>ERZ772918.91-NODE-91-length-72909-cov-249.392_pt1 | contig 72909 bp, 65 predicted proteins | sample MGYA00512118_ERZ772918 | MGnify/ENA primary metagenome ERZ772918 (study PRJEB29015, sample SAMEA2737939) | human oral metagenome | biome: human oral; feature: human-associated habitat; material: dental | place: China | collected 2135 ... | reverse complement strand
AGGGCACACACCCCGATCACACCCGCGCCCACAAGAACAGAATCTCGCCGCGCTGTTCGCCCGGTTTCGCCGTGCTGTTCGCCCGGTCTCGGATATAGGGAGGGGCTATGGGGTGTCAGGGGGCGTCGGGGGAGGGGGAGTCCCCGTCGGGGCCCTCATTGCGGCGACGGCGGATATCGCGCTCCAGGTTCCGCAGGAACTCCGGGTCGTCATCCGGGCCCAGCGGCCGCTGCTTCTCCGGGCGGCGGAACTCGACGCCCTCGCGCGAGGACCACAGGTTCGGCTCCACGACGCCCCCGCGCTCCTCGGCCACCTTCACCCGCGAGGTGATGATCCACGCGATCGGCCCCACGCCGGTGAGCGCGAGGATGATGAGGATCCACATGGGCTTCGGGAGCCGCGCGGGCAGGTCTTCGCCCGGGGTGCGGGCGCAATCGAGCACCGAGTAGATCGCCAGGGCGATGAGGAGGACGATGAAGACGGCGCGCACGGCTCTAACCCTATCCGAGTCGCCGACGGAGGGCAGACCCGGACCGTCCCACAGCACAGGCGGTGCGAGGATGCCCCCGTGAGCACGCGCCTCGCCCCCCTCCTCCTGCGCGGCGGAACCAGTCCCGACGACGTCGCCGTCCTCCGCGCCGCCCTCGCCCCCCTGCTCCACCTGGGCGGCGCCACGACCAGCGCTCCCCACCCGCCGCTCGTCCCCATCTCCCCCCAGGAGGACGAATCCCGCGTCCTCGCCGACCTCGAGCGCCGCCTCGACCCCGACGGCCCCGCGTCGCTGGCCGACCTCCTCCTGCGCACCTCCGGCTCCACCACCGGCACCGGCAGCCTCATCGCCATGCGCGCCACCGCGCTCGCCGCCTCCGCCCGCGCCACCCACGACCGGCTGTCCGGCCCCGGCACCTGGGTCCTCGCGCTCCCCGCGCACCACGTCGCCGGGCTCCAGATCCTCGTGCGCTCCCTCGTGGCGGGGACCGAGCCCGTCGTCGTCGATACCACCAGCGGATTCACCACCGCCGCCCTCACCGCCGGCCTCACCCGCGCGCTCGCCGCCAGCAGCGGCCCCGTCTACCTCTCGCTCGTGCCCACCCAGCTCCTGCGGGCGCTGGCCGACCCCGCCTGCGTCCACCTCCTGGCCCGCACCAGCGCCGTCCTCCTCGGCGGGGCCGCCGCCGTCCCCTCCCTGCTCGACCGCGCCCGCAGCGCCGGCATCCCGGTCATCACCACCTACGGGATGAGCGAGACCGGCGGCGGCTGCGTCTACGACGGCGTCCCCCTCGACGGCGTCACCGCCACTATCGAGGACCCGGACGCCGACGGCGCCGGCCGCATCGCCCTGGCCGGGCCGGTCCTCGCCCTCGGATACGCCCACCGCGCCGCCCCCGCTCCGCCCGAGCCCGGCGCGCCCGCCTCGTCGCGCTTCACCACCCGCGACGGATCACCCCTCCTGCTCACCTCCGATCGCGGGCGCCTTGGCGCGGACGGCCGCCTCATGGTCCTCGGCCGGCTCGACGACGTCATCATCACTGGCGGCATCAAAGTGGACCCCCGCGAGGTCGAGGCGGCTCTCGCCGCCCTGCCGGGAGTCGGGGAGGCCTGCGTCGTCGGCGTTCCCGACGCCCAGTGGGGGAGCGCCGTGGCGGCTGCCGTCGTCCCCGCGCCCACCGAGGGCGCCGGGCTGGACGCCGAGGCCCTGCGCGCGGCCGCCCGCGCCGCTCTCCCGGGGGCCAAGGCCCCTAAGCGCGTCGTGGTCGTGCCCGAGCTGCCCCTGCGCGGCCCCGGCAAACCCGACCGCAGGGCCGTCCGGGATCTTCTCAGGGGGGAGCCGCTCTAGCCGGCGGGCCGGCCTCCCCCTGGCGCCCCGGGACGCCCTCCCCATGGAGCGCGCGCCGCCTCGCCGTTACGCTGGGCCCCGGTGGAGCGAGAGAGGCGCGCGATGACGGGGTACGGCTATGTTCCGCAGGACAACGCCGCGGCTTCTGGCCGCACGGCCCCCGGCGGCGTGCCTTGGCCGGCCCCGCGGGGCTACCCGCCGCAGGCCCCGCCCGGACGGGCACTGCCGGCGGCGCCATCCTTCGGCCCGGGGACCGCGCCGCCCGCCCCATTCCAGGGCAAGCCGCCTCTTCCCGTCGACAAGGAGCGGATCGTCCTGCGCCAGTGGTCCACGCCCTCGGGCCTCGTCATCCTCGTCGTCCCCTCGCTCGTGGGCCTCCTCGCTATCTGGGGCGGCGTCGTCGCCCTCATCGCGGATGGGGGAGGCCAGGCTCAGTCGATCTACTTCTTCGTCATCGGGGGCCTGCTCGTGCTCGTGGGGTGCGTTCTGCTCTCCATGCGCTCGATCCTGGGCCCCGAGGGCATTGAGCTGCGCACCTTGTTCGGCTCCAGAACGGTGCCGTGGCCGAGCGCCCGCGAGGGGCTGACCATCGGCACCCGGGCGAGGGGCAAGGCCAGTCTTGTGCGATGCTCCGCCTGGTTGAACGTGATCACCCCGCACGGGAAGCCCGTGCGCCTGACGGGCCTGGAGTGGATGGGCCCCAGCGTTCCTCCCCTCACGCGGCGCGCCCACGCGGAGGGGGACCGCATCTGGGCCTGGGCCTGGGCGCGCGGATACATCCAGAGCGCGCGCCCCGCCCGGGCGCCGGAGCCTCGAGGTGCGATCCGGGGCCCATCCTGGCCCGTCGGCGCCGAGGGCGGCGCCGCGCGTGCCCCCCTCCGCTTCGCGGACGAGTACGGCGCCGCCTTGGAGGAGAGCAGGGCCGTTCAAGCCGAGCGGGAGCGCCGCGAGAAGGCCTCCGAGCGTGGGGCCGCGGCCGGTGCCCAGGCAGGCCCGGCCCCCGGTGGCGGCAGCGCCGCGACTGCTCCTCGGGCGACTGCGCCGCACCCGTGGCGCCCCGCCCCGCGCAGGGTGGTGGACCCCCTGCCCCTGGACAAGGACCGGATCGTCCTGCCCCGATGGTCGCCCCCGATCGCCCTGCGCAAGATCGCGGTGATGGCCGGGCTCACTCTCCCGGCCATGTGGTGGGGCGTGCGCTTGTGGAGCGCGTCCGGCTCCTCCTGGGGAGCGATCCTCCTGGTTGGCGCGGGATCGCTCCTCCTGGCCCGGACCTGTGTGAGGGCCACCGGCCGCACCGTCCTGGACTCCCGCGGCATCGCCGTGCGCACCCTCATCTCCTCACGGCGCTGGCCGTGGCCGCGCTCGCGCACCGGGCTGTACGCCGACCAGGACACCATGCCCCGGCCGTCGGTCGCGGGCTCCCGGCTCGTCCTGGTGCGCTCCGATGGCGATCCCAAGCCCCTGCCCGGCACCGACGTCCATGACGGGGAGCTCGGTTATGAGGCGGCCGAGCGCGGTGCCGTCGAGCAGGCCGACCGCATCTGGGCCTGGGCCTGCGCCCGCGGTTACACCATCGAGAGCGGCGAGTACACCTACCTCAAGAACTCCATCTACGACCTGGAGCAGTCCCTGCGCAACAGGCAGGAGAGGCGCCATGGCCTGACTGCCGGCGACCACCCGCCGCGCCCATAGCCCCGCTGGCGCTCCCTCCCCGGGCCCTCCCCCCCCCTCGCCGAGAGGGAGGCCTCTCTCCCCCTCCCGGCCTGGAGCGCATGCGTTCGTGCCTGGAGCCCAGGGGCGTCGGGTAGGCTCACCGCCGTGCCGCGCGCGTATGCGCTGCCCGCGCTCCGCTTGAGAGGACCCCATGACCGCCACCGCCCATCCCGGTCCTGCCGCGGCGCCGTCCCCCGGCGCCACCAACTGGGCGGAGGTCGTGCGCCTGCGCACCCTGCCGGCCGCCGTCGCCCCCGTCCTCCTGGGGGCCGGCGCCGCCACCTCGCTCGGCACCGGATCCCTGCTGCGCACCCTGCTCGCGGCGGGCGTCGCCCTGGCGCTCCAGATCGGCTGCAACCTCGCCAATGACTACTCCGATGGCGTGCGCGGCACGGACGATGAGCGCTCCGGCCCCCCGCGCCTGACCGCCTCGGGGCAGGTGGCGCCCCGCAGCGTCAAGCTCGCCGCCTTCGCCTGCTTCGGGATCGCCTCCGCGCTCGGACTCGTGCTCGTGGTGCTGACCGGCCAGTGGTGGCTCATCGGCGTCGGCGCCGCGGCGGTGGCCGCCGCCTGGTTCTACACCGGCGGCTCGCGCCCCTACGGCTACGCGGGCCTGGGGGAGGTCTTCGTCTTCGTGTTCTTCGGGCTCGTCGCCACCTGCGGCACCGCCTATGTCCAGGGCGGGGCCGTGCCAGGCTGGCTCTGGCTCGCCGCCAGTGGGATCGGCCTCATCGCCTGCTCCCTGCTCATGGTCAACAACCTGCGCGACATCGCCACCGATCCAGCCCACGGGAAGATGACGCTGGCCGTGCGCCTCGGGGATTCCCGCGCCCGGACCGCCTACACGATCATGGTCTTCCTGCCGATCCTCATCGCCGCGGGATCGCTCCTGTGGGCCCACACCGCCTCCGGCGGTGACCAGGGGGTCGTGGTCCTCATCGACCTCCTGGCCCCCGTCATCCTCATCTCCACCTTCGCATGGCGCGCCGCAGCCGCTGTCAGCGCCGGTGCCACGGGACGCGAGCTCATCGCCTCCCTGCGCAACGCGGGCCTTTACGAGCTCGTCTACGGCGTCGTCGTCGGCCTGGCCTTCCTCATCGTGGGGACCTGAGGACTCGCAGGCGCGACAGCGCCCCGGCGCCTGCCTCGAGGAACGGGGCGGGGCGTCGGGGCGCTGCTCGTGGGGCTCAGTTGCCGTCGCTGTCCGAGTCCATGGAGTCACCGCTCATGGAGTCGGTGGGCGCCTCGGACGCGCCCCCGCCCATGGTGTCGTCGTCGCTGCCCATGGTGGATCCGCCGTTCATGGAGTCGGCCGGCTCGGTGGAGTCCCCGCCCATCTTGTTGTCGTCACCCATGGTGGGGCCATCCTTCATCGAGTCGGTGGGCTCGGAGGAGGAGTCAGCGCCCTTGGTGGTCGCCGGCGCTGTAGTGGCGGCGGGGGTCGTGTTCTTGGAGTCCCCGGAGTCCGAGGATCCGCAGGCGGCGACGCCGAGAGCGGCGACGGCGATGAGTGCGGCGGCCATAGTGGTGCGGATGCGCATGTGCTTCTCCTAGTGATGGGGTGATGCGAGCGCACACGAGACGTGCGTCGTCGCGGTCGGTTCGCGGCACCATAACGAATAGATCACGGCAGATTCTGTGGTGTACCTCATAATTGCTGGTGATCGTTGGTGGCTGCTCATGCTTGCCCGACCGCCGCTCGGCGCGGAATCGCGCGGCGATCCATTCCGCTGGCGCCCTCTCGTATCCGTGGGGATCTCTTGGCGCCCGTCTCACGGAGCGTCCGCGAGCACGACGAGCCCTCGGCGCGGCCCTCTCCCCAACTCAGAGGCCGCGCCGAGGAAGCTTCTACTCCGCGATGATCGCGGGGGTCACTTCGCGCCGTCGGTCATCTTCCCGTCGGACATCTTGTCCTTGCCGTCGGACATCTTGTCGTCCTTGCCGTCGGTCATCTTCCCGTCGGACATCTTGTCGTCACTCATCTTGCCGTCATCCATCTTGTCGGCGGTGGCGGTCGCGGCGGGCTTCGTGTCCTTCATGTCCTTCGAGTCGCTGGACGAGCCGCAGGCGGCGATGCCGACGGCGGAGACGGCGATGAGGCCGGCGGCCAGGGCGGTGCGAGCGGTGCGAATGCGCATGGGATCTCTCCTGTACGAGGTGTCGTGGTCGGGCCCGCCTCGTGGCGAGCCATCACCCCTCGTTCGGGGCCGGGGCCCCGCCGGATCGGATCCATTCCTGTGACGCTCGCCATAGCTTCTTGATCCCGTTTCCACCGATCCGCCCACCGCCCGGCGCCGAACCACGGGTGAATCCATCCCACCGACACACGAGGAGCCCAGATGCTCATCAGTCTTGTCCTCATCGGCTTCTTCGGAGGCCTCATCACCGGCATATCGCCATGCATCCTGCCGGTCCTGCCCGTCATCCTCCTGTCCGGGGGCGCCCAGGGCGCCAAGGGGGAGGGGGAGAAGGCGCCCTCGCGCCTGCACCCCTACCTCGTCGTCGGCGGCCTCGTCCTGAGCTTCACCACCTTCACGCTCATCGGCTCCACGCTGCTCAACCTGCTCAACCTCCCGCAGGACGCGATCCGCTGGGCCGGTGTCATCCTCCTGGCTCTTATCGGCATCGCGATGATCATCCCGAAGGTCATGGAGATCATCGAGCGCCCCTTCGCGCGCTTCCAGAGCGCTGGCGGCGGCAAGACGCCGAGCAACGGCTTCCTCCTCGGCCTCGTGCTCGGAACCGCCTACGTCCCCTGCGCCGGTCCCGTCCTCGCTGCCGTCTCCGTTGCGGGCTCCACCGGCAAGATCGGGGCGGACACCGTGGCCCTGGCCGTCTCCTTCGGACTGGGCACCGCTATCCCCTTGCTCGCCTTCGCGCTCGCGGGCCGCGGCATCACCGAGCGCCTCAAGGCCTTCCGCACCCGCCAGAAGGGGATCCGGATCGCCGCCGGTGCCATGATGATCCTGCTGTCCGTCGCCCTGGTCACCGACCTGCCCGCCGCCGTCCAGCGCGCCCTGCCGGACTACACCGCCTCCCTCCAGGCCAAGACCGATGAGGCCCTGGCCGCCACCCGCAGGGTCCCCGAGGGCCGCGGGGCCTGCGTCGACGGCGCCGACCACCTGGCCGACTGCGGCACCGTTCCCGAGCTGACCGGTATCAAGGCCTGGTTCAACACTCCCGGCGAGCAGCCGCTCACCGCCGCCGACCGCGAGGGCAAGGTCCACCTTTACGACTTCTGGGCCTACTCCTGCATCAACTGCCAGCGCTCCATCCCCGGCATCGAGAAGCTCCACGAGACCTACCGTGACTCCGGCCTGCAGGTCGTCGGCATCCACTCCCCGGAGTACGCCTTCGAGAAGGAGGTCGACAACGTCCGCGCTGGCGCTGAGAAGCTCGGGATCACCTACCCCGTCGCCGTGGACTCCGACCTGGCCACCTGGACCGCCTTCGACAACCACTACTGGCCCGCCCACTACCTCGTCGACGCCACCGGGCAGCTGCGCCAGGTGAAGTTCGGCGAGGGCGGCGAAGAGACCACCGAGAAGCTCGTCCGCGAGCTGCTCAAGCAGGCCAACCCCTCCGTGGCCCTCCCCGATCCGGTCTTCACCGAGGCGGACAACGCCCCTGACGTCTCCGCCGCGCGCAGCCCTGAGACCTACCTCGGCTCCGACCGCGCCCAGTACTTCGCAGGAGGTGTCCTCAAGCCAGGATCCGGCACGTTCAGCTTCCCCGCCGAGCAGAAGGAGAGCGGCTTCTCCCTCGACGGCGCTTGGAACGTCGAGGGCCAGAAGATCAACCCCGACGGCGCCCCAGGCAAGCTGCGCCTGTCCTGGAAGGGCAAGCATGTCTACCTCGTCGCCTCAGGGGAGGGGAACGTCACCTGGAAGGACGGTGGCCAGGAGAAGAGCATCCACATCTCCGGCACGCCCAACACCAATGAGCTTGTGAGCCTCGCCGAGCCCTCCTCAGGGCAGCTTGAGCTCACGGTTGACCCGGGGGTCTCCCTGTACTCCTTCACCTTCGGGTGAGAGAGGCAGTCCCCGGCTGCGAATGAGAAGAGAGGAGGAGTCGAATGAGGAGGCGCCCCGTCGGGCCCGTACCATGCGCGGTGTGGATAAGCAGCGGTACACCGAGCGCGGCGATCAGGCTGATGCTCTCCTGGAGCGCGTTGCCCAGGGGGACGAGCAGGCCTTCGCCGAGTTGTACGACGCCTGGGCAGGGCGCCTCCTCGCCCTCATCATCCGCATCGTCGTCGATCGCGCCCAGAGCGAGGAGGTCCTCCAGGAGGTCATGCTCGAAGCCTGGCGCAGGGCTCCCTCCTTCGACCCCGCGCGAGGGACGGGGCGGGCCTGGCTCGTCACCATGGCCCGCCATCGGGCCATCGACAGGGTCCGCGCGGCCCAGGCCGCGCGCGACCGCGAGGACGCCTGGCAGGGCTACCTGCCCGACACCGACGTCACCGTCGCCGAGGTGGAGGATCGCATGGAGGCCAGCAGGGTCCGCCAGGCCCTCGACGCCGTCGGGGAGCCCCATCGGACCACGATCGCCCTGGCCTACTTCACCGGCCTCACCCACACCGAGATCGCCCAGCGCATGGGAGTGCCGCTGGGCACCGTCAAGAGCCGCATCCGGGACGGCATGGCCAAGATGAGAACACATCTAGGAGGACAGCGATGAGCAGGGAAGGAGACGACATGACTGACGCGACGCGCGCCGACGGCGAGGAGCTGGACTCGCTCCTCGACGGCGAGACCGGAGCGCTCCTCGGAGCCTCCCTGCGCCCCGTCGATCCGCCCGCGCCGATGCGTGCCGCCCTCCTGGAGCAGATCAGGGGGATCGAGCAGGAGCGGCCCGCGCAGGCGGCTGAGGTCGGCGCGGCCCCAGAGCCCGGGCAGGCCGGCGAGGGCGGGAAGGCTGGCAAGGCTATGCCCGCGGATGACGGCCTCGCCCCCGTCATCCCGCTGCGGCGCCGTCGCGCCTGGCGCTACACCGCCCAGGCGGCGGCCGCCGTCGTGCTCATCGCCGCTGGCTTCGGCGCCGGATTCCACTCCGGCTACGGCTCGGGCTACGGCGGCGGGCACGACACCGCCATGGAGCATATGACCCCGATGGTCGACTACACCCACCTCAACGAGGCCCAGGACGTGCGCCGGGTGACGGACACGATGCCCGACGGGCACGTCGCCACGCTGACCTGGAGCGAGGGCATGTCCATGACGGCCCTGTCCCTGCCCCAGGAGATGCGCTCCTCCGCCAGCGGGGCCAGCCTGCAGGTGTGGCTGGAGGACCCGGCCTCGGGCATCACCTCGCTCGGCGTCTACTCGCCCGACGGGGACGCGACCTTCGCCTTCCTGCCCGCGATGCCGCGCCCCGGCCAGCGCGTCCTCATCACCGCTGAGCCCACCGGGGGTTCCTCCCAGCCGACGACGGCGCCACTCGTCGTCCTCGCCGTCGGCGGGCAGGGGGCAGGGGCGAGCGCGCCGACCGCGCCGGCGCCCCCGAGCGGCCCCGCCGCTGGGCCGGCCTCCACGCCGTCGTCCGCTCCCGCGGGCACCAGCCACGCTTGAGGCCACCGGCGCGGCATACAGGGCGGCCCCGGCACCGAGCGATCGGTACCGGGGCCGCACTATGCGGTGAGAGGGGGCGTCAGCGGGCGCCCTCGGAGAGGGGCACCTCGGCGTCGGGCTCATGCGTGATCCGGTTGCGGATATCGCGGCGCACCACCTCGATGCTCCACAGCCAGATGATGTGCCCGAAGAACTCCGAGAAGTGCTCGGACCAGGTCTGCGCGCCAGCCACCCACGGGAAGGGATTCGGCGCCCAGCCAAGCAGCGGCATGACGACGACGTGAGCGCCGACGTACACGAAGACACCGAAGGCGGCGCCCTGCCACAGCTTGATGGCGGGGTAGTACTCGGCGATGACGCAGTAGATGAGGGCGAACACGATCGCGAAGGCGAAGTGCACGCAGAAGGACATGATCGGCGCCGGGTTGTTGTTGAAGGTGACCATCGTGTGCGAGGTGTCGTGGGACATCCCGAACCACTCCAGCATCGACTGCGGGGGATTGGTCTCCGAGCGGATGCCCGGGGTGCGGGGCGGGAAGGGGACCTCCCAGCCGAACTTCACGATCGCGGAGAAGAAGCCACCGATGAGGCCGACGATGATCGCGGGGCCGATGCGGCGCCGGGCCGGATCTGTCTTGGTGAGCAATGCGGACACGAGGAGACCTCCTTGGACGGCGACAGCGTGCCGCCGGGTCGTGGACCTCGACGCTGATCGCGCCTGGTGCCGGTCAGCCTGGCACGGCGCGCTCGCGGGTGTCCACGGTTCTGGGATGACCTTTGTGCGTGGCCGCGCGCAGAGGCCGGCTCAGAAGTAGTAGGGGAACGGCGACCAGTCCGGCTCGCGGCGCGCCAGGAAGGCGTCGCGTCCCTCGACGGCCTCATCGGTCATGTAGGCCAGGCGCGTGGCCTCCCCGGCGAAGACCTGCTGGCCCGCCAGCCCATCATCGGCCAGGTTGAAGGCGTATTTGAGCATGCGGATCGCCTGCGGGGACTTCGAGGCCACGATGGCCGCGTACTCCAGGGCGCGCTCCTCCAGCTCGGCGTGGGGCACCGCCTCGTTGACCACGCCCCAGCGCTCGGCGGTGGCGGCGTCATAGGGGCGGGCCAGGAAGAAGATCTCGCGGGCGCGCTTGTCCCCGCACTGGCGGGCCAGCAGCGCCGAGCCATAACCGGCGTCGAAAGAGCCCACATTCGCATCGGTCTGCTTGAAGAGCGCGTGTTCGATGGAGGCCAGCGACAGGTCGCAGATGACGTTGAGGGAGTGCCCACCGCCAGCGGCCCACCCGCTCACGGCGGCGATGACGACCTTGGGCATCATGCGGATGAGCCTCTGGACCTCCAGGATGTGCAGGCGCCCGGCGCGGGCCGCGTCTGTGCGGGCCCTGGCCGCCGCGACATCCGCCTCATGGGAGTAGGGCTCCGATGGCGCTGCGCCCGACCCGCCCTCCGCGCTGGCGCCGCTGGATGTGGGGCCGCCAGCGCCGCTAGCGTCGTCGTCGGTCTCGTAGAGATAGCCGTCCCGGCCCCGGATCCGCTGGTCGCCACCCGAGGAGAAGGCCCAGCCTCCATCGCGCGGCGAGGGACCGTTGCCGGTGAGGATGACGGCGCCGACGTCGCCGCTCATCCGCGCGTGGTCGAGCACGGCGGCGAGCTCGTCCACGGTGCGGGGCCGGAAGGCGTTGCGCACCTCGGGGCGGTCGATCGCCACGCGGACCACCGGGAGGTCGCGCAGCCAGGCGCCGTCGGCGTCCCGCTCGCAGCCGCGGTGGTAGGTGACATCGGTGAGTTCGCCCTCGCCGAAGCCCTCGACCTCCCGCCAGCGCAGGGGATCGAAGATCTCCGAGACGCGGCGGGGCAGGGGATGCGCCGCGCCGGGAGCGGCGGAGTACCACCCGGACGCGGGCGTGGGCGGCCCGGACGGGGCAGGGGCTGATGAGGGTGATGCGGCCATGGACATCAGGGTAAGCGAGTGGCGTGGGACGCAGCGCCGCTACGCTGGGAGGCATGAACGAGTCCCAGGCCGGCGCCGCGCCCCGCACAGCTCTGAACGCAGCGCCGAACACTGTGCCCACCGCCACCAGCGCGCCGACGGCGAGCCCCGCCCACCAGCGCGAGACCATCCCCGCCGCCCAGGGCGGGGGGCGGATCGACTCCGAGGTCGGCCGCCTGCGCGAGGTCGTCGTCCACCGCCCCGGCGCGGAGGTCGCCCGCCTGACCCCGATCAACGCCAATAGCCTCCTGTTCGACGACGCCCTCGACATCTCCCTCGCCCAGGCCGAGCACGACACCCTCACCGCGATCCTGCGGGAGCACGGCGTCATCGTCCACGACTTCCGCGACCTGCTCGCCGAGTCCCTCGCCGTGCCCGAGGCCCGGGCGCTCGTCCTGGAGCAGGCGGTGGGCCCCGAGGCGGTCGGCCTGTCCACCTCCGAGGTGCTCACCGCCTACCTGTCCGGCCTGCCCGACGCCGAGCTCGCCGACATCCTCCTGGCGGGCCTCACCCGCGCCGAGCTGCACGACCGCCTCGACGCCTCCGACTCCAAGACCCTGTTCGCCACGACCTTCCTGTCCACCCTCGAGGGGCAGTTCGTCATCACCCCCCTGCCCAACCACCTGTTCACGCGCGACGCCTCGTCGTGGATGTACGGCGCTTGCCACCTCAACCCGATGGCGCTGGCCCCCCGCCGCCGCGAGACCGCCAACTACGAGGCGGTGTACCGCTACCACCCGGCCTTCGCCGACCGGGCGGCCCTCTGGGCGGCCCCGCACCACGCCACGCGCGCCACCGTCGAGGGCGGCGACATCCAGGTGATGGGCAACCGGACACTCGTCGTGGGGCTCTCGCACCGCTCGACCGCCGCGGGCGTCGAGCGCCTGGCGTCCCGCCTCTTCGCCGACGGGGCCGCGGACCGCGTCATCGGCGTCCACATGCCCGACCGCGCCTTCTACACCGAGCTCGACGCCGTCATGCACCTGGACACCCTCATGTCGATGGTCGCCCCGGACACCTATCTGCGCTTCGCCGGCTTCGACGATGTCACCACCGTGGAGATCGAGCCCGGCCCCGCCCACGGCTCCCAGGCCCCGGGGCTGAGCGTCACGATCCACGATGGCGCCGAGATGGACCAGGTCCTGGCCCGGGCGGCCGGCATCGACTCCTTCCGCATCATCAGCCCCGATATGACCGACGAGGCCGAGGCCCTGAGGGAGCTGGCGCGGGACTCCTGCAACGTCGTCGCCCTCGCCCCGAACCTCGTCATCGGCTACGCCCACAACCGGCGGGCCAATGAGGCGCTGCGCGCCGCGGGCGTCGAGGTGATCGAGACCCCCGGTGTCGAGCTCGTCCGCGGCCGCGGCGGCGGCCACTGCATGACCTGCCCCATCACCCGCGACGCCGTGTGAGCGATCTGTGACCGGGGTTGATCGCCGCTCCTTTGACAGTCATGAGGCGCCCGGTCTAGCATCGGACTAGCAGCTAGGGATGGAATAGTTCCCCGAGCACTGATCCGTCGAGGCCCTGTACCTGAGTGCAGGGCCTCTTCGCGTGAACGAGGGGACTCATGCTTCTGGCGTACATTGATGAGACTGGTGAGCCTGGCGCGTATATCTCTCCCAATCATGATCGATACAAGACGAGCCCAGCGTTCGGCTACGCAGGATTCGTTGTCCCGGAGACGTCCGCATGGGATTTCTCTTCGAGTTTCCAGCACAAGAAGAGAGAGGTCTTCGCCTCGGAGATCGCAGGCCTCGAGAATCCGGGTCGATGGGAGCGCAAGGGCGCGAGTATCTTCCGCCAGAAGACGTTGCTGAGCCATCCGCAACAGTTCCGCGTCTTCTCTGGGCTCGTCAAAGAGCTTCGCAGGAGAGGCGGGAGTCTGTTCTATTACGCTGATGAGAAGCCTTTGGGTACTCCGAAGCAGACGCTCTTGGATCCCGAGGAGAGAGAAGCCAACGCGATGAGGGAGGCTCTCAATCGCCTCGCTAGATACGCCGATCACCGTGGCGAGAACATTCTTGTGATGATCGATCAGATCAACGAGAAGACGCGAGTCGAGCGTGTCGCCCGCATGTATGGCCATGTCTTCAATCGTGTGAAGGATTATCCGGAGATGCGAAGGCTGGTTGAGCCGCCGATGCACATTGATTCCAAGCTGAGCGCATCCGTTCAATTCGCCGACTGGGTTGCCGCATGGGTGACTCGGGCGATCGACTACCAGCTTGTGCGGGACTCGAGGCATCGATGGGTGGTCGATGCCGAACCGCTCAATGATCTCAAAGGGGTGTTCACTTACGAATCAAAGCTGCATCTCCATGAGCGCATTGTCAAGGATATTAACAACTCGGAGATACTTGCCCGTTTCCGACCGATCTATCCTGTTCCTCACGGGAATCTCATTGGTGCCAGTGTCGACCCCGATGTCGCAAGGAAATGAGAGGAATCGCGGAGGCCTCTCGGCGTCGACGGCGACAAGAATGAGGTGGAGCGCTCCGCCCGGGGGTCAGGCGGCGGGCTTGGGCCGGTAGGCCGTCAGCTTCCCCGTGTTGTCGTAGCCGATCAGCAGGTCGCCGTCATGGAAGTACCTCCACGAATCGATGTCCCCGATCAGGATCGCGCCCGATTCCCCGCTCGAGCCGGGGTCGACGAGGCGCAGATAAAGGTTGTGATCGCGCACCTCGCGGACCTCGGCAAGAGGCCCGAACCCGCTGAGTCCGATGTAATTGATCGTCGCCGGTGTGCAGTCTTTGTCGCTTTTGCTGCCGGCCTTGCGGACAACAGAGTTGACGTCAGCCAGCGAGAGAGTGGAGCCTCCGTGCTCGAGTTTGTTGAGGCAATCCGCGCCCGTCAGCGAGATCGACATCGTCGACGGCGCCCAGGAGGTGTCGGCGTTCTCGATCCAGGCGCGCGCCTGGGCGACGCTCATTTGCGTGGGCGAGTACGGGAACGTGGCGTAGTTCTTGGAAAGGCTCTGGGAGATATCGCCCAATGACGAGCCATCAGAGGAGTAAAGGGTGATCCGCGTGCTCCCGGAGCTCTTGTCCGTCGAGGTGACCAGCCAGCCATCAGACAGGTTCACCCAGGTGTCATCCGATGTGATCGAGCCCATGGACTGGGCTGATCCATCATCGAGGTCCAATGCGAGCAGCTCCCCATCACTCGCCCCGCCCCCGGGTTTGATCCCACTCGTCACCGCGGCGTACCTGCCGCCGGACGAGAAACCCAGCCTCACGCGGAGATCAGTGTTCGTCGAGTCGATCGTCGTCTTCCAGCGCTCGTCGTAGCGGGAGGTCCACAGAGCGCAGTCATGGCCCTCGCAGGCCACGGCGGCGCTCGGCGAGACACTGACCACCGCGTCCGCCGACCACGGGGCGCGAACGCGCTCCTGGGTGTCGATGTCGATGAGCTGGTCTCGGTCGATCACCCAGTTCTTCCACACCCCGATGCTGCTCAGGGCGTGGTCCAGGGTCTGCTCCCAGACGGCCTCGACGCCGTCGCCGGTCTGCCGCAGCACCGTGATGACAGTGGAGTCACTCTGGACGACGATGCGGACGAGCTTGTCGCCCGCCGGCCAGACCTCGGTCCGCTCGCCTTTGCCGGGAGCGTCGTAGGTCCATGCCTGCTCGGCGCCGTTGAGCCAGTTCGTGCTCCAAGGGCTGATCGCGCGCAGGGTGAGATCCTCCGGCGCCTGAGGGGATGAGGCGCCCAGCAGCGCGTACGCCGACGCCCCGCCCGCCAGGAGCAGGCTGACAGCCAGGACGATCGACATGAGCGCGCGCCTCCTGGCGTGGGCGCTCCCGGGCGGAGCCCCGGCGGCGGACCGCCGCTGAGGATCTGGGGAAGGGGACGGATCTGCGGCCATGACACCGAGGATGCCACGGATCTCGGCCGCGGGGCATGGGCCGGTCGACCCGCCAGCACCCGTCTCCGCCCCTGACGCGCAACACCGCGGGGCTCACCATGACCTGCGGCTCTGCGCGACCATTGCGACGGCGAGCCATGGATACGCCGACCTCTGGCTATCCTGGGGGCGTGACTCCCATTTCCCATGCGCGGATCCGCGGAGAGCTCGACCTGGGGGCTCTCCGGGAGAAGGACCGCACTGGCCTCCTGGCTGAAATTGACAGGATTGTCGTCTGGGATATCGCCCTGACCAACCGCTTCCGCGGTTTGACACGCCGCGACGGTATCCTCCTCCACGGCCCCGCGGGCTGGGGTGAAGTCGCCCCCTTCTGGGACTACGACGCCGACGTCTCCGCGCCGTGGCTCGCCGCGGCCCTCGAGACGGCCACCGGCATCGGCCCCGGGGGAGCCCCCGCGCCGCAGCACCCCGTCGTGCGGGCCCACATCCCTGTCAACGTGACCATTCCCGAGGTGGGGGAGCAGCAGGCCCGCGAGATGGTGGTCTCCTCGGGCTGCCGCACGGCCAAGGTCAAGGTCGCGGGGCGGCGCGATTCCATGCGCAAGGACATCAAGCGGCTGGAGGCCGTCCGGGACGCCCTCGGCCCCGAGGGGCGCGTCCGCATCGACGCCAATGGGTGCTGGGACCTCGACGCCGCCGCGCGCCACATCCCCATCCTCGACCGCGCCGCGGGCGGCCTGGAGTACGTGGAGCAGCCCTGCTCCGATGTCCACGACCTCGCCGCGCTGCGCAAGCGCCTCAGTGTGCCGATCGCGGCGGACGAGTCCATCCGCCTGTCGGACGACCCCCTCGCCGTCACCCGCCTGCGGGCGGCGGACCTGGCGATCCTCAAGGCCGCCCCCCTGGGAGGGGTGACCCGCGCCCTCGCGATGGCCGAGCGGCTCGGGCTTCCCACCGTCGTCTCCTCCTCCCTGGACACCACCATCGGCCTGTCCGAAGGGGCCCGCCTCGCGGCAGCGCTGCCGGTGCTCGGGCGCGCCTGCGGGCTGGGCACGATCCGACTGCTCGCGCGCGACGTCGCCGTGCCCTCGGCCGTCCCCGTCAACGGCTCCCTCGCGGTGCGCAAGCCCCACCTGTCCAAGGCGATCCTCGGCGCAGTGCTCGCCGGCGAGGAGACCGTCTCCCGGTGGCAGCCCCGATTCACCCATATGCTCGGGGCGCTGGCCGCCCGACGGGAGCGGGAGGCGCGCGACGCCTCGAGCGCCGTCGGAGGCCTGCCGATCTGATCCGCGCCACCCGCGCCCGTAACGAACGAGGACTGATGCAGCCCCCCTCACTGACCGCTGCCGCTGCCATCGTGGAGGCCCTCGTGGCCGCGGGCGTGAACTGGGTGGTTCTCAGCCCCGGATCGCGATCCGCCCCCATGGCCTACGCCCTGGCCGAGGCCGAGGACGCCGGGCTCCTGGGGCTGCGGGTCGTGCTGGACGAGCGCAGCGCGGGCTTCACCGCCCTGGGCATGAGCCGCGCGGCGCTCCTGGCCGGCCAGCGCGCCCCCGCCGCCGTCGTCACCACCTCGGGCACCGCCGTGGCGAACCTCCACCCGGCGCTCGCCGAGGCCGACGCCGCTGGCATCCCCCTCCTCGTCGTCTCCACCGACCGCCCCCACGAGCTCGTGGGCACCGGCGCGAACCAGACCACCGAGCAGGCGGGCATCTTCGCCCTCGCCCCGCGCGCGACCGCCGACATCCCCGCGGATCTCACCGCCCCCGCCGGTCTGGGGGAGGAGGCCGGGCGGGCCTCCATCGCCGGGCAGGTGCGCAGGGCCGTGCTCGCCGCCGCCGGGACACTGACCCGGGACCCGGGCCCCGCCCATATCAACGCCCGATTCCGCCCGCCGCTCGCGCCAGTGGACGGGCCGATCCTGGGCGACTCGCCGGGGCAGGGCGCGAGCGCCCCGAGCGCCCTGATGTCCCCGAGCGCCCAAGGCTTCCAGGGCGCCTGGGGCGCCTGGGGCGTGCCCGACGACGCCGAGGCCCAGGTCCCCGCGCCACGGATCATCTGGGAGGCTCCCGCCCCGCCCTCAGGCGCCGCGGATGAGCCGGGCCGGGCCCGCGGGCTCGTCGTCGCGGGCGACTGCCCGGACCCGGCCCTCGGCGACATCGCCGCGAGGGTGGCTGAGCGCCTCGGATGGCCCCTCCTGGCCGAGCCGACCTCCGGGGCCCGCCACGGAGCCACCGCCCAGCCCCGCTATGCCGAACTGCTCGCCACCAGCGCGGGGCGGGACCTCGCGGCGCGGGCGAGCCACATTCTCGTCGCCGGCCACCCCAGCCTCAGCAGGCCCATCAGCGCCCTCCTGGCGCGCGAGGACGCGCGGATCAGCGTCCTGGCCGATCGGGCCAGGATCACCGACGTCGCCGGGACCGCCGGGCGCGTCATCGCCGTCGATCCCGCCCCCACGGCCACTGGCCGCGCCGACCAGGCGGAGCGGATCGCGGGCCTCCTCGGGGCCGCGGTGCCGTCCTGGGGCGCCGAGTGGAGGAGCGCCGTCGCCGCCCTCGAACCACCCTCGGTGGCAGGGAGCGATGCCGCCCTCGACGCTGACGACGCCGCCGTCGCCGTCTGGGAGTCCTGCGCCCCCACTGGCCAGGATGGCGAGGCGCCCCTGCTCGTCGTCGGCTCGTCCATGACGATCCGACGACTCGACCGGCTGGCGCCCGGGGGCGCGCCCGCGCCCGCCGCCGTCGCCAATCGGGGCCTGGCCGGGATCGACGGGACGATCGCCACCGCCACCGGGCTCGCGCTCGCCTCCGGGCGGCCGGTGCGAGCGATCATGGGGGACCTGGCCTTCATCCACGACGCCATGTCGCTCGGGCGCGGCCGGCTTGAGCGCGAGCCCGACCTCCAGGTCATCGTCCTCGACGACGCCGGCGGGGCCATCTTCAACGGCCTGGAGTACGCGCGCGTGCCGGGGGCTGGGAGATTCCGCCGCCTGTTCTCCACCCCGCAGCACGCGGATGTGGCCAATATCGCGCGGGGGATGGGCATCGAAGCGGTCGACGCCCCTGATCGGGACACCCTCCTGCGCCTCCTCGCCCAGCCCGTGCGCGGAACGAGCGTGGTCAGGGTCCCCTTACTCTCCTGAGGGCGGCGCTGGGGCGAGGAGCCGGGCGAGTGGACGCCCGAGCGACCTGTTGCCTCGCTCACTGGTCGACCTGGCGCGATGCCATATGATGCGACGGCTCGCTAGTCGGTGGTCGCCTGCCCCGTCCACGGCCCCGCACGAGGATCCCCTCGCACAGGCTGGTCACAGGTAGCGAGAAGGGACGGCACAGCCTTGTTGGCTTGTCTGGCTTCCGCACAGGATGAAGGGGCGAGCCCCGAGGAGGAGAACATGAGCACCTACGACGAGTCGAACGGCCAGCCCATCGGCCAGGACGGCGCCACGGGCCCGACCGCGCCGACGGCGCCGACCGAGACCTACGCCTCTGCTCCCGCCGCCCCCGCTGGCAACAGCTTCGATCACGGCGCCCAGGGCGGTTCCTACGCCCAGGCCGGTCCCTACGCCCCCACGGACACGTTCGGCGGGCCCGTTGCCACGGGCGGCGCGGGCGGCGTCGACGGGGCCTTCCCCGCGGCCTCCCCGGCTGCCGCCCCCGCGAAGGAGAAGCGCGGACCCGGCTGGGGCGCCATGATCTCCATGACCGCGGCTGCCGCGCTCCTCGCCTCCGGGGGCACCTTCGCCGCCGTTCACTACGGCGGTGACGGCGCCTCCCCGTCGCAGGGCTCCGCCTCCGCGCCCACCGCCGTCGCCACGGGCTCCACCACGCAGACCGTCACCTCCCAGGGCACCACCCCGGACTGGCAGGCCGTCACCGCCGCCGTGTCCAACTCGGTCGTCTCGATCACGGTCCAGGTGGGGGACAGCGGCGCCGTCGGCTCGGGCGTCGTCTACGACTCGCAGGGGCACATCCTCACCAACCAGCACGTCGTCGCGGGCGCCACGAAGATCATGGTGACCCTCGCCGATGGGCGCATCTACGGCGCCGACGTCGCGGGCACGGACGCCAGTACGGACCTGGCTGTCATCAAGCTCAAGGACGCCCCGAGCGACCTCACCGTGGCGCAGATCGGCGACTCCGACTCCGTCGCGACCGGGCAGGGCGTCATGGCGATCGGCAACCCGCTCGGCCTGTCCTCCACGGTGACCACCGGCATCGTCTCCGCGCTCGACCGCCCCGTGGTCACCACCCAGGAGAGCACGGACGGCTCCTCCGGGGGCTCCGACCAGCCCCAGCCCCAGCAGACCCCGCAGCAGGGCGGGCTGGGGGGCCTGCTCAACGGCCTCCTCAACAAGAACCGGAAGCCGAGCACGCAGGTCTACACGAACGCCATTCAGATCGACGCCGCCATCAACCCCGGGAACTCCGGCGGGCCGCTTTTCGACGGCAGCGGCAAGGTCATCGGCATCACCAGCTCGATCGCCTCGACGGGCGGCTCCAGCTCCTCGGGCGAGCAGTCCGGGTCCATCGGCATCGGCTTCGCCATCCCCGCCAAGCTCGCCCAGAAGGTCGCCGACCAGCTCATCGCCAGCGGCAGCGCCTCACACGCCTACCTGGGGGTGAGCATCGGCGACGGCGGCGCGGAGGCCGATGGCACCCTGCGCGCCGGCGCGGAGGTCGGAAGCGTGGAGCAGGGATCGCCCGCCGCCAACGCCGGCCTCAAGCAGGGCGACGTCATCACCGCGATCAACGGCAAGACCACCAGCCAGGCGGCGGCGCTCACCGGCTTCGTGCGCCAGTACTCGGCGGGCGACCAGGTCAAGCTCACCGTCATCCGCGACGGCAAGTCCCAGGAGATCGAGGTCACCCTCGCCGAGAAGACCTCCTGACCCCTCCGCCGAGACCGGTCGAAGTTAGGAGGCGGGTTCCCGGACCGGTCTCGATCAGGGGAGGGCGCCGAGAGCGCCGAGCATGGGGCGCATCTTCGCCCGGGTCTCGGCGAGCTCGTCGTCGGGATCGGAATCCGGCATGATCCCGCCGCCACCGAAGACCCTCACAGGCCCGCCGGGGGCGGTGATGCTCCCGCTGCGAAGCGCGATGCACCACTCGCCCTCGCCGTGCCAATCGACCCAGCCCACGGGCCCCGCGTAGCGCCCGCGGTCCATGCCCTCGACCTCCTCGATGATCCGCCCCGCCGCCTCGCGCGGGGTCCCGCAGACCGCCGCCGTCGGATGCAGGGCTCCCACGAGGGACAGGGCGCCGGTGTCCCCGGCCACCACGCCGGTGATATCGCTGGCCAGATGCAGGACATTGGGCAGTTCCAGGAGGAATCGCTCGGGCGCCTCGACCACCGAGCACAGCGGGGTGAGCGCCTCGATGGCGGAGGCGCGCGCCAGGGCGTGCTCGCGGTTGTTCTTCTCCGAGCCCTCCAGCCACGCCGCCAACTCGGCCGTCCGCCGAGGAGTGTCCCCGGGATGGCGCCGGGCCGTCCCCGCCAGCACCCGGCTCGCCAGCCTCCGGCCGGCCAGGCGCAGCAGCATCTCCGGCGAGGCGCCGACCATCCCGTCGACGGCGAAGGTCCAGCACGACGGATAGGCGCGTCCCAGGCGCCCCAGGATCGTGCCCGCGGGCAGCGGCTGGCCGGGGGTGACCAGGACGTCCCTGGCCAGGACGACCTTGCGGGCCTCGCCGGCGCGCATCCGCTCGCAGGTGGAGGCCACGGCCGCGCACCAGCTCGCATCATCGAGGGAGCCGGTCTCCACGAGCGCCCCGCTCCCTCCCGCGCTGCCGATCGCCGCGGGGGCCGGCGACGCCGCCTCCAGCAGCCCGGCGAGGATCGCGCCGTGATCGGGGTGCTCCACGGCCTCCTCGGCTGACGGCCCCGAGTCGTCAGGGCTCCCGGGGCCGCCGTCCCCGGGGGTGGGGACGGCCGTCGTCATCCACGCCCCGGCCTCATCGAGGCCCACGATCACCTCGGGCACGAGCAGCACCGAGTGGGCCTCCGAGCGATCCGAGAAGGCGATCGTCCCCAGCGCCACTGGCCCGGTGCCGGGCCGCACGAGCGGATCGCGCCACCAGGAGGCGTAGACGGTCGCCCGCCAGGCGCGGCGCAGCTCCTCGATGCGGCCGGGACCGCGCGCGCTCAGGACGAGCGCCCGGCCGAGCCCCACGAGCCCGCGGCCGTGGCGCACCCAGGAGACGACGTCGTCGCGCCCGGTGAGCAGGTCGAGCAGCGGCGTGCCATCGAGGGCGCCGGGCGGCAGGGCGGTGGTGAGGAAGGACAGGCGCGCGGGGCGCGCGGCCGCCTCGTCCGCGGGCAGGAGCAGCGGCTCGGCGCTCCCGCCCGGCGCAGCGCCGCTCACGGGCGCGGCTTGGTGGCGCGGTGGACGGCGACGATCCCGCCCGACAGATTCTTGTAGCCCACGCCGCGCCAGCCGGCCTCCTGCATGAGGGCGGCCAGGGCGCGCTGGTCGGGCCAGGCGAGGATCGACTCGCCCAGGTAGTCGTAGGCCTCGGTGTTCGAGGAGAGCAGACGCGCCATCGCGGGCAGGGCGGTCCCCAGGTAATAGCGGTAGACGCGGCGCAGCGCGGACCTCTCAGGGGAGGAGAACTCGGCGATGACGATCCGCCCGCCCGGCCGCGTCACCCGTGCCATCTCGCGCAGGGCCTTCGAAGTGTCCTGAACATTGCGCAGCCCGTAGGAGATCGTGACGACGTCGAAGGAGTCGTCCTCGAGGGGCAGGTCCATCGCGTCGCCCTCGACGAACTCGATGCCCGGGTGGCGGCGCCTCCCCTCGGCGACCATCCCGGGGGAGAAGTCGCAGGCGACGACGTCGGCCCCGTCGGCCGCGTAGTCGACGGCCGAGGTGCCCGTGCCGGCGGCGAGGTCGAGGACCCGCATCCCGGGAGCGGCGGCGACGGCGGCGCGGGTGACCCTGCGCCACATGCGCACCTGCCACAGGCTCATGACGTCATTGGTGAGGTCGTAGCGGTGCGCGACCGCGTCGAACATGCCCGCGACCTCGCGGGGGTCCTTGGAGAGGGAAGCTCGGCTCATGGTCCCATCATTCCAGGAACTCGTCGCCGACCTCGCCGCGCTGGCCGGCTCGGGCACTACCGCCATGGGGGACCCAGGTCCTAGGGGGAGGCGTTATTTAGATACGGTTCCCAGGCGTAAATCACTTGTCTGACAACTTGTCCCCCGTCACAAGGAAGTGCTTGAATCGTTGCGATCGCGCAGGTGGGGCGCTCGGGGTGGTCAAGGACCGAGACCGAGCTGTCATCTCGGTAGAGTCTTCCCTGGCCCGCCATGCCGGATGGGTCACATGGCCCGCTGCCCGCGCGCCGACACTGCTGTGGGCTCCCCGCCAGGGCCATGGCATGAGATTCCCGAAGGAGACTGGCCGATGAGGATCGCCCCCACGAGCCGCAGTGCCCCGCTGGCGCAGCAGCCCGCGCGCGGGAGCGATCTGACCGCCGACGCCGTCGTCGTCGGCGCGGGCCCCGCCGGCTCATCGGCCGCCTACCATCTGGCCACCCTCGGCCTCGACGTGCTCCTCGTGGAGAAGAACGAGCTCGGCCGGGACAAGGTCTGCGGCGACGGCCTCACCCCCTCGGCAGTGCGCGAGCTCGCCTCCATGGCCGTGGACACCACCGGCTGGCAGCGCAACGTCGGCCTGCGCGTCATCGGCGGCGGGCACCGCCTCACCTTCCCCTGGCCCGAGCAGGCCTCCTTCCCCTCCTACGGGATGGCCCGCCCCCGCGCCCAGCTCGACGCCGACCTCGCCGTCCACGCCCAGCGCGCCGGCGCCCGGCTGCTGACCGGCGTGACCGTCACCGGTCCGGCCCTGACCCCCTCGGGGCGCGTCGTCGGGGTCGACGCCAAGCCCACCGCCCGCGTCGAGGCCCCCGGCATCGAGGCCCCCTCGCGCCTGAGCGCCCCCCTCGTCATCGACGCCGGCGGCGTCTCCGCCCGCCTGGCCACGGCCGTGGGACGGGCCAAGAACGAGCGCAAGCCCCTGGGCGTGGCCGTGCGCGCCTACTTCCGCTCCCCGCGCTCCGACGACGAGTGGATGGAGTCCCAGCTGGAGCTGTGGGACGGCAAGCCCGGCGAGTCCGACCTCCTGCCCGGTTACGGCTGGATCTGGCCCGTGGGCGACGGCGTCGTCAACGTCGGCCTCGGCTCCGTCTCCTCTCGCGCGGCCACCACGCGCATCGACTACCGCGCCGCCTTCGCCCGCTGGACGGCCAACTGCCCGGCCGAGTGGGGCTTCACCCGGGACAACCAGGTCGGGCGCCTCGCCTCCGCCGCGCTGCCCATGGCCTTCAACCGCAAGCCCCACTACGCCGACGGGCTCATGCTCCTGGGCGACGCCGGCGGCATGGTCTCCCCCTTCAACGGCGAGGGCATCGCCCAGGCCCTCATGTCCGGGCGCCTGGCCGCCCAGGCCGCCGCCCAGGCGGCCGTGCGCTCCACCCGGGCCGGCCGCGAGCAGGCCCTCGCGCAGTACCCGGCGGCCCTGAGCGCGGAGATGGGCGGCTACTACACGCTCGGGCGCCTCTTCGTCGCCCTTATCGAGCACCCCGAGGTCATGCGGATCTGCACCCGCTACGGGCTTCCTCGCAAGAACCTCATGAAGCTCGTCACCAAGCTCCTGTCCGACGGGTGGGAGCGCCGCGGCGGCGACGCCATCGACCACTTCATCCAGCTCCTCACAAGGATGGTGCCAGCAGCATGAATCCTTACGTCTCACTGCTCATCATGGCCGGGGTGGCGCTCGTCGTCGCGCTGGGCGGGCTCGCCCTGTCCGCGATCATCAGCCCGAACAAGACCAACAAGGTCAAGGTCGCCAACTACGAGTGCGGGATCGACCCCACCCCCGTCAACACCGAGACCGGGCGCTTCCCCGTCTCCTTCTACCTCGTGGGCATGACCTTCATCATCTTCGACGTCGAGGTCGTCTTCCTCTACCCCTGGGCGACCGCCTTCGCCCGGCTCGGCTTCTTCGGGCTGTCCGCCGCCCTCGTCTTCATCGCCCTCATCACGGTGCCCTACATCCTGGAGTGGCGCCGCGGCGGTCTGGACTGGGACTGATCGGGACGCGACGGAAGAGAGGCACGCAGCGATGAAGATGAACCGCTACCGCGACAAGATGACGTCCATCCCCTCCAAGCGGGATGACCTGACCGCCCAGGCCATCGAGTCCGTCGAGGGCCCCGGCTTCCTGCTCACCAGCGTCGAGAAGCTCGCCGACCTGGGGCAGGCCCGCTCCCTGTGGCCCGTGACCATGGGCCTGGCCTGCTGCGCCATCGAGATGATGGCCACCGGCACCCCCCGCTTCGACATGGCCCGCTTCGGCTGGGAGGTCTTCCGCGCCTCGCCCCGCCATGCCGACGTCATGATCGTCTCGGGCCGCCTCTCCCACAAGATGGCCCCCATCATCCGCAACGTCTACGACTCGATGCCCGAGCCCAAGTGGGTCATCTCCATGGGCGCCTGCGCCTCCTCCGGCGGCATCTTCAACAACTACGCCATTGTCCAGGGCTGCGACCACGTGGTCCCGGTGGACATCTACCTGCCCGGCTGCCCGCCCCGCCCCGAGATGCTCATCAACGCCATGCTCGAGCTCACCCGCCAGATCGAGTCCAAGCCCATGCTCAAGCACCGCGAGGAGATCGCGCGCGCCGTCGAGGCCGCCGCCCTCGCCGCCACACCCGTGTCCGAGATGAAGGGCCAGCTCGCATGAGTGACACCACCGCGCCCACCGACGGCGCCCTCTCCGAGGAGCTCCAGGCCCCCGTCCCCGCGGGGCCGGCCGTGCCCGAGATCGCCGGCACCCCCGTGCGCCCCGAGCTGCGCGTCGAGGTCGTCTCGCGCCACGCCGGGCAGTTCGGCGCCGCCGACTCCGGCGACACCACCGGCTACGGCCTCACCCAGTCCGCCGTCACCCTGGCCCCCGCCGCCACCCGCCCCTACGGCGGCTGGTTCGACGGCGCCGTCGACGCCCTCATCGAGGACCTGCGTGAGGCCGGCGTCGACCCGGCCGCTGCCATCGAGAAGGTCGTCATCGAGCACGACGAGCTCACCCTGTTCATCGTCCGCGAGCACCTGCTCGACGTCGTCGCCCCCCTGCGGGACGACCAGGACCTGCGCTTCGAGCTGTGCCTGGGCGTCAACGGCGTCCACTACCCCCTCATGGCCGGGCGCGAGCTCCACGCCTGCTTCCAGTTCATGAGCCTCACCCACGGCGCGCGGATGATCCGCCTGGAGGTCACCTGCCCCGAGTCCGACCCGCACGTGCCCTCCATCGTCTCCCTCTACCCCGGGGACGACTGGCACGAGCGCGAGACCTGGGACCTCATGGGCATCATCTTCGACGGGCACCCCCACCTCACCCGATCGGCCATGCCCGACGACTGGGTCGGCCACCCGCAGCGCAAGGACTACCCGCTCGGCGGCATCCCCGTCGAGTACAAGGGCGCCACCACCCCGCCCGCCGACACCCGGAGGTCGTACCGCTGATGAGCACCACCGCAGCTTTCGCCGCCGCCGGCCCCGCCACCGACGACCTTGCCGACGGCGCCCCCCAGTACACGCTGTCCGGGGGCGATTGGGACGACGTCGTCGCCCAGATCGCCGCCCGCGACGAGGCCGACCGCCTCAAGCACGACCGGATCGTCGTCAACATGGGCCCCGTCCACCCCTCCACCCACGGCGTGCTCCGCCTCGTCCTGGAGATCGACGGCGAGACCGTCACCGAGGTCCGCGTCGGCACCGGCTACCTCCACACGGGCATCGAGAAGAACATGGAGTACCGCACCTGGGTGCAGGGCGAGACCTTCGTGACCCGCATGGACTACGTGGCCCCCTTCTTCCAGGAGGTCGCCTACGCCCTCGCCGTCGAGAAGCTCCTGGGCATCACCGACGACATCCCCGAGAAGGCCACCGTCACCCGGGTCCTCCTCATGGAGCTCAACCGCATCGCCTCGCATGTCGTGGCCGTGGGCACCGGCGGCAACGAGATGGGCGGCACGACGCTCATGACGATCGCCTTCCGCTGCCGCGAGAACATCCTGCGGGTCTTCGAGATGGTCTCCGGCCTGCGCATGAACCACGCCTACGTCCGCCCCGGCGGGCTCGCCCAGGACCTGCCCGAGGGCCTGACCGACTTCGTGCGCTCCGTCATGCCGGACATGAAGAAGGACATCCACGAGCTCGAGCTCCTCCTCATGGAGAATCCGATCCTGAAGTCCCGGTTCATCGGGGTCGGCGAGATCTCGCTGGCCGGCGCGATGGCCATGGGGCTGACCGGCCCCTGCCTGCGCGCCACCGGGTACCCGCTCGACCTGCGCAAGACCAACCCCTACTGCGGCTACGAGACCTACGACTTCGAGGTCCCCACCTACGAGCGCTCCGACTGCTACAACCGCCTGCGCCTGCGCGTCGACGAGTGCTACCAGTCGCTCAAGATCGTCTCGCAGTGCCTCGACCGCCTCGACGAGATCGCCGCGCGCGGCAACCACCCCTCGAACACGACCATGGTGGCCGACCCCACCATCGCCTGGCCCGCCCGCATGGCCATCGCCACCGACGGCCAGGGCCAGTCCCTGGAGCACGTGCGCGAGATCATGGGCACCTCCATGGAGTCCCTCATCCACCACTTCAAGCTGGTCACCCAGGGCTTCCGCGTCCCCGCGGGCCAGGTCTTCCAGCAGGTGGAGCACGCCAAGGGCTTCCTGGGCATTCACGCCGTCTCCGACGGCGGCACCCGCCCCTACCGGGTCCACTTCCGCGATCCCTCCTACTCCAACCTGCAGTCCCTGGCCCTCATGGCCGAGGGCGGCATGATCGCCGACCTCGTGCCCACCCTGGCCTCGATCGACCCCGTCCTGGGAGGCGTGGACCGCTGATGAGCACGAACCCGACCACCGCGGCGCCCACGGCCGGCCAGGCCGCCGCCCCCGCCATCCCCGTCATCCCCGCGGCCCTCACCGCCGCCTGGGACGGGGCGACCGCCGCCCAGCTCCTCGCCGACATCGAGGCCATCAAGGGCCGCTACCCCGCCGAGCACCAGCGCAGCGCCCTCATCCCCATGCTCCACCTCATCCAGAGCGTCGACGGCTACGTCTCGCCCGCGGGCATCGCGCTGTGCGCCGAGGAGCTCGGCCTCACCCGCTCCGAGGTGAGCGCCGTGGCCACCTTCTACAGCCAGTTCCGCCGCCACCCCTCGGGCGAGTACCACGTGGGCGTGTGCACCAACGCCCTGTGCGCCGTCATGGGAGGCGATGAGATCTGGGAGGCCGTCTCCTCCCACACGGGGCTCGGTTCGGATGAGACGAGCGAGAACGGCCGCATCAGCCTGGAGCGCATCGAGTGCAACGCCGGCTGCGACTACGCCCCCATCGTCATGGTCAACTGGGAGTTCTTCGACAACCAGACGCCGGAGAGCGCCGTCGCCCTCATCGACGCGCTCGACGCCGGCGAGGGCGCCCGCCCCACCCGCGGGCCGGACACCCTGCCGACCTTCCGCGCCAACGAGCGCGTCCTGGCCGGCTTCGAGGACGGCCACGCCGACGAGGGCCCCTCGGCCGGCGAGCCCAGCCTCCTCGGCCAGCGCATCGCCGCGGCCAACGGCTGGACCAGCCCGAAGGAGGACACGAAGTGAGCACCACCGCCGACGCCGCCCCCACCGGCCCCGCGTTCACCGCGCCGGGAACCCTCACGCCCGTCCTCACCGAGCACTGGGGCGAGGACCGCTCCTGGACCCTGGAGCACTACCGCTCCGTGGGCGGCTACAAGGGCCTCGCCCGCGCCAAGACCATGAGCGCCGAGGAGCTCGTCACCCTCGTCAAGGGATCCAACCTGCGCGGCCGCGGCGGCGCCGGATTCCCCACGGGCCTCAAGTGGTCCTTCCTGCCCCCGATGGACGGGGGCCCCCGCTACCTCGTCGTCAACGCCGACGAGTCCGAGCCCGGCACCTGCAAGGACATCCCCACCATCCTGGCCAACCCCCAGGCGCTCATCGAGGGGATCGCCATCACCTCGCGCGCCATCGGCGGGGACCTCGCCTTCGTCTACCTGCGTGGCGAGGTCGCCCACGTCTACCGGCGACTGCTCGCCGCCGTGCGCGAGGCCACTGAGGCGGGCCTGCTCGCCACCGGCTTCGGCCTCGACGGCAAGCAGCCCCTGAGGATCGTCGCCCACGCGGGCGCCGGCGCCTACATCTGCGGTGAGGAGACGGCGCTGCTCGACTCCCTCGAGGGCCGCCGCGGCCACCCCCGCCTCAAGCCGCCCTTCCCCGCCGTCGCCGGCCTGTACGGGCGGCCCACGGTGATCAACAACGTGGAGACCATCGCCTCCGTGCCCGCGATCCTCGCCAAGGGCCCCGACTGGTACAACGCCATGGGCACCGAGCGCTCCAAGGGCCACGGCATCTTCTCCGTGTCCGGGCACGTGGTGAACCCCGGCCAGTTCGAGGCCCCCTTCGGCATCACCATGCGCAAGCTCATCGAGCTCGCCGGCGGCATCCGCCCCGGCCACAGCCTCAAGTTCTGGGTGCCAGGCGGCTCGTCCACCCCGATCTTCACCCCCGACGAGCTCGACGTCCCCCTCGACTACGAATCCGTGGCCGGGGCGGGCTCGATGCTCGGGACCCGCGCCCTCCAGGTCTTCGACGACACCGTCTCCGTGGTGCGCGTCATCGCCCGGTGGACGGAGTTCTACCAGCACGAGTCCTGCGGCAAGTGCACTCCCTGCCGCGAGGGCACGTACTGGATGCGCCAGATCATGCTGCGCCTCGAGGCCGGCAAGGGCCTGCCCGGCGACGTCGAGAAGCTCGAGGACATCGCCTCCAACATCGCCGGGCGCTCCTTCTGCGCCCTCGGCGACGCCGCCGCCACCCCGGTCCTGTCCGGCATCAAGCGGTTCCGGGGCGAGTTCGAGGCCGGCTACACCACGCCCGCCCGCGAGCTCTTCCCCTACCGCGCCTCCTCCATCCTCGAAAGCGCCAGGTGAGTCATGACTGAGATGGTCAACATCACGATCGACGGCGTGCCCGTCGAGGTTGCCAAGGGAACGCTGCTCATCCGCGCCGCGGAGCAGATCGGCGTGCGCATCCCGCGCTTCTGCGACCACCCCCTGCTCGGTCCTTCGGCCAACTGCCGCCAGTGCCTCGTCGAGGTCGCCATGCCGGACCGCGAGGGCAATGTGCGGCCCATGCCCAAGCCGCAGCCCTCCTGCGCGATGACCGCCACCGAGGGCATGGAGATCTCCACACAGGCCACGAGCGCCGTCGCCGCCAAGGCCCAGGCCGGCACCATGGAGTTCCTCCTCATCAACCACCCCCTGGACTGCCCCATCTGCGACAAGGCCGGAGAGTGCCCCCTGCAGAACCAGGCGCTGGAGCTCATGGCGACCGGCGGCCAGTCCGTCACCCGCTTCACCGACGTCAAGCGCACCTTCCCCAAGCCCCTGCGCCTGACCAGCAACGTCCTGCTCGACCGCGACCGCTGCATCCTGTGCCAGCGCTGCGTGCGCTTCGCCGACCAGATCGCCGGCGACCCCTTCATCGCCCTCCAGGGGCGCGGCGGCGGGCACCCCGCCACCGACGGGCACTCCGGCGGCCTCTACTCCGAGCAGATCGGCCGCTTCGACTCCACCGTCCTCGACTTCCTCGACCCCGAGGCGCCCGCCCCTGGCGCCCAGTCCATCCGCGGCGCGCACGGCCTCACCCCGGCCGAGGGCCTTGCCGGCCCCTCCGGCGACCCCGGCGCCGCCGACGGCCTCGCCCCCGGGCCGATCGACCCGGGCCGTGGCGACCTCGATGTCTCCGGGCGCCCCTTCGCCTCCTACTTCTCGGGCAACATCATCCAGATCTGCCCGGTCGGGGCGCTCACCTCGGCGCGCTACCGCTTCCGCGCCCGCCCCGTGGACCTCGTCTCCACCCCCTCGGTCACCGAGCACGACGCCTCCGGCTCCGCCATCCGCGTCGACATGCGCCGCGGCACCGTCCTGCGGCGCCTGGCCGGCAACGACCCCGAGGTCAACGAGGAGTGGATCACCGACAAGGACCGCTTCGCCTTCCAGTGGGCCACCGCTCCCGACCGCCTGACCACGCCGCTCGTGCGCGACGAATCCGGCCAGCTCGTGCCCACCTCCTGGTCCGACGCCCTCGATGTGGCCGCCCAGGGCCTGGCCCGCGCCACCGCCGACGGCGGGGTCGGGCTCCTGCCCGGCGCGCGCCTCACGCTGGAGGACGCCTGGGCCTGGTCCCGCTTCGCCCGCGCCGTCCTGGGCACCAACGACATCGACCAGCGCGTGCGCGACCACAGCGCCGAGGAGGACACCTTCCTCGCCGCCCGCGTGGCCGGCACGGGCCTGGGCGCTGTCACCTACACGAGCCTCGAGACCGCCGGCCAGGTCCTCCTGGTCGGCCTGGAGCCCGAGGACGAGTGCGGCTCGCTCTTCCTGCGCCTGCGCAAGGGCGTGCGCGCCGGCGGCGTGAGGGTCGCCTCCCTCACCAGCGTGCTCACCCCCGGCCAGGCCAAGATGAGCGCCGAGTCCATCCTCGTCGCCCCCGGCGACGAGGCCCGCGCCGTCGCCCTCCTGACCCAGACGCACCCGGCGCTTGTCGAGGCCCTCAAGGCCGACGGCGCCACGATCCTCGTCGGCGAGCGCGCCGCCGCCACGCCCGGCCTGCTCACCACCATCGACACCCTGGCCACCGCCACCGGCGCGCGCCTGGCCTGGGTGCCGCGCCGCGCTGGCGAGCGCGGCGGTATCGAGGCCGGCGCCCTGCCCTTCCTCCTTCCCGGGGGACGGCCCGTGGCCGACGCCACCGCCCGCGAGCAGGTCGCCGCCGCCTGGGGGATCCCCACCACCGGCGAGAACGCGCGTCCGCTTCCCGAGGCGCCCGGCCGCGACACCACCGCGATCCTGACCGCCCTCACCGACGGCGAGCTCGGCGGCCTGGTCATCGGCGGTGTCGACCTTCGCGACTTCCCCGACCCGGGACTCGCCCGCGCGGCCCTGGCGGCCTCCGCCTTCACCGTCCAGCTGGAGGTGCGCCGCTCCGAGGCCTCCGAGCACGCCGACGTCGTCCTCCCCGTGGCGCCGCCCGCGGAGAAGAACGGCACCTTCGTCAACTGGGAGGGGCGCGTGCGCCCCTTCGGGCAGGCCCACGTCTCGCGCACCCGCACCGACCGGCAGGTCCTCGGGATGCTCGCAGCCGAGATGGGCTCGGACCTGGGCGTGGAGCGCCTCGAGACCCTCCACGCCGAGCTCGCCGGCCTGGGACTGTGGGCGGGCGTGCGCCCCGCCGTCGCCTTCAGCGAGGAGGCCGCCGCGCAGACGGCCGAGCCCGCAGCGCCGTCGTCGGCCCCCTCGGGCCTGGCCGCGGTGCTCGCCACGCACAAGCCCATGCTCGACGCCGGGCGCCTCCAGGACGGCGAGGCCTTCCTCGCCGCCACGGCCCTGCGCCCCGTCGCCCGCCTCGGTGCCGACCTCGCCTCCCGCCTGGGCGTCACCGGCGGTCAGACGGTTGAGATCTCCACCGGCACAGGCGCGATCCGCCTGCCCGCGGTCATCGGGGGAGTCGCCGACGGCGTCGTCTGGCTCCCCGAGTGCTCCGCCGGATCCACCGTGCGCCAGAGCCTCGGCGCCCGCCACGGCTCGCCCGTGCGCGTGTCCCTTCCCCTCGGCGCTGAACCCGGGACCCCCGGGCCCGCCGGCATCACCGGCACTGACCAGCCCAACACGTCCACTGCGGAGGTGGTCCGATGAGCACCGCGTCACTCATCCTCGCCCCGGCGGCGCTGCCCGTCGCCGCGAGCGGGGGCGTCACAGCCGACTTCAGCGGGGAGACCTGGTGGCTCACGCTGCTCAAGGCCGTCTTCCTGCTGGCCTTCCTCATCCTGTCCGTCATCATGGTCCTGTGGGTGGAGCGCCGCGGCCTGGCCCGCATGCAGACCCGCCCCGGGCCCAACGTCAACGGCCCCTTCGGGCTCTTCCAGGCCATCGCCGACGCCACGAAGCTCATCCTCAAGGAGGACTTCTGGCTCGGCGGCGCTGAGAAGCTCCTCTACCTGGCGGCCCCGATCCTCACGGCCTTCACGGCCTTCATGGTCTACGCGATCATCCCCTTCGGCCCCGAGGTCTCCATCTTCGGGCACCACACGCCCCTGCAGATGGCCGACTTCCCGGTGGCGATCCTCTACGTCCTAGCCGTCGCCTCCTTCGGCGTCTACGGCATCATCCTGGGCGGATGGTCCACGCACTCCACCTACCCGCTGCTGGGCGCCGTGCGCAGCGCCGCGCAGGTCATCTCCTACGAGCTGAGCATGAGCCTGTCGATCCTCACGGTCTTCCTCGCCTCGGCGACGATGTCCACCTCCGGGATCGTCGCCGCGCAGGAGAGGATGTGGTGGGGCATCGCCATGATCCCCAGCTTCCTCATCTACGTCGTCTCCATGGTCGGCGAGGTCAACCGCCTGCCCTTCGACCTTCCCGAGGCCGAGGGCGAGCTCGTCGCCGGCCACATGGTGGAGTACTCCTCGATGAAGTTCGCCTGGTACTTCCTGGGCGAGTACATCAACATGTTCAACGTCTCCGCCGTGTGCGTCACCCTGTTCCTGGGCGGCTGGCACTCTGGATTCGGCTGGCTGTGGGCCGGCTCGAACGAGGGCTGGTGGCCGATGCTCTGGTTCATCGGCAAGGTCTGGACCGTCATGTTCTTCATGATCTGGACCCGCGGGACCCTTGTGCGCATCCGCTACGACCACTTCATGAAGCTCGGCTGGAAGTTCCTCATCCCGGTGTCCCTGGCATGGTTCGTGCTGGTCGCCGTCGTCCAGGGCTACCGCTCCTTCTCCGGCGGCTCCACGCGGGGCCTGCTCATGGTCCTGGCCGCCGTCTTCCTCGTGGCCATGCTCGTCCTGCTCTTCCTGCCCGCCGGTGACGACGACGCCGCTGGCGGTACTGCCCGCGCTGGCCGGGGTGCCGACGGCGACCTCGTCGCCCCCGGGGAGGAGTTCGACGCCTACGCGGGCGGCTACCCCGTCCCGCCGATGCCCGGCCAGAGCCTGCCGGTGACGCCCAGGGCCCGCCGCGCTGCCGCGATGGCCGCCGGCGCCCTCGCCCCGGCGGGCGCCGCAGCGGGCACCGCCCGCCCCCAGTCCGCCGCGACCTCCCAGGAGGGGACCGATGACTGACCAGACTCCCGCCCCGCGCGCCAGCGCCTCCGCCCACGACCGCTGGCTGCGCGACGCCCCCGGCCCCCTGGCCCGCGCCTTCGCGCCCGTGGCCGGGTACGGGGTGACGATCTCCTCGATGTTCCGGCCCACGGTCACCGAGCAGTACCCCTTCGAGCCGGCCAACCTCATGCCGCGCTACCACGGCCGCCACCAGCTCAACCGCTACGACGACGGCCTGGAGAAGTGCATCGGGTGCGAGCTGTGCGCCTGGGCCTGCCCGGCCGACGCCATCTACGTCGAGGCGGCCTCCAACGCCCCCGGCGCCCAGTACTCGCCCGGCGAGCGCTACGGCCGCGTCTACCAGATCAACTACCTGCGCTGCATCTTCTGCGGCATGTGCATCGAGGCCTGCCCCACCCGGGCCCTGACGATGACCCACGAGATCGAGGAACTGGTCGGCCCCACCCGCACCGGCCTCATCTACGAGAAGGCCGACCTCCTCGCCCCCGTCCCCGCCGGCGCCCTGGACGCCCCGCACCCCATGGTCGAGGGCACCGAGGACGGCGACTACTACCGCGGCGCCGTCACCGGGCCGACCCAGGCGCAGGCCGACTGGGTGCGCGCCCACCGGCCCGAGGACCCGACCCTCGCCACCGCGAAGGTCGTGGCGGCCCCCGCGAGGCCGAAGGAGGCCGTGCGATGAGCTCACCCATCATCCTCCCGCTGGCAGCGGCGCCCGTGGCTCCCACAGCGCCCGCGCCCGCGGCCCTGAGCAGCACCGGGACGGTGACCCTCGGCGAGACGATCCTCTTCGGCGTCGTCGCCCTGGTGACCATCGCCTGCGGCGTCGGGCTGCTCACCGCGAAGCGCGCCGTCGCGGCCGCGGTCAACATGATCGTCATCATGATCGGCCTGGCGATCCTCTACATCGCCAACGAGGCCCCCTTCCTGGGCGTCACCCAGGTGGTGGTCTACACCGGCGCGATCATGACTTTCGTCCTGTTCGTCATCATGCTCGTCGGAGTCGGCGGGGAGGAGCCCGTGGGCGCCACCACGTCCCGGGCGCAGGTCCCCCTCATCGCCCTGACCGGCGCGGCCCTCGCGGGCGCCCTCGGCCTGGCGGTCTGGCAGACCACCCTGCCGCGCCCCGCCGGGCTCGACTCCGGCTCGGCCGCCGACCCCGCCGAGCTCGCCACCGCCCTGTTCAGCCGCCACGTCGTCACCATGGAGCTCACCGCCATGCTCCTCATCGTGGCGGCCCTGGGGGCGCTCACCCTCACGCACCGCCAGCGCATCCGCCCCAAGCGCTCCCAGGCGAGGATCGCCCAGGACAAGCTGCGCGACTACGCCGTCAAGGGAACCCACCCCGGCCAGCGGCCCATGCCCGGCGTCTACGCCGCCACCAACTCCGCGGCCGCCCCCGCCCTGGACGCCGACGGCGCCGCCGTCGAGGAATCCATCCCGCGCGTCCTGCGCGCCCGGGACCTGGGCTACGAGCTCGCCGAGGTCTCGCCCGAGACCGCGGCCGCCGCGAGGGCCGGCCAGATCCGCTCCCGCACGGAGGCGCGCATCGCCCAGTCCGGCATGGCCTCCATGCCCGGCGCCGCCGCCCCCGCGGTGGTTCAGCCCATGGCCGCCCCGGCCCTGCCCGAGGCCCCGGCCGCCGACCCGAGCCTGACCGAGGCGAAGGAGGAGGACAAGTGAGCATCGGCCTCTACATCATCCTGGCGATCATCCTGTTCGCCCTCGGCGCGCTCACCGTGCTGCTGCGCCGCAACGCGATCATCGAGCTCATGGGCGTTGAGCTCATGCTCAACGCCGTCAACCTCGTGCTCGTCACCTTCTCCCGCGTCCACGGCAACCTGACGGGGCAGATCTTCGCCTTCTTCGTCATCGTCGTGGCCGCCGCGGAGGTCGTCGTGGGGCTGAGCATCGTCGTGTCCATCTTCCGAACCCGCAGGGGAGTGTCGGTCGACGACATCAACCTGCTCAAGAACTGAAGGGGCTGACGTGAGCATGATGGGCGCACTTCCCCTCGCACTGGCACCCGCCGTCTCCGCCGGGCACGCCACCCACGCCGCCACCGGCGCGGCGGAGTTGGCCTGGCTCCTCATCGCGGTGCCGGCCGTCAGCGCCGCGATCCTGCTGATCACCGGCCGCCGCTCCAACTCCTGGGGCCACTGGCTGGGCCTGGCCGCCGCCGTCTTCAGCGCCGTCCTGGGCCTGACGATCATCGCCCAGGTCGCGGGCATGACCGAGGACAAGCGGATCATGGGCACCAAGCTGTGGCACTGGTTCAGCGCCGGGGGCCTGAGCATCGACGTCGGCCTGCGCATCGACCCGCTGTCGCTGACCTTCGTCGGCCTGGTCACCTTCGTCGGCTCCCTCATCCACCTGTACTCGGTGGCCTACATGAGCCACGACCGCGACCGCCGCCGCTTCTTCGCCTACCTCAACCTCTTCATCGCCGCGATGCTCACCCTCGTGCTCGGCGATTCCTACATCACCCTCTTCGTCGGCTGGGAGGGCGTGGGCCTGGCCTCCTACCTCCTCATCGGCTTCTGGAACACCGCCGACGCCGACGGCCCGCGCGCCGAGCGCGACAAGTCCATGGAGAACGCCACCGCGGCCAAGAAGGCCTTCATCATGAACCGCGTGGGGGACATGGGCCTCCTGGCGGCCATGATGGCGATGGTCTCCCAGGTCCACTCCGTCGCCTTCGACGCCGTCCTGCCCGCCGCCGCCTCGGGCCGCGTGACCACCGGCTGGCTGACCGCCATCGGCTTCTTCCTCCTCGTGGCCGCCTGCGGCAAGTCCGCCCAGTTCCCGCTCCAGGCCTGGCTGGGCGACGCCATGGCCGGCCCCACGCCCGTCTCCGCCCTCATCCACGCGGCCACGATGGTCACCGCCGGCGTCTACCTCATGGTGCGCTCGGGCACCATCTACGGCGGCGCCCCCAGCGCCCAGCTCGCGGTGGCGATCGTCGGCGCCATCACCCTCCTGCTCGGCGCGATCATCGGCTGCGCCAAGGACGACATGAAGAAGGTGCTCGCCGCCTCCACCATGAGCCAGATCGGCTACATGATGCTCGGCGCGGGCCTGGGCCCCATCGGCTACGCCTTCGCCATCTTCCACCTCCTCACCCACGGCTTCTTCAAGGCCCAGCTCTTCCTCGGGGCCGGCTCCGTCATGCATGCCATGGGCGACCAGGTCGACATGCGCCGCTTCGGGGCGCTGCGCACCGCCATGACGATCACCTGGGCCACCATGGGGATCGGCTGGCTCGCGATCCTCGGGATCCCGCCCTTCAGCGGCTTCTGGTCCAAGGACAAGATCATCGAGGCCGCCTTCATCGGCGAGGGCGCCAAGCCCTGGATCCTGGGCTCCATCGCCCTCGTGGGCGCCGGCATCACCGCCTTCTACATGTCCCGCCTCTTCTTCATGATCTTCCACGGCAAGGCCCGCTGGACCACGGAGAAGGACATCGAGGGCCCCGTCCATCCGCACGAGTCGGGATGGATGATGACCCTCCCGCTGCTCATCCTGTCCGTGTTCTCCATGGGCCTGGGCGGCGCCCTGGCCGCGGGCGACACCTTCGTCACCTGGCTCGAGCCGGTCACCGGCCACGCCCAGCACGGCGAGCCGGTCCTGCCCGCCACGGTCATCATGGGGGCCACCCTCGGCCTCGTCATCGTCGGCGCGCTCGCCGCCTGGCTCATGTACGCGGCCCGCCCCGTGGCCACCGTCGTCCAGCCGGGCAACGCCCTCGTCGAGGCGGCGCGCAAGGACATGCACCAGGACGCCATCAACGAGGCCATCGCCATGCGGCCCGGCCAGGGCCTTGTGCTGGCCGCCAACGCCTCCGACCGCTACGTCGTCGACGGCGCCGTCGAGGGACTGGCCACCGGCACCGCCGCGCTCGGCCGGCTCGTCGGCCGCACCGAGTCCGGGTACGTGCGCTCCTACGCCGGCTACATGGCCGCCGGCACCGTCCTGGCCCTCATCGCCGTCCTGGCCACCAGGTTCTGAGAGGACACAGCCACATGCAGACACTCACCGTCGCCACGGGCGCCTACCCCGTGCTCTCCGTCATGGTGCTCGTCCCGCTCATCGGGGCCCTGCTCCTGGCCATTCCCGCCCTGCGGGGCCAGGCGCGCGGCCTCGGCCTCACCATCGCGATCGCCGAGCTCGGCCTGGGCATCTGGGCCGCCATCCTCTTCGACCCCCACGCTGGGACCGTCTACCAGCTCGCCGAGACCCGCCACTGGATCCCCGCCATGGGCGTCTCCTGGGCGCTGGGCGTCACCGGCCTCGGCCTGGCGATGCTCCTCCTGGCCGTCTTCCTCGTGCCCATCGTGCTCCTGGCCTCCTGGGGCGAGATCCCCGCCGATCGCCAGGCCGGCTTCGCCAGCCTCATCCTCGCCCTCGAGGCCTTCATCGTCGTCATCTTCACCGCGCGCGACGTCCTCCTCTTCTACCTCGTCTTCGAGGCGATGCTCATCCCCGTCTACTTCCTCATCGGCCGCTACGGGGGGCCCGACCGGCGCCGCGCCGCCATCAAGTTCCTCCTGTACTCCCTGGCCGGCGGGCTCGTCATGCTCATCGGCGTCGTCGCGCTGACGGTGTACGGGCCCGGCGGCGACGAGAACTACCTCATCCAGAACCTGTCCCAGGGGCTCACCTCCTCCACGGGCGTGACCCGGGGCATCTTCGTCACCTTCCTCATCGCCTTCGCCATCAAGGCCCCGATGGTGCCTCTGCACACCTGGCTGCCCGACACCGCCGAGCAGGCGACCCCCGGCACCTCCGTGCTGCTCATCGGCGTCCTGGACAAGATCGGCACCTACGGGATGATCGCGATCGTCCTGCCGCTCTTCCCCGAGGCCTCCCGCTGGGCGGCGCCGGTCATCCTGCCGCTGGCGATCGTCGGCATCATCTACGGCGGGCTGGCCGCCATCGGCCAGGACCACCTCTACCGCCTCATCTCCTACACCTCCATCAGCCACTTCGGCTTCATGGTGCTGGGGATCTTCATCGGCAACCAGGTGGCCGCCGTCGGCGCCATGGTCTACATGGTCGCCCACGGGCTGTCGATCGCCGGCCTCTACCTCATCACCGGGTTCATGGCCCGGCGCACGGGGACGGTGCGCATCAGCGAGCTCGGCGGTATCGCCCGGGTCATGCCGCTCATCGCCGGGACCTTCCTCTTCTCCGGCCTGGCGTCCATCGCCCTGCCGGGCCTGTCCGGGTTCATCCCCGAGTGGATGGTCCTCACCGGCAGCTTCTCCGCCAAGCCCGTCTACGGGATCCTCGCGCTCCTGGGCGTCATCATCGCCGCGGTCTACATGCTCCTGCCCTACCAGAGGGTCTTCACCGGGGCGCCGGCCGCCGAGCGCGTCGGCAGCCAGGACCTCGACGGCCGTGAGCGCGTCGTCGTCGCCCCCATCATCGTCGCCATGCTGGTCCTCGGCCTGGCGCCCGCCGCCCTGACCGGCATCCTCGACGGCGTCGGAGCGCAGACCGCCGCCACCATGACCGGGGCGGGTTCTCAGTCCGCCGCCACGGCCCCCGTCACGGAAGGGAGCAGCAAGTGAGCTTCACCGCCCCGTCCATCCACTGGGCCGGCCTCGTCCCGGTCCTCATCATCCTGGGAACCGCCATCCTCGGCGTGCTCGTCGAGGCGCTCATCCCGCGTCGCGCCAGGCACCTCACCCAGACGGCCCTCTCAGTGGCCGCCATCCTCGGCGCGATCGTCGCCCTCGTGTGGCGGTGGGGAATCGTCGTCGACGGCGCCAAGCCCGACTACGTCGCCACCGGCTTCAACGAGGACAACTTCGGCATCGCCGCCCAGGGCGTCCTGCTCATCATCGGCCTGCTGTCCATCCTCGTCATCTCGGACCGCACCGAGCTCGGCGACTCCGCCTTCGCCGCGCAGGCCGCCGACCGCCCCGGCAGCGCCGAGGAGAGCGAGTCCATCCACGCCGGGTGGGTCGCCACCGAGGTCTTCCCCCTCACGCTGTTCTCACTGGCCGGCATGATGCTCTTCCCGGTCGTCAGCGACCTCATCTCGCTGTTCGTCATGCTCGAGCTCGTCTCTCTGCCGCTGTACGTCATGGCCGCCATGGCCCGCCACCGCCGCCTGCTCAGCCAGGAGGCCGCCATGAAGTACTTCGTCCTGGGGGCCTTCGCCTCCGCCTTCCTCCTCATGGGCTCGGCCCTCCTCTACGGCGCCTCCGGCTCCGTGCTCTACAGCGAACTGGCCGCAGCCGTGGCCGGCGCCGTCCCGGGCGCCGACTGGCTCGTGCTGGCCGGCGTCACGCTCGTGCTCGTGGGCCTCCTGTTCAAGATCGCCGCCGCACCCTTCCACGCCTGGAGCCCGGACGTCTACCAGGGAGCGCCCACCCCGGTCACCGGCTTCATGGCCGCCGGGGTCAAGGCGACCGCCTTCCTCGCGCTCCTGCGTTTCTTCTTCACCGTCGGCGGGCGGCTGAGCTGGGACCTGGCGCCCGTCCTGTGGACCATCGCCATCGTCACGATGGCGGTCGGCACCGTCGTCGGCATCGTCCAGCGCGACGTCAAGCGCATGCTCGCCTACTCGGCGATCGCCCACGCCGGCTACATGCTCATCGGCATCATCGCCTACAACAAGGCCGCGGCCCCCGCGATCCTCTTCTACGCCCTGGCCTACGGCATCGCCACGGTCGGCGCCTTCGGCATCGTGTCGCTCGTGCGCGAGTCCCACGGCGGGGGCGCGGGCGCGGAGGCCACGAGCCTCGACGACTACCGGGGCCTCGCCCGGCGCAGCCCCTGGCTCGCCGGTGCCATGACGGTCTTCCTGCTGTCCTTCGCGGGCATCCCGCTCACCGGCGGGTTCATCGCGAAGTTCCGGCTCTTCGTCGCCGGTGTCGGTGGCGGGGCGACCTGGCTCGTCGTCATCGCGGTCGCGAGCTCGGCGGCCACGGCCTTCTTCTACCTCAGGCTCGTCGTGCTCATGTACTTCCGCGACCCCGAGGGCGAGGGCGTCGCCGTCGTCGACTCCCAGGGCATGGCGGCCGCCGCGATCACCATGGCCGTCCTGGCCACGATCGCCCTCGGCGTCCTGCCCCAGGCCGTGCTCACGACGCTCGACCGCGCGGCTATGCTCATCCCGTGACCACACCGTTGCCACTGAGCGCCCCGGAACTCGAGGGCCGCATGGCCCCCGCCCTTGACGCCGTGGAGGAGCGGCTCATGATGATCGTCAGCAACGCTGACGAGACCATCAACCCTCCCACCTCCCACCTGGCCAGGGCCGGCGGCAAGCGTCTGCGCCCCACCCTCGTGCTGCTCACCGCCCAGCTCGGGGACCCCGAGCGCGCCACGGGCGAGGCGGTGAGGGACGCGGGCGTCGCCGTCGAGCTCACACATATCGCCACGCTCTACCACGACGACGTCATGGACGACGCCCCGCTGCGGCGCGGCGCCCCCAGCGCCCAGACCGTCTGGGGCAACTCGGCGGCCATCCTCGCGGGCGACATCCTCGTGGCCCGCTCCTCCCAGCTCATCGCCGCTCTCGGTCCCGAGGCGACCCTCGCCCACGCGCGGACCTTCGAGCGTCTGTGCACCGGCCAGCTCCACGAGACCCTCGGTCGCCCCGCGGGCACCGACCCCGTTGACCACTACATCCAGGTGCTCGCGGACAAGACCGGCTCGCTTATCGCCGTCTCCGCCCGCTACGGCGCCATGCTCACCGGTGCGGGCGCCGGGGTCGAGGCCATCGTCGAGGAGTTCGGCGAGCGCATCGGCATCGCCTTCCAGCTCGCCGACGACGTCATCGACCTCGCCTCCGACTCCCAGACCACCGGCAAGACCCCCGGCACGGACCTCCTCGAGGGCGTGGACACGATGCCCGTCCTCCTGCTGCGCAAGGCACTGGCCGCGGGCGAGCTCGACGCCGCTGGCCAGTCGATCCTCTCCGACCTGTCCTCCGCGGACCTGCACGATCCCGCCATGCTCGCCAGGGTCGTCAAGCGCCTGCGCGCCCACCCCGTCCTGCAGCGCACCCGCGAGATGGCGCTGTCCTGGGCCGACGACGCCGTCGCCGGCCTGGAGGGCCTGGAGGAGGCGGTCCTCGCAGCGACCCGCGAGCGCCTCGCCGCCGACGGCGTCGCCGGGGAGGACCTGGAGACCGCCCTCGCCGGCGCCCGCGAGCGCGCCCGCGTCGTGCGGGGCCTCCTAGAGGACTTCGCCCACCAGCTCGTCGACCGCGCGGCCTGAGAAGGCGTCGGTCGGAGGGCGGTGGTGCGGCGCGTAGGAGGGGCGAAGCCCCGAATAGACCCGATGCCAGCCCTGCGGACGCGGCGCACCGCCGCCCTCCTAAGCGCACGAAGCGGGCCCCGCGGCTTGTTGCCGCGGGGCCCGCTGTCAGTTGGGCGCGTGCGCCGGAGAGGCGATCAGTGCGTGGCCTCGGCGGTGTGCTCGTGGTCGTGCTCCTCGCCCTCGTCGTGGTGCTCGGAGCCGTCGGCGTGCGTGTGCTTGGCGAAGGCGACCTCGTTGGGGGTCACCGAGTAGGCCTTCGAGGTCTTCTCCCCGTTGGTGAGATCGACCTTGTAGACGCTGTTGGTGGAAGGCTCAGTCACCCAGGCGGTCGAGCCGGAGATCTGGAGCGCAGGGTGGGCGTCCTGCCACTTGGCCGGCGGCTCCCAGGCGGCGATGACCGGGATCGAGTCGGTGAAGGAGCCGGAGGCGACGTCGAGCTTGTGCAGGGCGCCGTCGGTGCCCAGCACCCAGGCGTTGTCGTCGCCGTCGCGCCTGATGCCGCGCCACGTGTACTCGACGCCGGAGGGCATGTCGACGACCTTGAAGGAGCCCGCGGCCGAGTCGAGCAGGCCCACGCGGTGCAGGTTGACGCCCTCGGCGTCGCGGTTGTCCTTGTAGTCGGTGACGGCGATGGGGGAGGAGTCGGTGACGTAGGAGTTGCCCACGCGCCCGTAGTCGGCGTCGGGGCTGGCGATCTTCGTGAAGGCGCCGCCCTTGTACAGCAGGACGCCGTTCTCGCAGCCGAGCATGGCGGCCTCGTCCTTCATGACGCCCTCGCCGTGGACGCCGGGGCACTCCTCGTTGCGGGTGATCTCCGTGCCCGAGGCATCCTGCGCCAGGGCGCCCTTGCGGGACTCGGAGTTGCCCAGGGTGCGGATGACAGTCCCGTCGGAGAGCTTGACGGCCACGCCGTGGTGGGCCTCCTCGGAGGCGATCTTCTCGGTGTCGGGCAGGACGGTGACGGTCTCGTCGGCGTCGTGGCCGAGGGCGTCGGCCTTGACGAGGGTGATCTCGCCGCTGCCGTCGGCGAACAGGCTGGTCCACTCGCCGTGGGGGACGACGTGCCCGCCCTTGTTCGCCGGGAAGACGAGGTCGGTGAGCTTGGCCTCGCCGCCGCCGGCGCCGGTGGACAGGACCTGGAATCCGGACTCGGTAGTGACCAGGACGTGCTCGTTGTCGCCGAAGGGGTTGAGGCGCAGGAAGCCGCTCATGGGGAAGTCGGCGACCTCCTCCAGGGTGGAGCCGTCGACCACCTTGACCCCGCCGTCGTAGGCGAAGACGAAGCGGTCCGAGCCGTGCTTGTGCTCGTGGGCCTCACCGGAGGCGCTCGCGGAGGCGGCCGTGGTGGCCGAGGAGTCGGTGGACGCCGAGCCACAGGCGCCCAGGGCAAGGGCCGTGGCGCTCAGGGCGGCGATGACGGCGGCGCGCCGCGATGCGCCGGCCAGGCGCGGGCGTGACGAGGTGGAGGATGACATGAGTGGTCCTTTCTGGGTGGGTCGCGTCATCGGCAGGGGACGGCGCTCACGCGGTGAGGGCCGAGGTGATGCGGTCTGTGTTGACGGAGAGCATGTCCAGGTAGGTGGGGGCCTCGCCGTCGGGGGCGGACAGGGACTCGGTGTACAGGGCGACCACCTGGATGTCCTGCCCGGTGGAGTTCTTGAAGGCGGTGATGAGCTGGTCGGAGTGGGAGGTGTCGGCGAAGAGCGCGTTCACGCCGGCCTCGCGCACCGCCGTCGAGAGCTCCTCCAGGTCCGAGGCGCTGGGCGCGGCGAGCGTGGAGCCGCCGGGGATGACGGCGCCGATGAGGCGGAAGCCGTAGCGGGCCGCCATGTAGCCGAACACGTGGTGGTTGGTGACCAGGGCGCGCTTGTCCTCGGGGATCGTCGCGAAGCGGGTGGTCATGGTCTGATCGGCTGCGGTGAGCTTGTCCCGGTAGGCCGTGGCCGAGGCGGCCAGGGCGGTGGCGTCGATCCCCGCCACGCCTCCCAGGGCGCTTTCCAGGCCGTTGACGACGTCGATCATCCTTGTCGGGTCGGTCCAGAAGTGGGGGTCGGGGCCGGAGGCGTCATCGGAGGAGTACTCGATGGGCGTGAACTGGTCCCCGGCGGTGAACAGGGTGACGCCGTCGCTCTTGGCGCTCTCGATATTGCTGGCCAGCCCCTCCTCCAGGCCCAGGCCATTGGTGACGAGGAGGGCGGCCTCACGCATCGCGAGGGTCTGCTTGGCCGAGACGCCGAAGGAGTGCGGGTCCGCGTTGGGGGCCATGAGGGTGGTGACGCTGGCCTGGTCGCCGACCACCTGGGTGACGACGTCTCCCAGGATGTTCGTGGTGACGACGATCGAGGGCTTGTCGCCGTCGTCCTTGCGGTCCTCGCAGGCGGCGACGGCGCCGAGCGGCGTCAGCGCGAGGAGCGCGAGCAGGTCCCGGCGCCTCATGCGCCCACCACCTCGAAGGCGACCAGACCCGCCGCGGGGATCGTGCGGGCCACGCGGGCGGAGTCGGCGGCGTCGATCTCCAGGACGGAGGCGCCATCGGCGCCGGGCAGGTAGGCGCGCTTGGGGGTGACCTGGACCCCGGTGGCCGCGGCGAGAGTGGGATCGGCGATGGGCTCGGTGACCGTCGCCTCGGCGCCATCGGCCCACACGCGCACGCGACCCTCGGCGTCGACGCCGACGACGCGCTTGTGGGTGTCATCCATCGCGGACACGGCGACGACGGGCGCCCCGAAGGCCACACGCGTCCAGGACGCGTCCCTCACGCTGAGCAGCCAGGCGCCGCCGGCGTCGTCGAGGGCCGCCACCTGGGAGCGGCGGGCGCGGTTGGACATCGAGACGATCCGCGCCCCCGCGGCCTCATCCGGCAGGGGCGCCCACGTCGGAGCGGGGGGCTCGGCGGTCGCGGTCGAGGAGGGCTCGGGAGCGATGGCGGCCCCGCCCTGGCAGCCGACGACGATGCCCGCCCGGGTGAGGGCGCCGCCCGACGCCGAGGGACAGGCGATGCCCTGGCCGACGGCCTGGCCGGAGTCATCGACGATGCTCGCCTGGCCCCCGGCCACCAGCACCGTCCGATCGCCCAGGGGAGCGGCGAAGGAGCCGGAGTCGATGGTGGCCGTGGCCACGGGGGTCTGGGTGCCCTGCCCGAGGGCCTGGCGGTCCAGGACCGTGGCGGTGGTGCCCGAGGCGATGACGGTGCGGGCATTGGTGGAGGCCACGCTGGTCGTCCCGCTGACTCCCAGGGCTCCGAGATCCCGGGCCTCGGCGCGGTAGTAGTGCTGGTGGTCGCCGTGGTCCCAGGTCCACACGCCGGAATCGACGAGGCTCGTCGCCCCGTCCGCCCCGGTGATGGCCACGAAGCGGGAGTCCGACGTCGTGGCGGTGAGCCCCGGTGCCGAGGCGATGGTGGCGGGGGCGGCGCCGTCGGCGCCGAGGTCGAGGAGGTTCACCTGGCCGTCGGAGGAGGCCATCACGAGGGACAGGGGCGCCTCCTGCAGCTCGGTGGCGCCGTCGACGTGGCCATGGCCCGCTCCGGTGGCGTCGGCGGAGGCTGTGGCGTCGGACGCGGGGGCGCTGGCGGCGCTGCCAGAGCCGCCAGCGGGCGAGCCCGACGAGCAGGCGCTCAGGGCGAGGGCGGCGGCCAGGGGGAGGCCGAGGGCGGCCGTGCTGATCCGGCTGGCGCGGCTGGTCCGGCAGGCGCGCCCGGTGGGGCAGGCACTGCTGGCGCCGATGCGCGGGGAGGTCTGGGGGAGTCTCACGCGTGCTCCTTCACGGTTACGGGGGTGGGACGGCCCGAGCGGCGCCGGGCGCCGATGAGCGCGGCGGCCCCGGAGGCCGCCAGGAAGACGCCCGCGGTGGTGGCGGTGATGGTGGCGCCGCCCGCGGTGTCGGCGTACAGGGAGATGTAGAGGCCCACGACGACGCAGGCGCTGGCGATGAGGGAGGCCCAGGCGGTCATCGCGAGGATCGACCTCGACCACAGCGCGGCCGTGGCCGGCGGGGCGACGAGGAGCGCCACGACGAGCAGGGTTCCCACGGCCCGGTAGGAGGCGACGACGGCGGCGATGATGAGGAGCGTGAGGCCGGCCTGCGCGAGGCCCGGGCGCATCCCGAGGGTGAGCGCGATACCGGGATCGAGAGACAGCGCCGTCAGTGGCCGGATCATGAGCGCCCCCACGACGAGGACGACGACGAGCGTGCCGATGAGCACGGTGATCTCGTCGTTCCTGATCCCCAGGATGTCGCCGAAGAGGATCGCGGTGATATCCGTGGCGAAGGAGCGCGACCGGGACACGATGATGACACCCAGGGAGAGCATGAGGACGAAGGTGATGCCGATCGCGGTGTCCTGGGAGAGGCGGACGCGCCGGGACAGGACGGCGACGAGGACGCCCATGGCGGTGGCGCTGAGCGCCGCCCCCGCGAGCGTCGGCAGTCCGATGAGCGCGCTGATCGCGACGCCCGGGAGCATCCCGTGGCCGATAGCCTCCCCGAGGAACCCCATGCCCCGGATGACGACCCAGGTGCCCGCGACCGAGCAGACGAGCGCCGCGAGGACGCCGCCGGCGAGGGCGTTGGTGAAGAACCCGAGGGAGAGCGGGTCGAGGAGGTAGTGCACGAGCGCAGGGTAACGATAATCGTTCGCACTTGTCACGCTATGCTCCTCGCATGCATTTCCCCGCCCCCCGACGGGCCCCCTCGAGCGCCCTCGCCAGCTCCGGCCCCGCCGCCTCGGGGCCGAGCCCCAGCGCCGCGCCCCCTCCGACCGCCACCGATGCGGCGGCCATGGGCGGGCTCGTTCTGCGCGACGTCGTCGTGCGCCGGGGCGAGGTGCTCGCCCTCGATGGGGTCAGCCTCGACCTGGCCATGGGCGAGGCCGTCTGCCTCTTCGGTCCCAACGGCTCGGGCAAGTCCACCCTCCTGGCCGCCGTCGCCGGGATTCTGCCGCTCGCGGGCGGCAGCATCGAGCGCCGCCCCACCGACGCGCGAGCGGCCCTCGTGCCCCAGGCCCCGCCGATCCCCGAGCGCATGCCGCTGACGGTGAGGGCCGCCGTCGCCATGGGCTGCTGGGGCAGCACCGGCCTCCTGCGCCCGCTCACGCGCGCCCAGAAGGAGCGCGCGGGGGAGGTGATGGAGCTCCTGGGCATCGCCGATCTCGCCGACCGCCAGCTCTCCGCCGTCTCCGGAGGTCAGCGCCAGCGGGTCCTCGTCGCCCAGGCCGTCGTCAGCAGGCCCGCCATCCTGCTCATGGACGAGCCGACCGCCGCCGCCGACGCCCGCTCCACCCAGATCATCTACGACGCCGCGGCCCGGGCAGCCCGGGATGGCGCGCTCGTCCTCCTCGTCAGCCACGACGAGGAGGCCCGCCGGATCGCCGACCGCTGCCTCACCCTCGACGCCGGCCGCGTCGTCGGCGACACCCGCGAGGGCCCTCGCTGAGGGTGCGGGCCTCGCGCCCGGCCCTCCCCGCAAGCCTCAGCGCCAGGCCGTCGCGGCGTAGAAGACCGCCTTGCCGCGCGGGTCCATCGCCCCGATCCCCTCATGGGTCACCTCCAGCGCCCTCCCCGCGCCCGAGAGCGCGTCGCCGGGCAGGAAGGCCGTTGCCAGCTCCTCGCCCGTGCGCAGATCGGTGAGCACCACCTCCCCGGGGCGCGAGTCGAAGACCGTGTAGAGGACATCGCCATAGACCGCGAGGCCGGTGGGGACGGTGCCGTCGGTGTTCGGCCAGGTGAAGGTCGGGGTGGGGGAGCCGAGCTCGCGGAAATCGGCGGCCGACGGGGTGCGCATGATCGAGTAGCCGCCGGAGCACCAGGCCTCCGGATGATCACCGGCCCGGGGAGGGCCCGCTCCCAGATCCGCCGTCGCCCGGGTTCCCAGGTCCATGGCCCGCCAGGAGCCCTGGTCCTGGGCGGCCCAGTAGAGCCACCCTTCCAGCAGGTGGGCCTGGCTCGTCGGGGCCTCCTGCAGGACGGAGCCGTCCGTGGTGGACAGGACGCGGTACGGTGGCGCGGCTGGCGACGAGGCGCTGGACGATGGGGTGCCCACCATGACGGCGTCGCCGGACAGGCCGGCCAGCGCCGCGCTTCCAGCCCCCTGCGGATTGGTCAGCAGCGTGGAGAGGTCGGCGGTGGCGAGCACCTCGATCCAGCAGGGGCCGACCGGGGAGTCGGGCGGGGGCCCGAGCGCCAGGGCGAGGCGCGTGGCGTCCGAGGAGACGGCCAGGCGGGCAGCCCCCTTCGCCGTCGGCGCGCTCGCGGGCAGCTCCACGTCCCGGGAGGCGAGGATCCGCCCCGAGACCAGTTCGATCTTGAGGACCGTGGCCGACCAGGACCCGGCCTGGGGCGGGCCCATCTGGGTCGCGGTGGTGAGGCTGTAGGCGCAGGCGCCGCGGGGATCGACGATGGCCGCGGCGTCGGACAGCGCCTGGGTGGCCCCCTGGGGCTCGACCCCGCGACCGAGGTCGTCGGCGGTCGCCTCCGCGAAGCCCAGGGCGGCGCCGTCGGTGGTGAGGATGCGGATCACCCCCGTGGACAGGTCCTCGTACCACCAGGTGGGGTGATCGCTGTGGAAGACGAAGCGGTCATCCATCGACCACCCCGTTCCAGCGTCGGCGAGCATGTCGACGCCGAGCCCCGGGATGCCAGCGGTGGGGGAGAAAGCGGTCGGGGCGGGCCGGGAGGAGGAGCCCGACGACGGGGCCGGGAACGGCCCCGAGAAGGGGGAGGCGGAGGAGGGCGTCGCCCCACCGGGGGGCACCTCGCCGTCGGGGCGCGGGGCGCACGCCGTCAGCCCGGGGCCCGGCAGCATCGCTGCGGCCCCCAGGGCGGAGAGCAGGAAGGAGCGGCGCTTCATCGCGGGGCCTCTCAGGGCAGGGGACGGCCGATGCGTTCGCGTTCCCAACCACCCTAGCGGCGATCCAGAGCGGCCGGAAGGCGCCCCAGCGGAGTCCCAGGAGGTCGATGGGAGGTCCGCCACCTGGGCCATTGCTGGTCAGGCGCCCCGGAGTATCTAGACTGTGGGCGTCGTCCTCCCAGCCAGCCGTGGCCCGCTGCGCCAGGATCGCCCCCTTCAGCCCCCCTCACCCCAGGAGCCAGATCCAGTGAGTACCCGCCCTCTCTCCGTCGCCGTCATCGGGGCAGGCCCCGCGGGCATCTACGCCTCGGACATCCTGTCCAAGTCGGGACTCGATGTGAACATCGACCTCTTCGAACGGCTCCCCGCCCCCTACGGCCTGGTCCGCTACGGCGTCGCCCCGGACCACCCCCGCATCAAGCAGATCATCGTCGCGCTGTACAAGATCCTCCAGCGCGGGGACATCCGCCTCATCGGCAACGTCGAGGTCGGCCGCGACATCACCGTCGATGAGCTGCGCGAGCACTACGACGCCCTCATCTTCTCCACTGGGGCGGACACCGACGCCCCCCTGCGCATCCCCGGGGCCGATGCCCCCGAGTGCTACGGCGGCGCCGACTTCGTCTCCTGGTACGACGGGCACCCCGACCACCCCCGCACCTGGGACCTGAGCGCCAAGGAGGTCGCCGTCATCGGCGTGGGCAACGTGGGGCTCGACATCGCCCGCGTCCTGGCCAAGCACGCCGAGGACCTCATGGTCACCGAGGTTCCCGCCAACGTCGCCGAGGAACTGCGCCGCTCCCCGGTCACCGACGTCCACGTCTTCGGCCGCCGCGGCCCCGCCCAGGTGAAGTTCACCCCCCTGGAGCTGCGCGAGCTCGGCAAGCAGCCCGACGTCGACGTCCTCGTCGATGAGGAGGACTTCGAGTACGACGAGGGCTCCCAGGCGGCGCTCGCGGCCTCCAACCAGCAGCGCCAGGTGGTCAAGGCCCTCGAGGGCTACGCCATGGCGGAGCCCGAGGACCTCACCGCCTCCCATCGCATCCACATCCACCTCTTCTCCGCCCCCAGCGAGGTCCTCACGGACGAGGCTGGTCATGTGCGCGGCCTGCGCGTGGAGCGCACGCGCCTGACGGGCGACGGGAACGTCGAGGGCACCGGCGAGTTCCGCGACTTCGACGTCCAGGCCGTCTACCGCGCCATCGGCTACGCGGGCAGCCCCATCGAGGGCCTTCCCTTCGACGCCGAGCGCCACGTGCTGCCCAACGTCGGCGGCCGAGTCCTGGGCGAGGGCGGCGAGCCGCTGACCGGCATCTACGCCACCGGCTGGATCCGACGCGGCCCAGTGGGCCTCATCGGCTCCACCAAGTCCGACGCCCAGGAGACCATCTCCAACCTCGTGGCCGACGCGCAGGCGGGTCTGCTCCACGCCACCACCTCCGACGAGAACCAGGTCGGGCACGACGCCGTCATGCTCCTGCTCAACAAGCGCGGAGTCCCCTTCACCACCTGGGACGGCTGGGAGCTCCTCGATGCCTACGAGCGGGGGCTCGGTGAGGACTTCGGCGAGGTGACGGTCAGCAGTGGGGAGTCCAAGCCCCGTGAGCGCGTCAAGGTGGTCTCCCGCGAGGCCATGACCGCGGTCTCACGCGGCACCGAGGTCCCCACCGACCTCATCGGCGCCCCCGACCCCTCCCGCGTCCCCGAGCGCGTCGCCCACCGGCTCTGAGGAAGCGGGGGAGGGGCGGCCGGGAGGTCCCGGAAGACCGGGCGGACTGGTTCACCGCACCTCGCCCCGTCGTTGCGCCCTCAGCCCGCTCCCGCGCCCTCGGCCCGCTGTTGCGCCCTCATCCTCGCAGTTTGAGGGCGCGGGAGCGGGCCGAGACGGTTTCTGCGGGCCGACGGCGCGGGAATGGGCGGCTACAGCGCGCAGGGACGTTGGGGGCAGCGCTCCGGCGGTGCTCTCGAGGGTCCAGGGTCGCTCAGGAGCGCCCAGCGCCGCTCTGGACGTCCCACTTGGGTGCGTGCCGGAGGCCAATCCCCGCCCGCGATCATCCAAGATCGGGCACGACGGGCGGCCAAGTCATATCCGCGCTGCCCACTCGTGGGCCGCGATCGGCGACTGTCTCCGTCCCGGCGCAGATCCGCTGCTCGCATCATTGCTCCAGGTGAGCCCGGGGCCGCCGAGGCGTCGCAGATGGGCCTCGGCTTGCTGACACAGCCTCCTTGAAGGAGTCGCGACCGTCATACTTTCGGATGAGTTTGGCGATGCCAAAGGGTGATGTAGTACACCTAAGTCCGCACGAATGTGCGACACGCGGGGAACTTCCGTATGGTGCGCGATCCCCTACCCGTGGTACTTCGGAGCGAAATCGATCGTATGGCTGGCGCTGAAGGTGTGAACTGCCTAACGTTGGCGTTGCCAATCGACCGACAATTGATCTCGTTGAGGGAGGTGAGATCATGCAGGATCTGCTCGATGCGCTTATCGTGGACGACCGAGTCGTCAAGTTGTCTGACAGTGATGACCTTGGTTGGCTTCTTGTCAGCAACAACTGGGTTGCCGCTGGCTGGTGACGGCTGCGAAGTGGGTGCGGGCGCCACTGGAGGCGCCCGCACCCATCGCCCAATTCGATACCACTATCAAGGTGTTCTAATGCAACGTGTGATTATCGCTCCGCATATGAAGTGCAATGCAAGATGCGCTCATTGCTGCGTGTCGTCCCATCCAAAGGATGAGAGGCACTTAGAGGATGCTACAGTTGTTCGTCTGATCGACGAAGCCATCGCCTCACCGTCGATCAAGATAGTCGCGTTCACTGGTGGAGAGGCGTTGCTGCGCAAGTCCTTCATACTGGAGCAGATGAGACGTTTGAAACGAGCTGGCAAACGAAGCACGATCGTTTCAAATGGATTCTGGGGGATCACGGAAGCGAGCGCCAGGGGAGTTCTTCTAGAATTGGCAGACGCTGGCGTCCGAACTATCACGATCAGTGCTGACACCTTTCATCTGCCTTATGTGCCGATCGAGCGAGTGAGGAACATCCTCAAGGTGAGGGATGTCGCGCCCGAAATCGAATTCGCTGTCAACATCTGCCAGTCGCGAAGTGAGCCCGCCAGTAAGACGCTGGACCAACTAGAAGGCCTCCTAGAAGGTGTGCATATCAACAGTTTCAATATTACACCTGTTGGGCAGGCCGAGGGCATCGCATCATGCGAGATAACGTACGATCATGTCTCAACCGAGAACCTGAAGTGCCCAGGACAGGTTTTGCTGTTCTCGGGTGACGGCCAAGTCTACCCATGCTGTTCGCTGGGTGTCATCAACAGCGCTCTTTCGGTTGGTGACGCCAATGAACTCACGATCGAGGAGGGGGCGCGTCGCATAGAATGCAACCTTGCATTCAAGATTATGACAGAAGAAGGCCTGGGGTGGTTTGTGGAAAAGCTCAAGAGGAATGGGGATGAACGATTCGCTGAGCCTTTTCCCGTTGTCGATGCCTGTCATCTGTGCAGCGTGATCTTCGAGAACAAGAGTAGAATCAGCGAACTGCGGAATGATTTCGAGGAGTACAAGGCTCAATATGTGAGTGAGCGCTGAGCCGAGGGGATGGAAGCGTCTTGTCAAACCGACTTGATCGACTCAGTCGACTCAAAGAACGGCCGTCGTGGCAGTCGTGCTGCGAGGACGACATCGAAATCGTCAGGCACGGAGATCGTGTTGTGATACATGATCGCGCTAGCGATACCTACTTCAAGACGACCTCTGTGGTGATTGGGGAGAGGCCTGTTGCCTGGGTGGACAAGGCTTCTCGCCTGTCGACGCTATGGCTGGGCGTCTACGTCATGCTGTTTCTCGCGATGTTGATCAATGGGTTGCTATGGCTGCTGGGGTATCTCGCTTCAGACGTGGCTTCAGAAAGACTCAATGGAGGCGGAGGCCTCGTCCTGGCGGCGACGTTAGTTGTCAGTAATCTGCTCATCCATGAGGCTGGTCATGTCCTGGCGTTGCGATGGTGCGGAAGGCGTCCTGACAAGGTGGGATTCAAGATGAACTATTGGGTCATGCCGGCATTCTTCGTTAGAATGAATCAGGTATCACTTCTCCCTAGAAGGGAAAGGCTGCTCTGCCACTCTGCCGGACTCTTCGCTAACTTGATCGCCGTGAACCTGCTCGTATTGTGCCAGGAAGTTCTGGGCCTGGGTGAGGAGGGGAGATATGGAACTGCCTTGGTGATGATCTTTGTCGCCACCAACTTGTTGCCCTTGTGGAATGCGGATGGTCAACGTACGCTATTGGCGTGCTTCGATCTTGAGGAAGTCGAGGGCTGGTCGGATGCGCCAAAGCCCATTCTGGTTCTGAGGATTGTCTCGCTCGGGGTATTGGCCTATATTATCATTTTCGTTGTCGTGTCGTTCCTTCGGAGGTGATCTGGATATGGGTGATATTGTTGTTGAAGGGATTCGCCTTTCAGTGTCTTACGGCAAGCATCGTGCGGTATCGGACATGAGTTTTAGAGTAGACGCGGACGATGGTGTTGTCGGCATGTTTGGCCCGAACGGCGCCGGGAAAACCACGTTGTTCAAGACGGTCTGTGGCGATATTGGGAGATATGACGGTGCGCTGAGGTGCCCCAGTCGAGATGAGATCGCCTATCTACCAGATAAGCCGTTCTTGTTCTCCTGGATGACAGTTGGGCAGGCGATTGATCTGTTCAGCGCGAGGCACCAGGATTTTCGCGATGATGTCGTGGAAGAGTTTCTCGCTGGGTCCGCGATTAAAAGGTCGGCGCCTGTGGGAAGCCTTTCGAAAGGGATGTCGGAGCGCTTGCATCTGGCTCTGATCATGGCGAGGCGGCCAAGACTATATGTCTTGGATGAGCCGTTAGCTGGCGTCGATCCCCTGACTCGTGATCGCTTGATCGAGAACATCATCGAAGTTCGATGTCAGGAGGCTCCAATGTTGTTGAGTACCCATCTGATCGAGGGGGTTGAGCGCGTCTTCGACGCTGTCATGATGGTGGTGGACGGGCGGCTGCTCCGCTCTGGAAAGGTTGCCGATGTTCGGCGGATCGGTGATGGGTCCCTCGAGATGGCATTTAAACGTTTGGTGGCCGCACATGAATGATTTGAGGATGGTCCTGCGTCGTCATGGACGGTTCTTCCTGCCCATCTTGGTACTCGCGTTGGTCGTTGCTGTCGCAGGGCGGGTGGGATCTGGGCAAATGGTGGCACAGATGCACGCGCTGGGTGTCATGCTGCTCTCATTCGGAGCGTCATTGTATGCGCTAGATTACTTGGTGCGGCATGTGGCCCTTTGCAGTGAGAGGATCTTCTTCCTCTCTCCACTGCCGAGATGGAAGATGGCGGGTTTGCACGGTTGTGTTCTCTGGTCGTATTTGATGGTTTTGTACGCCGTCGTTAGCCTTCCGGATTCTGGTCGAGGCGAGACTAGTTGGAGTGCGGTGCTCCTAGGGCTCATCGCAAAGGGGGTCGCTCTAGCCTGTGGCATGTTGATGATGCTCATAGGCGCTTCTGCTGGCAAGCGGGTCGCCGGGCCTGGTATGGCGCGCTCGGTCTCATGGGGCATGTTCGTCTTCATGCAGATTCTTGCGTTCGCGACGCTGTATTTCTCCCTCGTCAGGCGTTTTGCTGATCACTGGGTCGTGGGCGCAGTGACTGGTGATGATTTCTCGTGCTACTATCTCGGAATGATCCCGCTTCAGGGGCAGTACGTGGTGGATCCTGAATATCGGATGCTTCAGCTCGTCTGCGCGAACGGCGTGCTCCTGGCGCTTCTGGTCGGGGTGTGTCTCCTCATCGGGAGGACGCGGCAGAATTATCTGGAGAAGTAGAGCGCGATCAGTCGGTGAATGCTGTCCTGGGACAAGCGGTCGTGTCGTGGTCGCATCGTCGGGTGCCTCCAGCACCGGTGGTTGCGCCGAGCACCTTCGGGTGCGGTGAGAACGCAACCCAAGGTGCCAGGCGCAACCACCGGTGCAGAATGTCGCCGCCGGTGCCAGACGCGCCTGACGTCACCGCCTCTCCAACTGCCGCCCAGTCCGTTCCAGGACGTCTGAGACGCCAACACCGTCCCAGATGCCTTGGCACACCACAGTCTCGATCCTGATGTCCACCGGTCGCGCGCGGGCCCGGCCGCCGCACAGGGCGCGCACAGGTGGCTCCGCTACTCTGACGGCATGTCGGCGATCTACCGAGGCACCAACCACCACAACGGCCTGAAGACCACCGCCCTCCTGGGCGGCATGTGGGGCCTGCTCATCCTCATCGGCTACCTGCTCACCCGGGGCACCGGCTCCTCGATCTTCCTGTTCATCATGCCGCTCATCGGGGTGGCCCAGACCGCGTACACCTACTGGAACTCGGACAAGCTCGCCGTGCGCTTCATGGGCGCCATCGAGGTCACCGCCGCCCAGGAGCCCGTCATGCACAAGGTGGTCGCTGAGCTGTCGGCGGCCTCGGGCCAGCCCATGCCGCGCCTTTTCATGGCGCCGACGATGAGCCCGAACGCCTTCGCCACCGGCCGCAACCCCGCCAACGCCGCCGTGTGCTGCACGCGGGGCATCCTCCAGCTCCTCGATGAGCGCGAGCTGCGCGGCGTGCTGGGCCACGAGCTCTCCCACGTCTACAACCGCGATATCCTCACCGGCTCCATCGCCGCAGGCATCGCCGGGGTCATCTCCTCGCTGGGCACGATGGCCCTGTGGTTCGGCACTGGCCGCGACCGCCGCGAGGGCAACGGCCTGGCCGTCCTCCTCCTGGCGCTCCTCGCCCCGCTGGCCGCCACCGTCACCCAGTTCGCGATCTCGCGCACTCGCGAGTACGACGCCGACCACGACGGCGCGGTCCTCACCAACGACCCGCTCGCCCTGGCCAGCGCCCTGCGCAAGCTCGACGGCGGCATCGCGGCCGCGCCCATGGCGCGCGACCCGCGCATGGAGCCCGTGAGCTCGATGATGATCGCCAACCCCTTCGGGCGCGTCAAGAACCTCTTCGCCACCCACCCCCCGATGGCCGACCGCATCCGCCGCCTGGAGCAGATGGCCGGGTACTGACCGACGCTCCCGGGCCGCCCACAATGCCGGCTCCGAGCGCGCGAGGGGGCGGGACCGTCATGGTCCCGCCCCCTCGCGCGCTGAAGGCCCCGCCTGGCGGCCTCCCTCGATATGCCTGACGCGGATCAGGAGCCCTGGGAGCCCTGGGAGCCTTGGTCGCTCAGGCACAGAACGGCGTCATAGGACGTCGGATTGTCCGTCTGGACACTCGTAAAGCTCGTACCGCCGAGGTTCCAGGAGTAGACCGTGTTGGTGTTGGTCGCACCCGACGCGACGCACTGGTCGATGATGTACTGGGTGCGCGTCTCCTCCAGCGTCGGCGCGGGGCCGGGGTTGCTCACATCGATCGTGGGAATCGCGATGACCGGGACGTTGGAGACCCCCGGCAAGGAGCCCTCCACGCGCAGCGCCCCGCTCGTCGAGCAGTCGGCCTTGCGCACGGCTGGATGCGAGGGGTCGGACTCGTCGGCGGTGACGCAGTCGCCCGCCTTGGCGTCGTTGACGGACTCCTCCACGGGGATCCCCGCGCTCAGGTCGTTGTAGCACGTGGCGGCGTTGAAGTAGTCACCACCGGGAGTGGTCACGCAGGACTCCTTCGTCGTCGACGTGGCCACCACCTTGAACTTGGCGCTGGCGTTGTCGCAGGAGACGATGGTCGCGCTCGGGTCGGTGAGCGAGTCGATGCAGTCGCCCACCGCGGCCTTCGAGGCCTTGTCGCCCAGCTTGCCGCCGGACGAGTCAGCTCCCGCGCTCGCCGATGAGCCGCCTGCCGCGGAGTCGGACGAGTCGCCGGAGTCCTTGTAGGCGACGAGGATCCCACCGGTGACGAGGAGGCTGAGGACGGCGAGCCCCGCGATGAGGGCGATGATGCCCTTCCTCTTGGTCGATGGGGGCGTTGACGGCGCCTGCCCGGGCGCCGGGTACTGCCCGCCCATGCCGTAGGCGGGCGGGGCCCCGGCGGGGGTGCCCATCGGCGTCGAAGGGCCAGTGGGGGAGGCGGGAGCGGCGCCGTACTGGATATTCGGGTCGTAAGGCCCGGTGCTCATAGGATCTCCTCAGGGATCTAGGGTCACGGTGAGATCACGATAGCAACGGCGCGCGCTCCGGCGACGCGACCGCCCACAGCCTCAGCGGTAGTTGACGAACTGCAGGGCGGCGTCGACGTCGAGTCCCTTGAGCAAGGCGATGACAGCCTGCAGATCATCGCGTGACTTCGAGGAGACCCGGACCTCGTCCCCCTGGATCGTGGCCTTGACGCCCTTGGGGCCCTCGTCCCGGATCGCCTTGGTGATCCGCTTGGCGATCTCCTGGCTGATGCCCTCCTTGAGGGGGCAGGCCAGGCGGTAGATCTTCCCCGAGGGCTTGGGCTCGCCCTCCCCCAGGTCGAGCGCCTTGAGGGAGACGCCCCTGCGGAACAGCTTGGACTGCAGCACGTCGAGGATCGCCAGCACGCGCTCGGCGGAGTTGGCCTCCATGGTGATGACGTCGCCCGCGAGCGAGACGGAGGCGTCGACGCCGCGGAAGTCGTAGCGCTGGGCGATCTCCTTGGCGGTCTGGTTGACGGCGTTGTCGACCTCCTGGCGGTCGAGCTTGGAGACGACGTCGAAGGAGGAGTCTGATGCCATGGCGTTGCCTTTCTGGGCCGTTCTGCGTGCTGGGCGTGCGGGGAGGAGCGCCGCTCGTGAGCGCCGGGCGCCGCTGCCGGGCGCCGCTGCCCAGCGCCCGGCGGCCCCGCGCCGCCCCCTCCCCGGGACGGCCCCGGGGCCGTGGAAGCCGTGTGAGCAGGGTCCTAGGGGCGGGATTGGCGCGCTCCGCCGTCGGCTTGTTATTCTTCCACGGCACCACGCGATGAGTCCTCGGGCTCGGGTTGTGGAGCATGGCGGGTTGCCCGAGCGGCCAATGGGAGCTGACTGTAAATCAGCCGCGCAAGCTACGGGGGTTCGAATCCCTCACCCGCCACGGTGCCCATGGCCCTGCTGTGGGATGCCATCCCTCCTCGGAGGGAGCCCAGTGAGTAGGGCCACGGATGGTCGAGTTGCGAGCGCAGAAGCGATCATCCTAGGATTCCGCTCGTTGCCCCGATAGCTCAGTCGGCAGAGCGTCTCCATGGTAAGGAGAAGGTCAAGGGTTCGATTCCCTTTCGGGGCTCCGACGCAGCGGGGGCCGACGGCCCCCGTCTGTGTTGATATGGCGAGGTAGCTCAGCTGGTTAGAGCGCACGACTCATAATCGTGAGGTCGAGGGTTCGAGTCCCTCCCCCGCTACGCAAGGTTCGAGCAAGGCGCCCACCGGCTCGAGGGTCAATCAGAGGAGAGAACCGTGGCTAGCAAGTCCAGCGACGTTCGCCCCAAGATCACTCTGGCTTGCTCGGAGTGCAAGGAGCGCAACTACATCACCAAGAAGAACCGCCGGAACACCCCCGATCGCCTCGCGATCTCCAAGTTCTGCGCGCGTTGCGGCAAGCACACGGAGCACCGCGAGACCCGCTGAGCCCCGCCGCCCGGATACGATCCGGGCATGAGCGCGCCGAGCCCCACCAGCCCCGAGCAGGTGGGGCTTCGTCATGCCCGGCAGCCGCTTCAGCGCATTCTCACCCGCTCCGGTATCGACGACGCCGAGGCGTCCGCCCACCGCGGCGCCCGGGTCATGGCCCCGGCACTGGCCGCCCTCGCCCTGGCCCGCGAGATCGTCGACCCCTGGGATGGCCTCATCCACCGGCGCTGCCGCATCGCCCCCGCTCCCCACAGCTCGGCTCATCCCAGGCCGCCTCGCCTGAGGAGGACGGCCCGCTCTGGCTGGGAGCTCATCGAGGTGACTGTCGAGTTGAGCGCTGAGGTTGCCGCCGACGGCGCCCCGTCCACCCCGCCCCCGCAGGCGTGGCCCGTGCTCCAGGTCCGCCACGACCTGGCCCGACGCCCCCTCCCGGCCCCTGAGGGAGCCGACCCTCTCAGCACCGCGAGCGCCGTGGGTGCTGCACCCACCGACGCGACTCGCCCCGCTCACGGCAGCCACGGCAGTCACAACGCCGCCTCCGGCCGTCGGCTCATCCTCACAGGAGACGACCTCGCCGCCTGGGCCAGCGCCACCGGCGATGACAACCCGATCCACCTCGTTCTAGGCGCGGCCCGGCGCGCCGGCCTCGCAGCCGAGGAGGACGGCGTCGTCGCCCACGGTCTCCTGCTGGCCGCCCTGAGCCTCGGCCTCGTCCCAGCGGACCCCCGGCATGAGGGCCTCGACCTGCTCTTCCCCGCGGCACTCGCCGTCGGGCGGCCCGGGGCGGCTCTCATCGTTGATGAGCGCGGCTCGTGCTGGTCGGCCGTGGGGAAGCTGCGTGTGCTGCGGCGGCAGGGCGCGAGCACCCGGTGAGGCTCACACGGCCGTGGGGCTCGTCATGCTCGCTGGCAATCCTCTCGAGATTGTTCAATACTTAACGACATCCCGTGGCCCGATCGCTCATTGAGAGGCCACGTCACCATCAGCGGCGCCATGGCGCCCGGAATCGTCAGGCAGCGCGGAGAGGAACGATATGGCAGGGAAGGCCGGACAGGCTCTCGCGGAGCAGGACAAGCCCGCCTGTGGCCAGGCCTCCGCCCCCGTAGCCCCGTCCTGTGGGCAGGCGCCGGTGGAGGCCACCCCATCCTGCGGCCAGGCCGCTGCTGCCGAGGCCCCTCTCCTGGCATCGAGCAGTTGCGCGGCCGCGGGATCTCCCAGGCTCGACGCCCTCGAGATGCGCGCCTGGCGCGCCTTCCTCCACACCGCGACCGCCGTCACTGGCGTGCTCAACCACGAGCTCGAGACGAGCGTCGGGCTCTCCCTGCACGAGTACGAGATCCTCGTGCGCCTCGACGAGGCCCCCGGCAAGGAGCTGCGGATGTCGAGCTTGGCGGAGATGATCGGGCACTCCCGCTCCCGCCTCACCCACACGGTCACCCGCCTGGAGAAGGAGGGCTTCGTGGAGCGGCGCTCCTGCCCCTCCGACAAGCGCGGCGTCAACTGCGCCCTCACGGATGCCGGCCTGGCCTTCCTGCGCTCAGCGGCCCCGCTGCACCTCGACGGCGTCCGCAGGCACGTCGTCGACCGCCTCGGGCGGAGCGACCTGGAGGCACTCGCCGAGATCATGTCGCGGCTCAACCCCGCCGACTGAGGCGGACGGCGCGTCCCGCCAGCTCAGCCCCATAGGTCCGTCCAGCTCACGCCCAGTTCCGCCAGGAGCCGGCGCAGCAGCGGCAGCGAGATGCCGACGACGCCGTGCGGGTCGCCCTCGATCGCCTCGATGAAGGCGCCGCCCAGCCCGTCAATGGTGAAGGCCCCGGCGCACCACAGCGGCTCCCCGGTGGCGATGTAGGCGTCGATCTCCTCCTCGGTGGGCTCGCCGAAATGGACGATCGCCGAGGAGACGCCGCTCGCGCTCGCCCCGTCGGCCGGGCGTACGAGCGCATGCCCGGTGTGCAGTTCGCCCGTGCGTCCCCGCATCGCCAGCCATCGCTCACGGGCGGCCTCGGGCGTGCGGGGCTTGCCGACGACGGCGCCGTCGATCTCCAGCATTGAGTCGCATCCGACGACGACGGGAGCGCTGGCTCTCCCGCTCGTGCCGCTCGGCCCGGCGCCCTCGCCAGCGGCGCTGGCGCCCTCCCCGAGAGCGCTGGCGACGTCGAGCGCCTTGGCCGTGGCCAGCGCGAGCACCTGCTCGGCGGGGGAGGGGGCCTCCTCGCCGGCCTCGGCGCGCCGCTGGGCGAGCGCGGCGAGGATCGCGCCCTCGTCGACCGAGGAGACCTCGACCCGGGGCTCGACACCCGCGGCGCGGAGGGTGGCCAGGCGGCCCGTGGACTTCGAGGCGAGGATGATCACCGCCTCAGGGTACTCAGTGGCAGGCGGCAGGACGGGCAGGCCCGGGGGAGGGCCCGCCGTCGGCGCGCTCGTCGCCTCCTGGATCGGCTGGTCCGGCAGTGCCGACTGGCCTGGCGGGGCTCGCTGGTCGCGCGCGGGTAGCCTGCGCCCTATGAGCGCCACGACTCGGCTGGTGACCGTCGAGGCCACCGGCTCCACTAACGACGACCTCCGCCGCCAGCTCGCCCCCGGCGGCAGGCCCGATGCCGCCGCCGCGGAGCGCTGGCCCCACGGATCCGCGCTGCGCGCCCTCTCCCAGACCGCCGGGCGCGGCCGGAGCGGGCGCGACTGGGTGACCCCGCCGGGCAGCGCGCTGACCGTCTCCTTCGTCCTCCGTCCGCTCGTGCCCGCCGAGACCCTCGGCTGGCTCCCGCTGCTCGCCGGGCTCGCCGTGCGCGACGCCCTCGCCCCCGCCTTGGAGGGCCTGCCCTGGCGCGCCCGCACGAAATGGCCCAACGACGTCGTCGTCGAACCGCTCACCGACGATAACAGCAGAGCGAACGGCGCTGGCGGCTCGGGAGGCGGCGAGGCCAAGGTGCCCGGATGGGGGCGCTCCCGGAAGATCGCGGGCATCCTCGCCGAGCTCATTCCCGCGCCCGGGGGCGCCCCCGGGGCCCGGCCGCCTGCCAGTCGCGAGGCGGCGCCCGTCATCATCGTGGGCATCGGCGTCAACATCGGCCAGTCGCCGCAGGAGCTGCCCGTGCCCTGGGCCGCCTCGCTGCGTAGCCTGGGAGCGGGGAGTTCTCGGGGCGACTGGTTGGAGCCCGGGATCGTGCTGGAGACCCTGGCCCCGCGCCTGCTCGGGCTCGTGGAGCAGTGGGAGGCCGCTGGTGGGGACCCGGAGCGCGCCCCGACCGCCGCGGGATCTCTCGGGGACGACCTGCGCGGGGCCTGCGCGACCCTCGGCAGGCGGGTCCGCGTGAGCGCCCCGGGCGGCGACGTCGTCGGCACCGCCGTCGGCATCGAGCCCGAGCTCCGAGTCCGGCCCGACGACGGCGACCAGGACATCCTCGTGAGAGCCGGGGACGCGCGACTCCGGGGCTCGGCCTGACCCGCTGCGGCGCTGCCGCTCGCACGTTTTCTCATGGATATGTCAGAAACGGGGGACATCTGATATCGCCCTGACGAAATCCTGTGACCTGCGCTACCCTATCCGCGTGAATGAGGTGACGCCGTTCGCGCTAGGAGGAGGGCTTGGTACGAGAGAGAGCCTCCCCACTCCCCACGAGGGAGGAGAGTCCCCTGCCAAGGTGCCAGAGGACCCCGTCTGCATACCCGGGCAGGGGGCCGGGCCCAGTGCGGCCACGCCCAGTGACGCCGCCGAGTCGGCATGCTGCGGCGCGACGGTCCACGCCCACGCCCGCGTCCTGCTCGGGGGCGACCCCACCCTGACACTGCCCCAGCTCGCCGGTGCGGCGCGCGTCTCGCCGCTCTTCGCGCGCGGCTTCTGGCGGGCCATGGGCTTCGCCGATGTCAGCGACGACGAGCCCCGCTTCACCCATCAGGACGCCGACACGCTGCGGTCCATCGCCGATCTCATCGACTCCGAGGAGGAGCGCCATCCCGGCCCCGACGAGCCCGGTGGCCTGTCCGCCTCGGCGATCCTCGAGCTGCTCCGGGCCCAGTCATACACGATGGACCGCCTCGTCCTGTGGCAGCTCGAGACCCTCGTGGCTGACGTCGGGCAGCGCCTCGGCCTGGACGACACCTCCGCCCGGCTCGTCGTCCTCGACCACATCAACGAGCTCACCGGTCCCCTGACCGACCAGCTCACCTACGTGTGGCGCCGCCACCTCGCCTCCCTCCTGGACCGCACCGACGCCGAGATCTCCCGGCGGGGCGTCGAGCGCGTCGGCCCCGACTACTACCCGCTCGTGCGGTCCCTCGGCTTCGTCGACATCGTCTCCTTCACCCAGCGCGCCCAGACGATGAGCCGTATGGAGCTGTCCACCATGCTCGACGATTTCGAGACCACGGCCCGCGACGTCATCACCTCCCGGGGGGCGAGGGTCGTCAAGACCATCGGGGACGCCGTCATGTACATCTCCGATGACCTGACCATCGCCGCCGACGTCGTCACGTCCCTCGTCGACGAGCTCCAGTCCGGCCTCGACGCGATCCTCGTGCGGGCCAGCCTCGTCGAGGGGCGCGTTGTGTCCCGCTCCGGCGACGTCTTCGGCCCGCCCGTCAACCTCGCCTCCCGCCTCGTCGACACCGCCGAGCCCGGGGGTATCCGCATGGATCAGGCCACCGCCCGCGCCCTCATGGCCAGCCCCGTCGCCGCGCAGTACCGGGTGCGCCAGTGCCACGACGTCGTCGCCAAGGGAATGGGCAACGTCACCCCGTGGTCGCTTCAGCGCGCCTGAGGGTCCGGGCCGGCGGGAGCAGAGGGCGGCGATCAGGGACCTTTCAGCCCGCGTTCAGGTTCTCATTCCGCGCGATGCCGCGGGAAACGGGGTGAGAGGGCCGGAGCGCGCCCGCGATGGGGACAGCGCCGCTGCCGCGCCAGGGCAACTCGGCTAGTATCTGAATCGTGACAACTGTGCTTCTCGTCGAGGACGACCCCGCCATCTCCGAGCCCCTCGCCCGCGCCTTCGGGCGCGAGGGCTACGAGGTCCGCGCCCATGGCACCGGCAAGGGCGCGCTGGAGGAGATCGGCGAGGCGGACATCCTCGTGCTCGACCTCGGCCTGCCCGACATGGACGGCCTCGACGTCGCGCGGACCGTGCGCGCGCAGGGCCTGACCATCCCGATCCTCATGCTCACCGCTCGCAGCGAGGACACCGACCACGTCGTCGGCCTCGACGCCGGCGCGGACGACTACGTCACCAAGCCCTTCCGCCTCGCCGAGCTCCTCGCCCGCGTGCGGGCCCAGGTCCGCCGCGCCTCCGGCGAGGCCGCCGTCGACCAGCTCGCCCATGGCGACATCCGCGTGGACGTCGCCGCGCACCGGGCCTTCGTGGGCAGCCGCGAGCTGCAGCTGACCGTCCGCGAGTTCGAGTTCCTGCGCGTGCTCGTGCGCGGCGCGGGCTCCGTGGTGGACAGCGACGACATCCTGCGCGAGGTCTGGGGCGAGGACCCCACCGGTTCGGAGTCGACCCTTGGCATGCACGCCACCTGGCTGCGCCGCAAGCTCGGCGATGACGTCGACGCCCCCGCGATCCTCCTCGCCGAGGGCGCCGGCTACCGCCTCGCCTGAGGCCGCCTCCGCCCAGGGGACCCGATGCGACGCCGCGCCCTTCAGATGACCATGGCGGCGGTGCTCGTCGCCGTCGTCCTGTTGGGGATCCCCCTGGGCGCGGCGACGATCTTCTACGCGGCCCGCTCCGCGCCGGACGACCTGGAGCGCTGGAGGACGGTGTTCTCCGTCGTCACGGTGGGCACCGCTCTGGCGATCATCGCCCTGGCCGCCGCGTACATCGTGGCCGCGAAGGTCTCGAGGCGCATCTCCGCCCCACTCATCTACCTGGCGGCCGAGGCCGAGCAGCTGGGCAGTGGGCAGGTGCGCCCCCGCGTGCGGGTCTCCGGGATCGAGGAGATCGACCTCGTCCAGGCCGAGCTCGTGCGCTCCGCCGAGCGCGTGGCCGGGCGGCTCGCCGCCGAGCGGCAGTTCGCCTCCGACGCCTCCCACCAGTTGCGAACGCCGCTGACCTCCCTCAGCCTGCGCCTGGAGGAGATCGAGATCATCGCCGACGACGAGGAGGTCCGCGCTGGCGCCCACGCCTGCCTGGAGCAGGTGGAGAGGCTCACCGGCGTCGTCGACGACCTCCTCAAGGTCTCCCGGCGCTCCGGGGGCGGCACCACTGAGGCCCTGCACCTCGCCGATCTCTTCGCCCAGCAGCAAGAGGAGTGGGGGCCGGCCTTCGCCGAGGCCGGGCGCGAGCTCGTCCTGACCGATGCGATCGGCCAGCCGGTCCTGGCCAGCCCCGGCTCGCTCGCCCAGGTCCTGGCGACTATCATCGAGAACTCCCTGCGCTACGGCGCGGGCACGACGACCGTCTCCGTGCGCAGCGCCAACGGCGGGCACGGCGTCTTCATCGACATCGCCGACGAGGGCGAGGGCGTCGACGACGAGCTGGCGCCCCATATCTTCGAGCGCTCCGTGTCCGGGCACGGCTCGACCGGCGTGGGCCTCGCCCTGGCCAAGGACCTCGTGGAGGCCGACGGCGGCCGCATCGAGCTCACCGCGCGCCGCCCACCGGTGTTCTCCGTGCTCCTGGCCGCCGTGCCGCGCTCCCTCGATCCGAACACGGTGCTGCCCAAGGGCGCGATCGTCAGCGTCGGCCGCCGCCGCCGCTTCTAGCCGCCGGCTCGCCCCGACCCGCCCCGCGCCGTCAATCCATCGCCCCCTCCTATGAACGAGACCGGGCGATCAGCACCGCGAAACCGGGCGAACAGCACCGCGAGATTGCGATTGACTGGAGAATTCCAGATCTCGCGGTGCTGTTCGCCCGGTCTCGATGGGGAGGTGGGTGGGGGTCAGTACCAGCCGGCGCTCTCGGAGTGGGACCAGGCGGCGCAGGGGCTGCCGTAGCGGCCCTTGATGTAGCCCAGGCCCCAGTCGATCTGCGTGGCGGGGTTGGTCGCCCAATCCGAGCCGGCCGAGGCCATCTTCGAGCCGGGCAGTGCCTGCGGGATGCCGTAGGCGCCTGAGGCGTTGGAGGCCTGGTAGTTCCAGCCGGACTCGCGGTCCCACAGGCCCACGAGGCAGGAGTACTCATTGGCGTCCCAGCCCCACGCGCTCATCTGGCTGCTGGCGTAGGCCTTCGCGTCGGAGGCGGAGGTGCCGGACGAGCCGCCCGAGCCGGCTCCCGCCACGGGCTCGCTGGCGGTCATCCGGCCCGATGACGGGTCGAGGTAGTACCAGGTGGAGCCGTCCACGATCCAGCCGGTGAGCATCTGGCCCGAGCCGTTGAAGTAGTACCAGGCGCCCAGGTGGTTCGCCCAGCCGACGGCCATGCGGCCGCTGTTGCCCATGAAGTACCAGGAGCCGCCGTCGGCGAGCCAGCCCATCGCGGCCTGGCCGTTGGCGCCCAGGTAGTACCAGGAGCCGCCGATGAGCGTCCAGCCCACGGCCATGGATCCCTCGTCGCCCAGGAAGTACCAGGCACCGTCGATCCAGTTCCAGTCGGTGGCCATCCGGCCATCGGCGTCGAAGTAGTACCAGGCGCCGCCGACGGTGGCCCAGCCGGTGACGAGCGCGCCGTCGCCGTCGAGGTAGAACCAGGATCCGCCCGTGTGCAGCCAGCCCGTGATGGCCTGGCCGTCGGCGGGGTTGATGTAGGACCAGGACCCGGCCTGGGACATCACCCAGCCGATGCTCCCAGCGGCGTTATCGCCGTCGGTGGCGGCCAGTGCGGGGGCCGCAGCGGCCTGGGCGGCGCTCGCTGCGGCGGGGGCGGCGTCGGCCGGAGAGGCGAGTGCCGCCGGCGCGGTCAGCGCGAGCCCCGCGAGAAGAGTCGCGGAGCCGAGCGCGGCGATCGGTCGGTGCAGGGTCATGTGTACCTCGCGGGTGGTCGTGACCGGGCAGCGGGCGCTGCGGGGTCGTGCGGTGGAACGGATCTGACCGCCGAGGCGGGCCGATCCGCTCCCGATCAGTGCCCCGGGCCGGTGCCCGGGGTCGTCTGGGGAACCGGCGTGGCAGCCTCCTCGCCGGTCTTCTTGCGGCGCCCGGATAGGGCGTGCAGGAGCATGGGCACCACGGAGACGAAGACGATGACGAGGATCATCGCGTCGATGTTCTTCTGGATCCACTCGATGGAGCCCAGGAAGTAGCCGAGCCATGTGATCCCGAAGGCCCAGAAGGTGGCGCCGATGACGTTGAAGGTGACGAAATGCCGGTAGTGCATCCGCCCGACGCCGGCCATCACCGGGGTGAAGGTGCGCACGATCGGCACGAACTGCGCCAGCGTGACGGCCTTGCCGCCGTGGCGCTCGAAGAAGTCGCTCGTGCGCTCGACGTACTCCTGCTTGAACAGCCGGGAGTTCGGACGGTTGAAGATCTTCGGGCCGGCCTCGCGCCCGATGAGGTAACCGGTCTGGTTCCCGGCGATGGCCGCCAGCAGTACCAGAGGGGCAGCCACCCAGATATGCACACCCACCGCGCCTGTGGCCACGAAGAGCCCAAGGGTGAACAGGAGGGAGTCCCCGGGGAGGAAGAATCCGATGAGCAGGCCCGTCTCAGCGAAAATGACGAGCATGACGCCGACGATCGCCCAGGGGCCGAACCAGGAGACGATCTGGGTGATCATCTCCCCGGCGTCGAGCCACTTCGGGCCGAGGGCGGGCATAGGGGCCGCAGGGACGGCGGCATTGAGCGCGGCGATAGCCGTGAGGGAAGCAGTCACGCGGCAAGGCTATGGAGAGGAGCGCCCCACTGGCCGTGAGCCTTCCCTCATCCCCGCTGTGGCATCTGGCACGATCCCGGGCCAGGCGCTCAGCCGCCTCGCAGGAGCGTCACAGCCTTGACACGCCGGACTCAGGAATCGGAGACGCTCGGGCTGCCGGATTCCTCGGCGCCGGCCTCATCGCTGGAGCCGGTGAACACGATGTAGTGGTAGAAGAGGAATCGGAACGCGGTGCCCAATCCGAATCCGACGACGTAGGCGGCGATATTGTCGGCGAGAGGCCCTGTCAGCCCCAGGACGTGGTGGGTGAACAGCAGGCAGAACTGCGTGATGACCAGCCCACCGATATTCGCCAGGGCGAAGAGGATCCCCTCGTGCCAGGTGTTGTCCCTCGTGCGTCCCCGGTAGGTCCAGTACCGGTTCGCCACCCAGGAGAAGATCGTCGCGATCGTCGCGCTCAGGACGTTCGCGGAGTTCGGGTGCCCCGACAGGAAACCGGTGGGACCGTGCTGGACGAGATTGAACAGGCCGGAGTCGATGACGTACGCGAGTGCGCCCACGATTCCGAACTGCAAGAACTCATGAACCCAGGCGCGGATCCGGCTGCTGAGGCTCATTGGCTCCGCCGTGGCGGTCATGGTCGCGCTGTTGCTCACGGGGCGATGGTAGGCCACTGATCAGGGCACCCAGGTGATTGAGGATGATAGATCCCACACCCAGCTGATCCAGAAGACCTGGGCCATCACCCCCGCGATCACCAGCGCCCAGCGGCCACGGCGCCCCACGCTCGCGGCGGCGGCCCACGCCAGCGGGGCCAGCGGCAGCAGGATGCGCAGCAGCGACGTCGTCGGGTCGAAGAAGGCCAGGAGGTAGAGCGCGTAGGCCACGCACCAGAACCAGGCGGCAGGGCCGAGGGAGCGCGCCGCCCGCGAGGCCAGGCCCAGCGCGGCCAGGGCCAGGACGCCGACGACGAGCAGCCAGCCCAGGTGCTCCCCGACCCACCACTGCCCGCGGTCCAGCCACGGGACGAAGGGGGCCAGCTCGCCCCCGCGCCACGAGGTCTCGGTGGCTGTGTAGGCTTCCATGCGGCCCGTCGCCATCCACGCGGCCACAGGCCATACGAGGGTGCTGACCAGCGCCACCGCGGTCAGGACTCCCAGTCCCGCGCGCCCGCGGCCGTCCAGCGGCGCCCATTCCGGCGCCAGGCGCCGCGCCCATGAGGCCCATGAGGCCCGCGTGGCCGGCGGGCGAAGGCTGCCGCCGCCGTCGCGCCCGAACTGACCGCCGCCGTCGCGCCCGCGGGCGGCCGCCAGCTCCCACACCCACCACAGGCCCAGGGCGAGCGCCAGGGGCAGTCCGATCGGCCGGGCCACGGAGCCCACCATGATGAGCAGCGCCGCGAGGGCGAGGCGCCCGCGCTCGGCCGCCATGAGCGCGCCCGCGACGAGCAGCAGCCCCAGGGACTCGGCGTAGGGGACCTGGAGGACGGCGGCGCACATGGAGGTCCATGTCAGCGCGACTCCCCACAGCGAGGCGGCCTCCCCGACCCGCGGCGCCAGCCAGCGGTCCATGACGACGGCGCCCGCCCCCGAGGCCGCGATCGACACAAGAGCCGCCGCCGGGTAGAAGGACAGGCCCAGCCAGGTCAGTGGGGTGGCGAGCAGCGGGAGCAGCGGCATGAACGCCCAGGAGTTCTGCGAGACAGCGCCGCCATCGCCCTTGGGCAGGACGGCCGGGTAGCCCTCGCGGAAGATGCGCTCGTACCAGCCCGCGTCCCAGAAGGACATGTGCTCGCTCCACGACGGCGCGGGCCCCGCCCACGGCGTGGCCGGAGCGTCCTGCGCCCCGAGCCTGAGCATGAGGAGGGTCAGGAGGCTCGCCGCGGCCCAGACCCCCAGGACCTGAAGGGCGCGAGGCGCTCGCCGGAGGGCGTGGGAGGCGCGGGCGGCGGGGCCGGGCAGCGGAGCGGGGCCGGCGGGCGCGACCGGGACGGGCCGGGGGATCGGCGCCGTCGGGGAATGGCTGTCAGACACGGGGGCCAGGGTACGGGCAGATCATGCGGACATCGACACCCTGCCGTAGCCTGTGCCTGTGAGCGCACCCATTGTCGCCGTCATCGGGGGCGGGCAGCTGGCCCGCATGATGCAGGAGGATGCCTCCGCCCTCGGCATCCACCTGCGGGCCCTCGTCGAGGCCCCCGATGGCTCGACGGCGCAGGTCGCCGTCGATTCACCCGTGGGCGCCGCCGACGACGCCGCGGCCGTCCGCGCGCTCGCGGCGGGCGCCGGGGCCCTTACCTTCGAGCACGAGCACCAGGACGACGCGCTCCTGCGGGAGCTCGCCGCCGAGGGCGTGGGCGTGCGGCCCTGCCCGGACGCCCTGCTCCTGGCCCGCGACAAGATCGCCATGCGCCGCGCCATGGATGCCGCTGGCCTTCCCCAGCCCGCCTGGGCCGAGGCCACCGGGGACGCCGCCGCCATCCGCGCTGCCGTCCGGGGATTCGCCGCCGAGCACGGCTGGCCCGTCGTCCTCAAGACCCCTCGGGGCGGCTACGACGGGCACGGCGTCCTCCTTGTGCGCCAGGACCGCGAGCTCGAGGCCGGCCGCGCCGGCCAGTGGATCGACGCCGTCGCCTCCGGGGGTGCCACCGGCGCCGGGGGGAGCCTCGGGGGCGGGGCCGTGGCCAGCCTCCTCATCGAGCGGGCCATCCCCTTCACCCGCGAGCTCGCCGCCCTCCAGGCCCGCTCGCCCAGCGGGCAGATCGCCTCATGGCCCGTCGTCGAGACTATCCAGGCCGACGGCATGTGCTCCGAGGTGCTGGCCCCCGCTCCCGGGCTCGACCCGGCCGCCGCCGACGAGGCCGCCCGCATCGGCCGCGAGATCGCCGAGCGCTTCGACGTCACCGGTGTGCTCGCCGTCGAGCTCTTCGCCGTCGAGGCCTTCGGGGAGCCGACCCGCCTGTTCGTCAACGAGCTCGCCATGCGCCCCCACAACTCCGGCCACTGGACGCAGGACGGTGCCGTGACCAGCCAGTTCGCGCAGCACCTGCGTGCCGTCCTCGACCTTCCCCTAAGCTCGCCCGCGCCCACCGCCGACGCCTGCGTCATGGTCAACCTCATCGGCGGGATCCGCGAGCCGGACGACGGCGCCCTGGCCCGGGCGATGGCCGCCGACCCCGAGGCGCGCATCCACCTCTACGGCAAGTCCTGGCGCCCCGGCCGCAAGCTCGGGCACGTCAACCTCACCGGCCCCGCTTGCAGCGAGGAGGACCTGCGCGAGCGGGCCCGCGCCGTCGTCGCCATCCTGCGCGGGGACGCCTGAACCGCCGCGCAGCCGTCCTTCCCCCGTCCGCTCGTCCTCGTCCCGACAACCCCGTCCAGCGAAAGGCCCGCCATGCCCGAGACCCCCACCGCCCTCGGCGGTTCCGCTGCCGCCCCCCAGCCGCTCGTTGGCCTCGTCATGGGCTCCGACTCCGACTGGCCCACGATGAGCGCCGCCGCGGACGCCCTCGACGAGTTCGCCATCCCCTACGAGGCCGACGTCGTCTCCGCCCACCGCATGCCCACCGAGATGATCGACTACGGGCGTGAGGCGGCCGCGCGGGGACTGCGCGTCATCATCGCCGGCGCCGGGGGAGCGGCCCACCTGCCCGGGATGCTCGCCGCCGTCACCGAGCTGCCGGTCATCGGTGTGCCCGTGCCGCTCAAGCACCTGGACGGCATGGACTCCCTGCTGTCCATCGTGCAGATGCCCGCGGGCGTGCCCGTGGCCACCGTCTCCATCGGCGGGGCCCGCAACGCCGGACTGCTGGCCGCGCGCATCCTCGGCGCGGGGCAGGGAGCGGAGGCCGAGCGCCTGCGGGAGGCCATGCGCGCCTTCCAGGCCGACCTCTCCGAGGTCGCCCACGCCAAGGGAGCGGCGCTGCGCGAGCGGGCTCGGAGGAACTGACGGGAGCTGAGAGACCGCCCCAGGTCCCGGGAGATCCGGGCCCCGCCCGTGGCACGATACAAGTGTGGCCCCTGATATCTATGTCCGCCGCCTGCCGATCCTCGACAGGCTCGCAGGCTCCCTGATCCTCGTTCTCGCCACCGCGCTGAGCATCGCCTGCCTCGTCGCCTCGGCGCGGCTGGACTCCACCCCGCCGGGGGCGTGGCCGGCGTCGATCCCGCTCAGCCTCCTGCTCCTGGCGGTGGCCTGGCTGGGGTGGAGGGCGGCGACGTCGCGGCTCGTCGCTGACGCGGCCGGCCTCCATGCGCGCAACGGCTTTCGCACCCACCACCTCGCCTGGCCGCCGGCGCGCGGCTTCCTCGTGGCCGCGCTCAGCGGGAACAGCGCGGTCCGCTACACGGTCCAGTACTGCCCTGCCGACGGTGGGAGGCGGGTCCTCATCTGGGCGCTCCGGAGGCGCTCGCGCGGTGAGGAGCGCGCGATCCAGGAGATCGTGGATCTGTGGGAATGGGCCAGCGCTCGCGGCTATGTTGCCCGGGCCGAGCCGCCCGAGGGGACGCTGGCAGCCCAGCGCCCGGCGCCTGTGACCCCCAGCGCCCGCGCCCACCCCGCACCCGCCGCCTATGGGGTGATGCCCGCTGCCAGCCCCACTCCTCTGGCCGCGCCGCCCGATCCCGCCGCGGGGCGCCTCGTGTTCCGCCAGGAGCTCCTGCCGCGCTGGGCGGCGCTCGCTCTGGCCGCGCTGGTTTGCGGGGGCGCGGCGCTTGCGGCTATCCGGGTCCTTAAGCGGGGAAACGTCGTCGACACGGTGTTCCTGGGCATCGAGGTGCTCATACCCTGCGCGCTGTCGCTGGTCGCGCTCGCGCTCGCGATGCGGGTGCGAGTCGTCGTCGACGGCAAGGGCATCCACTCCCGCGTGGTGCGGACGGTTCATCTGCCCTGGCCGGCCTCGCGCCATGACCTGTTCGTGTCCATGATCCGCGGTTCATCCCTCGTCATCGCGATGGCCGCCTGCGCGGCGTCCGACGGGAAGCGCCTGCGCCTGATCGGCTTGGTGGCCAGTGGCTCCGATCCGATGACGCCCGTGCGGGCCAGTGGCGAGGTTTGAGGATTGCACCTGGGATTGAGGCGGCGCGGAGTGTGGGCGGCGGACAGCAGGGCCCTGTGACCTGCGCCTACGTATGACGTGACGAGAGGTCAGAAAAAGCAATCCTCAAACCTCGCCATTTCGTCCTGCAAAGGCAACGTCATGACCCACAACACCTAAACTGGGCGCATGAGCATTCTTGTCGCAGGTGGCGCTGGCTACATCGGCGCCCACGTTGTCCGTCTGCTGCTCGAGCGCGGGGATGAGGTGATCGTCGTCGATGACCTCTCCTACGGGTCCCCCGAGCGGGTCAAGGGCGCCACTCTCGTCGAGCTCGACGTCGCCTCGGGCCAGGCCCCCGAGCGCCTGACCGAGGTCATGAAGGAGCACGGCGTCACCGCCGTCATCCACTTCGCCGCGCGCAAGCAGGTCGGCGAGTCCGTCGCCCGCCCCGCCTGGTACTACCAGCAGAACGTCGGCGGCCTGGCCAACATGATGCTCGCCATGGAGGCCGCGGGCGTCGACCAGATGATCTTCTCCTCCTCCGCCGCCGTCTACGGCATGCCCCCCATCGAGGTGGTCCCCGAGGACATCGACTGCCGCCCCATCAACCCCTACGGGGAGACCAAGCTCATCGGCGAGTGGATGATGGCCGACGCCGAGACCGCCTGGGGCCTGCGCTGGGCTGGCCTGCGCTACTTCAACGTCGCCGGCGCCGGCTGGGACGACCTGGGCGACATGGCCACCCTCAACCTCATCCCCATGGTCATGGACCGCCTCGCCAAGGGCGAGACCCCCAAGATCTTCGGCACCGATTACCCCACCCCGGACGGCACCTGCATCCGCGACTACATCCACGTGCGGGACCTCGCCACCGCCCACATCGCCGCGCTCGACTACCTCGCCGGCGGCAAGGAGATGGCCGAGCACGTCTTCAACGTGGGCACCGGCGTGGGCGCCTCCGTGCGCGACGTCGTCGCCAAGGTCATCGCCGCCACCGGCCTCGGCATCGCTCCCGAGGAGCTGCCCCGCCGCGCCGGCGACCCGCCCCAGCTCATCGGCAACGCCGAGCGCATCGGCGCGGTCCTGGGCTGGAAGGCCGAGCACGACCTCGACGACATCGTCGCCTCCTCCTATTCGGCCTGGCAGGCCGACCCGAACCGGCAGCACTTCGCCTGACCGACGGCGCGGCGCTCCTCGGCGAGCCGCCCGGGCCAGCAGACGACGGCGGGGCGCGGGTGGCAGACCACCCGCG
>ERZ772918.90-NODE-90-length-73508-cov-256.158_pt1 | contig 73508 bp, 56 predicted proteins | sample MGYA00512118_ERZ772918 | MGnify/ENA primary metagenome ERZ772918 (study PRJEB29015, sample SAMEA2737939) | human oral metagenome | biome: human oral; feature: human-associated habitat; material: dental | place: China | collected 2135 ... | reverse complement strand
GCCGCGCCCGGCACCGCCGCGGGGGCCTCCACCGGGGCGCTGCCCGGAGCCCCGCGCCGCGGAGGCGTGAGCAGCCGAGGCGCGTGACGATCCCGCCGAGCGCGAGGCGGCGGGGCGCGCCGGGGCACTGGAACGCGGCGACGCTGCGGAGCGCGGCGCCGAGGCACGCGAGGAGATGGGGGTGGAGGCCTTCCGATCCTTGGAGCGGGAGGCGAGGGCGGCGAGGGCTCCCCTCACGGCGCCCATGGCCCCTCCGCGCGGGTGGCGCTGAGTGCTCAAGGCATTGGCGGTGCGGTCCAATCGCCCGCGGCGATTCCCCCGGGAACCCATTCCAGGCGCGGTGCCGCTCCCCCGCGCTTGTCGCCCGGCGCTCCCCTTGCCCTGGGAGGACGTCTTCTTGGCGCGCTGGGCCCCGACGCGCGGTTCCTCGCCCTTCTTGGCGGAGCCCTTCGCGCCCCCAGAGGCCCGTGAGCGGGACGAGGCGCCGGACGCTCGCCCTTGGGAGGCTCCTCGACCGGAGGCGTGCGGGGAGCCCGCGGGACGTGGCTGGTCCTTCCCCCGGCCCTTGGCCGAGCGACCGCTGCTCCCACTGCCCCCTCTGCGTCCCTGTGCCATGCGGCCGACTGTACCGCCCGGGCCTCGCACTCCCCGTGAGCGCCCCGCCTTGCCGGTGGTGTGTCCTGAGGCTCCTCGCGCGGGTCGATCGACGACGACACCGCCGGCTCACGTTTGCTAGGTTCGACCGCTCACGTTTGCTAGGTTCGAGCGCTCACGGTTTGCTGCCTTGGGCTGCCTGACCAGGAGATATCAACCCGAGTAACCGGACCTGAGACGACGGCGGCCTCCGCGCGCCCCGTGGCTCATCACGGCAAGCGCTTTCCCGTCACGGCAGGCGGTAGGTGGTGCCGGCGTCGTCGGTGGCGATGAGGCCGTCGGCCAGGAGGCCCGCAAGGGCCCGGGCGGGCTGGCCGGGATCGGCGTCGCCCCGCTTCGCCGCGCCCGCGGCAGCGGCGAGCAGCGCCTCGGCGAGGACGCCGCGCCCGTCGTCGGCCCTCCGCAGGACCGCCATGATGAGTCCTCGCGCCTGGCGGTCCGTGCCCGCCCAGGCCTGGGTCCTGCGCCTGCCCGCGTGCTCGTCAGCAGGGCGCCCCGCGGCCAGCCAGGCGCAGCGGCGCCGCCAGGGGCAGGCCGGGCAGTCCGGCTCGCGGGCCACGCAGACCAGCGCCCCCAGCTCCATGACCGCCACGGACCACTGGGCCGCCGTCGCGTCTTCGTCGGGCAGGAGGGCCTCGGCGCGCTCCCGCTCGGCGCGGCCCAGGTGGGGCGCGGGCAGCGCCTGGCCGCCCACGGCGCGGGCGAGGACCCGGCGCACGTTCGTGTCCAACGCGAGAGCGCGGCGCCCGTGGGCGAAGGCCAGCACGGCTCCGGCCGTGTACTCCCCCACGCCGGGCAGGGTGAGGAGTGGCTCGCGCTGGTCGGGCAGCACGCCGTCGTGCTCGGCGACGACGACGGCGGCGCACTCCTTCAGGCGCAGGGCCCGGCGGGGGTAGCCCAGGCGGCCCCAGGCGCGCAGGACGTCGGCGGTGGGGGCGGCGGCGAGATCAGCGGGACCCGGCCAGCGGCGCTGCCAGTCCTCCCAGGCCGGGATCACGCGGGCCACAGGCGTCTGCTGGCTCATGACCTCGGACACGAGGATCGCCCAGGGCGAGGTCCCGGGACGGCGCCAGGGCAGGTCGCGGGCGTGGAGGCGGTACCAGGAGACGATCTGCGAGACCGCGGCGTCGTCGCTCCCGCGCCCCGCCGTGCTCACCGTGCCCACCGGGCCTTGTCCGTCCACATCCGCCTCCTCGGCCCGCATCGTACAGGCGGGGCAGGGCACCACTGCGGGCGGCTCGTGTCCGGCTAGCCCCACCCCGCTTGGCCCGGCAGCCGGATACCGGCAGGATGAGCGCGCGAACCAGGATGGAGCTATGACCACGACGACAGCGCCTCTGAGCGTCCCAGACAGTCCCAGCGCCCCGACCCGTCCCTCTCGGGCAACAGCGCGCCGAACCGCCGCCTATGCCGCCTACCTCTTCCTCGCATGGCCCGTCCACCTCCTTCTCTTCATCACCGTCGTCGTGATGACCACCACGGGGGCCTCTCTCGCGTTCCTGGGCGGGATCGGCCTGCTCGGCCTCATCGGAGCCATCTTCATCGCCCGGCTCGGGGCGGCGGCGCAGCGCCAGGTGGGCACCAGCCTGACCGGGCGCGAGGCACCAAGCCTCATCTACTCCCAGCCCAACCCGGGCGACTCGACGCTGCGCCGCCTCCTCACCCCGCTGCGCGACCCGCAGTCCTGGCGTGACGTGGCCTGGGCCATCGTCAGCTTCCCGATCTCCTTGTTCACCTGGGCGATCACCGTCGTCTGGTGCGCCCTGATCGCCGTCGCCCCTGTCTCCCCGATCCTGGAGTACATCGAGTACCGGGTCGAGGAGCGCTGGCCGGGGGAACACGACATCGAGCTCGGCCCCTCCGTGCTGGGCGAGCTGCTCGACCTGCCCCACCCGCATATCGCCGACGTCGTCATCACCATCATCGTCGGCGCGATCTGCCTGAGGAGCGCCCCTGCTGTTCTCGGCGGACTGGCCCGCATGCAGCTCGGCCACGCCGACCACATGCTCTCCCACTACGCGCGCGAGCATGAGCATGTCCTGCGCCTGCGGGAGTCGCGCCAGGCTGCGCACTCCGCCGAGGCGGCATCCCTGCGCCGCCTGGAGCGCGACCTCCACGACGGCCCCCAGCAGCGCCTCGTCCGCCTCAACATGGACCTCGCCCGTGCCAAGCGGCATGCCGGCAGCGACCCCGCCAGGGCCCAGGAGCTCCTCGACGCCGCGATGGCGCAGGCCCAGGACACCCTCCTGGAACTGCGCCAGCTCTCGAGGGGAATCGCCCCGCCGATCCTCGTGGACCGCGGGCTCGAGGCCGCCATCATGGAGGCCGCGACGCGCTCAACGGTCCCCGTCACGGTGAGGGCCGACCTGCCCGCGCTGCCGATGACCGCGGCCACCGCCGCCTACTACGTGGTCGCCGAGTCCCTGGCCAATATCAACAAGCACTCCGGGGCGAGCCAGGCGGCCGTCACCGCTGAGGCCGACGGCGGGCTCCTGCGGGTGATCATCACCGACGACGGCGTGGGAGGGGCCTCGACGGCCAAGGGCCATGGACTGGCGGGGCTGGAGCAGCGCCTGGCCGGTGTTGATGGCACACTGGGCATCTCCTCCCCCACTGGGGGCCCCACGATGATCGAGGCGGTGATCCCGTGCGAGTCCTGATCGCCGACGATTCGATCCTCCTGCGCGAGGGCCTGGCGATGATCCTCGCCGACGAGGGCCACGAGGTGATCGCCAGCGTCGGCACCGGGGACGAGCTCGTGGCCCAGTGCCTGGCGCTGCGCCCGGACCTGACGATCAGCGACATCCGCATGCCCCCCTCGCATACCGACGAGGGTCTGCGCGCGGCCCAGCGCATCCGCGCCGAATGGCCCGAGGCCCCGATCCTCCTGCTGAGCCAGTACATCGTGCTCAGCTACGCCTCCGAGCTCCTGTCCAGTGGCACGGGGCCCATCGGCTACCTGCTCAAGGACCGTGTCTCGGATATCGACTCCTTCATCAACGCCGTGGAGCGAGTGGCCGGGGGCGGCATGGTCCTCGACTCCGAGGTGGTGGCCCAGATCATGGGCCGGGGCCGGGCGAACGACCCCGTCGCCACCCTGACGCCCCGGGAGCGGGAGGTTCTCGAGCTCATGGCCGAGGGCCGCACCAACGCGGGGATCGCGGAGGCCATGGTGGTCACGGAGGGCGCGGTGGAGAAGCACATCCAGCGGATCTTCGCCAAGCTCGGGCTGCACGCCGACGGCGGGGTCCACCGCCGCGTCGCGGCTGTCCTGGCCCTCCTGGGCCCTGGGTCGCCGGGGCGCTAGGCGCCGACCACGCGCCGGGTGGCCTCAGAGCTCCAGGAGCATCCGGGTGTTGCCCAGGGTGTTGGGCTTGGCACGGGCAAGGTCGAGGAACTCGGCGACGCCGTCGTCGTGGGAGCGGACGATCTCGGCGAAGGCGTCCGTGCCCACCGGCATCCCTGAGATCTCCTGGAAGCCGTGCCGCTTGAAGAAGCCGACCTCGAAGGTCAGGCAGAACAGGCGCTGGAGGTCCAGGGACCGGGCCCGGATGATGAGGGAGCGCAGCAGCGCCGAGCCGACGCCGCGGCCGCCCAGACGGGGATCCACGGCCAGGGTGCGGATCTCCGCGATGTCGTCCCACATGACATGCAGCGCGCCGCAGCCCACGATCCGCCCCGGCTCGATCCCCGTGGGGCGCTCGGCCCCAGGCGCCGGCGGGAGCTCGGCGACGGTGAACTCCTGGACATCCTCGAAATAGGCGATGAGGTCCTTGGAGACCAGGATCCGCCTCTCGGCGAACGGTCGGACGAGCTCGGCGATCGCGCGCACATCCGCGGGCCGGGCCGGCCGCAGGATCGGCAGGTCCCTCGCGGCGGCGACGGCCGGACTGGTGGCGGCGGGCTGGTCGTCAGGGGCGGAACTCATCACCCCACCCTACTCAGGACGGCCCAGTGGCCCAGATGAGGCCACTGGCTCTTCGCCCAGGCCGCGCGGCGCCGCTTCGCCTCAGCCAGCGAGGATGGCGGCGGCCGTGCGCGAATCGGTGACGACGGCGCTGGCGTACCCGGCGCCCAGGGCCACGCGCATCGGCAGCGCCTTGTCCTGGCCGTGGCCCACGAGGACGCGCCGGCCCGGGCCGGTGAGCGCCTCCAGGCCGATGGCGATGACGCGGTCCTCCACCTCGGGGATGACGGGCGCGCCGTGGGCGTCAACGAAGTGCGAGAAGAAGTCCGCCACGGCGCCCTTGGCGCGCAGCTGCTCCATCAGCCCCTCCTTGAGGTAGCCCGAGCGCACGAGGATGGAGTCGTCACGGATGGCGCCTGGCGAGTAGAGGATCGTGTCAGCGCTGGCGGCGTCGCGGAGGGTCTGGGCGATGGCCGGCTCCTGGCGCAGGCGCCGGGCCAGGTCGACGTCGCGCACGAGGGCGGGGGCCGGCAGGAGGCTGCCCATCCCCTGGCCCTTGCGGGCGATGAGGCTGATCGAGCGCATGACGACGTCGTCGTCATCGGAGCGGATGAGCCCGCCGAAGGCCTGGTAGACCTTGAGACCGCTCGTCCAGCGGTCGGGCATCGCCTGGGCGACCGCTGCGATCGTGCGCCCCCAGGCCACGCCGAGGCTCGTCGGGCGGGGGCGCAGCCCGGTGAGGTAGTCGCCGGCCGCCGAGGCGACGACGGGCCCCGCGGCGCCCGCCTCCTCCGGGGAGGCCACCACGATGGCGTCGACGACGTCGAAGGCGCCCCGGATCTGGTTCTCCAGGGAGCGGTCGCGGGCATGCGGGTGGTTGATCGAGATGGTGATCATCCCGCAGTCGCGGGCCTCCTCCAGCAGCCGCCCGACGGTCCAGCGCGAGCACATGAGCCGATCGGCGATGGCGGCCTGCGTGAGGCGCTCGTAGTAGTAGAGCTCGGCGGCCCTCAGCATGAGGGCATCGCGCTCGGCGTCGCTCATCGTCTTCCTCCCCAGGCGCTCGGGCGCTGCGCGGCCCGGCCTCACCGGTGCCGCGCAGCGCCCTCAGCATCTCCGCAGTGCCGCTGCGATATGACTGCGATCTCAGTGCGTTCTCACTGCGATCTCACTGGCCGCCGGCCGGCGTCACTCGTCGCCGGCCCCCTCGGCCCGACGGCGCAGGGCGTCGGCGCGCAGCGCCTTGAGGGCGTGCATCGTCTCGTCCCCCCGGCCGAACAGGCCGTGCAGGTGGCGGTAGATCTCGTAGAGGCGATCGTACTGAACGGCCGCCTTCTCGTTGGGCTCGTAGACCTTCTCCGAGACGCCGCCCATGGAGGTCGCCGCGGACGGCAGGTCCGGGTAGGCGCCCGCGGCGACGGCGGCGAAGATCGACGAGCCGTGCGCCCCTGCCTGGATCGTGGAGGCGGTCAGCAGGCGCAGCCGCGTGATGTCGGCGTACATCTGCATGAGGAACTCGTCCTTGATGAGGCCGCCGGCCACGCGCACCTCGGTGACGGGCACGCCGTAGGCCTCGAAGTTCTCGATGATGACGCGCGCGCCGAAGGCCGTGGACTCCAGGAGCGCCCGGTACTGGTCCTCGGGGCGGGTCACGAGCGTCTGGCCGATCATGAGGCCGGTCAACTGGGAGTCGACCAGCGGGGAGCGGTTGCCGTTCCACCAGTCGAGGGCCACCAGGCCGTGCTCACCGACCTCCTGGTCCGCGGCCAGGCGGGCGAGGAGGGCGAAGATCGAGATGCCCTCGGACTCGGCCTGGATGAAGTAGGAGCGCGGCACGTTGTTGTCGATGAACCAGGCGAAGGAGTCGCCCACGGCGGACTGCCCGGCCTCGTAGCCCCAGGTGCCCTCGGAGATGCCGCCGTCGACGACGCCGAAGACGCCCGGGACCTCCACGCACTCCTCGGCGGGCAGGACCCAGCAGGTCGAGGTGCCCAGGATCCCGGTGAGCTGGCCGGGGCGCACGGCGTTGACGGAGGCGGCGTGGACGTGGGCGTCGATGTTGCCCGCGGCCACGGGGGTGCCCTCGCGCAGCCCGAAGGCCTGGGCGTACTCGGCGGTGAGCCCGCCGACGGCCGATCCCAGGGCGGCGATCGGGTGGTTCATGCGGGTGGAGTAGACGTCGGCGAAGTCGGGGTTGAGGGCGCCCAGGAACTCCTCGGTCGGGTAGACGCCGTCCTGGAGCATCCGCTTGTAGCCGGAGTCGGAGGCCGAGTAGGCCAGGGTGCCGGTGAGCCGCCAGGTGAGCCAGTCGAGCATGTCGACGATCTCGCCGGTGGCGGCGTAGACGTCCGGGGCCTTCTCGAGGGTCTCCAGGGCCTTGGGCAGGAGCATCTCGGCGGACAGGATGCCGCCGTAGCGGGGCAGCCAGGCCTCGCCGCGCTTCTTGGCGAGCTCGACGATGCGGTCGGCCTGGCTCTGCGCGCCGTGGTGCTTCCACAGCTTGACGTAGGCGTGCGGGTTGTTCGCGAACTCCGGCTTCTCACACATGGGCACGCCGTCGGAGTCGGTGACGACGACGGTGGCGGAGGTGACGTCGAGCCCCACGCCGATGATGTCGCCCCCGCGCACCCCGGAGGCGCGCACGGCGGCGGCGCTGGCGGCGCACATGGACTCCAGGTAGTCGCCGGGCACCTGGAGGGCGAACTCCGGGGGCAGCTCGCGGTTGTCCCCGGCGGTCAGGCGCCGGTCCATGATCGGGGTGGCGTACTCGCTCACGGCGTCGGCGAGGATCTCGCCGTCGGAGACCCGGGTGACGACGGCGCGCACGGACAGCGTGCCGAAGTCGAGGCCCAGGGTGTAGGTGCCCTCGGTGGCCGGGGCGGGGGGCGGGGTGTCGGTGGTCGTCATAGTCGTCGTGCTCCTTCGCACACAGGGTCTGGGGGTTCGGGTGGAGGGGCCCGGCGCGGCCCCGCGGGGTCGCGCCGGGCCGGGCGGGACGCGTCAGTCCTGCTCCTTGTGGGGGTGGCGCCCCCAGTAGCCGTCCGCGCTGAAGAGGGCGTCGACGACGTCGTCGAGCAGCCCGAGGTCGGTGAGGGCGTCGAGGATCGTGTAGCGGGGCCGGATCATCTGCGCCTTGACGTGGGTGGCACGGAAGCGGTCCATGTCGATCCCGATCATCTCGGGGTGGTAGGGGGCGCCCACGGCCTTGAGGCGGTCGGCCACCTCCTCGGGGGTCATGAGCAGCGGGCGGACCCGCTCGACGACGCGCGGCCAGGCCTTCTTGATGAGGGCGATGCGCTCGCGCAGGGCGTCGCCGGTGAGGTTCTTGCCGACGGCGTGGCCGACGGCCTCCTGCGCGATGCGCGGGATGAGGGCCTCGCGCACGGCCGCCTCGATCTGCTCGTCAGTGCGGGCGCGCGCCACGACGTCGTCGGCGTCGATGGACTCCACGAAGTCGAGGCCGCGGTCGAGGATCTCCTGCCACATGGCGCACGAGGCGATGGTGCCGATCCCGACCTTCATGCCGTGCGACAGCGGAGGCTCCCAGTCCAGGCCGTGGCCCTCCATCTCCCACACGTGGGAGAACTGGTGGCCGGCGCCGGAGGCGGGGCGGGAGGACTGGGCGGCCTGCATGGCCAGGCCGGACATGATGTTGCCCTCGGCCAGGCCGCTGATCGCCTCGGCGTCGCCCGCGCCGATGCGCTCGGGGTCGGCCAGCGCGTCGCGCAGCGGGCCCTGGACCAGGCCCCAGACGTAGTCGTCGATGGGCTCGATGCCGAGCTCGTCGGCGAGCACCCAGTCGGCGCCGGCGGGGACCTTCTCGATGAGGTCGCCGTAGCCGGTGGCGGTCAGGCGCTTGGGGGCGGCGGCGATGACGCCGAGGTCCGCCACGAGGCCCGCGGGCGCCGGGCAGTTGCGGGTGATCTTGAAGCCGTCCTTGGAGATCGAGGCGCCGAAGGAGGCGTAGCCGTCCACGGAGGCGGCGGTGCACACGTTCATGTACGGGCGCTCGAGCTCCCCGGAGGCCAGCTTGGCGATGTCGTTGAGCGTGCCCGAGGCGATGGAGCACACGATCGTGTCCTCCAGGGGCCTGATGTGCTCGCGCAGGATCTCGACGTTCTCGTAGCCGGCGTAGAGGGTGGGCGTGCCCGGGAAGATGTAGGGCTCGACGGCCTCCACCCCGGCGGCGGCCAGGGAGTCCACCACGGGCTGGCCCGCGGCGGCGAAGGTGTTCCCGTCGGCGACGACGATGACGCGCTTGCCGGGGAAGAGGCGGGCGAAGAGGGGGCCCGCCTGGCCCAGGACGTCGTGGCCGAAGGCGATCTCCTTGGTGTCGGTCGCGGTGGCCAGGGCCTGGGTGATGAGGTCGGTGCCTGAGGGCTGTGTCATGGTTGCTGCTTCCTTCCTGGGGTGCTCAGGAGTTCAGGCGAGGTGGTCGACCATCTCGTGGGAGAGGTCCCGCAGGCGCGGGTAGGTCTCCATGTACTTGTCGAGGTAGAACTGGTACTCCTCGTGGACCTCGGGGCGCGGCTCGATGCGGTCGGTCTCGCGCACCATGTTGCGGGCGGCGTCCTGGATGGAGTGGTACTGCCCGGAGCCGACGGCGGCGAGCATGCACGAGCCCAGGACGACGGCGTCGCCGACCTCGGTCAGGGTGACGGGGACGCCGGTGACGTCGGCGTGCATCTGCATCCAGTCGCGGGACTTCGTGGCACCGCCGCAGGCGACGAGCTCGGTGGAGGCGAAGCCGGCGTCCTTGAAGGCCTTGAGCACGTGGGCGGTGCCGTAGCAGACGGATTCCTGGATCGCGCGGTAGAACTCCTCAGGCGTCGTGCCCAGGGTCAGGCCCCACACGATGCCGCGCGCCTTGGAGTCGGTGTACGGGGTGCGGTTGCCCTGGAAGTACTCGTTGATGATGAGGCCGTTGGAGCCGACGGGCACGTTCGCGCTGCGCTCGTCGAGGATCTTGTAGGGGTTGTAGCCCAGGCGCTCGGCGGCGGCGGTGACGTCGCCGGCGAAGTTGTCCTTGAACCACTTGAGCACGGAGCCCGAGGAGACCAGCCCGCCCTCGCAGGTGTACTGGCCGGGGATGACGCCGTCGGTGTAGCCGCCGAAGAAGCCCTTGCCGTGCAGGGGGTTGGGCGACTGGCCGGTGATGACGTGGGAGGAGCCGGTGATGACGGCGGTCTTGCCGGGCTCGACGACGCCCAGGCCGATCTGGCCCGCCCAGGCGTCCGGGCAGCCCTGCGCCACCGGGGTGCCGGGCAGCAGGCCGAGGTCCTTGGCGGCGGCGGTGGTCAGTCCGCCGACGGGCTCGCCGAGGTCGAGGATCCGCTCGGGGATCTTGTCGAAGACGTCGCCGCAGCCGATGTGCTCGTAGAACTCCACCGGCCAGCCGCCCTTGTCGCGGTTGTAGTACATGCGCAGGGCGGCGGAGTTGATGTTGAGAGTCCACTCGCCGGTGAGCTTGTAGTTGAGCCACTCGGGGGCGTCGACGAGCCGGTGCGCGGCCTTGTAGACCTCGGGCTCGTTCTCCTTGAGCCAGGCGGCCTTGAAGGGGTACCACTCCGCGGTGGCGCCCATGGTGCCGCCGCCGTTGTAGAGGCGGGCCCAGTGGTCGATGGTCTCGGCTCGGGCGGCCTGCTCGGTGGCGCGCACGTCCATCCACATGATGGCAGGGCGCAGCTCGCGGCCATGGGCGTCCATGGCGACCACTGTCATGGTGGTGGCGTCGTACGAGATGCCGGCGATGTGGCGACCGGGGATCCCGGTCTCGTTGAGGACCCGGTAGACGGAGGCCTTGAGGGCGTCCCACCAGTCCTCGGGGCTCTGCTCGGCCTGGCCGGGGCGGGGGTGGGTGGTGGTGTACGGGGTGGCGGCGAAGGCGATCGGGCGACCGGCGAGGTCGAAGATCGCGGCGCGGCAGGACTCCGTTCCGTAGTCGATGCCGAGCAGGTAGGGGCCTTCGTATCCGGGGCTGACCATCGTTGGTCTCCGTTCTGTGTCGTGCCTATGTCGTGGCGGTGGTGCGGTCGTGGTGGTGTGGGAGAGTCATGGGGGAATCAGGAGACGGGGTCGTTGTCCTCGCTCCAGCCGAGCTCGTCCCACAGCGCTGCGGGGATGAGGCGGTCGACGCGGTCGAGGATGAAGGTGGGCCGATCGGCGGGGTCGAGGGCCTGGGCCTCGGCGAGGGTGGACTCGCCGGTCAGGGGCATCGCCGAGCGCATGCCGGTGCGCACGGCCATCTGGATGTCGGTGCCGAGGCGGTCGCCGACCATCATGCAGCGCTCGGGGCGCACATCGAGGTCGCCGATGGCTGCCTGGAGCATCGAGGCGTTGGGCTTGCCGATGACGGTGCGGCAGGTGATGCCGGTGCAGGCCTCGATGGCGGCGATGATGGAAGCGCAGTCGGGCTCCCCGCGCCCTCCGGGGAAGGGGCAGAAGCGGTCGGGGTTGGTGGCGATGAGGAAGGCCCGCTTGTGGAACCAGATGGCGTCGAAGGCGATCTGGAGCTTGCGGTACTCGAAGGTGCGGTCGTAGGAGGCGATGACGATGTCGATCTCCTCGGGGTCCTCGCTCTGGGCGATGCCGGCCTCGGCCAGGGCCCGCTTGAGGGGCTCCTCGGCGATGGCGAAGACGGTGGCATCGGGGTGGTTGGCCTTGAGCCAGCGCACGGTCGTGACCACCGTGTTGGCGATCTCCCCCACCGGTGTCGGCAGGCCGAGGCGCGCGAGCTTCTCGGCGTACTGGTCGGGGTCCTTGGTGGGGTTGTTGGACAGGAAGCGCACGGGGATGCCCCGGCGTCGGAGCTCGTTGATGAGGCGCTTCGCCCCGGGCAGGAAGTGATCACCGAGGTAGATGGTGCCGTCCATGTCGAAGACGTATGCGTCGTAGAGCTCGGTCGGCCAGTCCTGGGCGGGCTCGGGGGCGGTGAGCGTGGGGCTCGTGGAACTCATGCGGGGCTTCCTGGAGTGTGCGGGCGGTTGGCGGATTGCGACGGCGGCGCGTGGGGGGCTTGGGGGTTGGGGGGACGGAGCGGGCCGTCCCCCAACCGGGGCCGCGCTCAGACGGCGAGCAGGGCGATGTGGATGAGGGTGGTCATGATCCAGATCGTCCCGGCCGGCGGGTCGATGTGGGTGTCGCCGTAGTAGTAGGTCAGGCGCGCGATGACGAACTCGGCGACGAAGCCGGACATGATGCCGAAGACGATGCCGACCACCAGGGCGAGCCAGGCGTTGTCGGTGGCGAGCCAGAACTGGACGGCCGCCAGAGCGGCGATGATGGTGATGTGGTGGGTGACGTTGACCTTCTGGCCGGCCACGAGCAGGAAGATGCACAGGGCGGAGAAGGCGAAGGGCAGGGCCTGGGCGCTGTTGACCACCGCCGTCGCCGCCGTCTCGGGCAGGTTGGCCTTGGCGTAGGAGGCCAGGACGATCCCCACGCCGGAGGCCATGAAGGCGGCGCCGAAGGCGACGGTGCCGAGCTGACCCGGCGTCTCCTGGTGGTCGAGCCAGCGGTGCGTGCCCTCGGGGGCGGTCGGGCCGTGGAAGATGCCGGTGGAGCCGAAGGCCAGGCGGGCGACGCAGCCGGAGATGAAGACGGTCAGGGCCACGGAGTCGGTGTGGGAGCCGAACCACGGGATGAGGGCGATGAGGCGCTGGACGACCATGCCGGCCACGCCGAATCCGGCGGCGAGCCACAGGACCGTCGGGTCCTTGAGGCTGCCGAGCGGGGTATCGATATCCCGCCCTGTGGCGAGTAATCCCTTCTTGGCGGAGTAGGCCGAGGCGGCGGCCGCCCCGGCGAAGGCGACGTGCGGGCCGAAGGCCGGGCCGAAGGCGACGTAGTCGAAGAAGAAGGTGCTGCCGGTGGTGGCGGCGATGCCGAAGCCGGTCAGGATCATCACGCCGGTGAAGCCGAAGGCGTTGTTCGGGCCCACGATGGCGCCGATGATGCCTCCCACGCAGGCTGCCAGGAGCCAGAACAGGTCCAGGTTGTCCAGCAGCGGCATTGTCATGTCAGGTGTCATGCTTCGTCCTTGAAGTGTTGGGTGGTTGGGCTGCGCTGTGTCAGAGCGCTCGGGAGGGTGGTTGAGGGGTCAGGCGCCGGTCTCGTAGGACTCCAGGGCGGCCACCTTGCGGGCCGAGGGCGACGAGGTGTCGAAGGTGTAGCCGAGCCACTCGCGCACGAGCCTGCGGGCGAGCTCGATGCCGATGACCCGCTGCCCGAGGGTGAGGACCTGCGCGTTGTTGGACTTGATGAGGCGCTCGACGGAGAAGGAGTCGTGGGCGACGCTGGCGCGGATACCGGGGACCTTGTTCGCGCAGATCGCCATGCCCATGCCGGTGCCGCAGAAGAAGAGGCCGCGGTCGGCGCCGCCGTCGGCGATGATGCGCGCGCCCTTGATGGCCACGTGGGGGTAGTCGGTGTGCTCGTCGGCGGAGACCCCGACGTCGATGACCTCGTCGACCCGGGGGTCTGCCTCGAGGTCCTTCTTCAGCGTCTCCTTGTAGTCGACGGCGGCGTCGTCACAGGCGACGACGATCCTGTATCCCATATGCGGCCTCCTTGCTCGCCCGCGCCGTTCCCTGGGGTGCGTGCCGCGGTTCGGCGCGCGCAAGGGGACGCGGTGGTTCCATGCGTGTTTCTTATTCTGCTGAACGACGGCGCATTTGACGATCGCCTGCACACATGAGCAGTTGCCTCGTGAGCCCTGCCACAGAACGGCGGACCAGTGCTATCGTGCTCCGCCTCACATCCACGCCGACTCCCCTCGGCCCTACGCACATATGAGCATCGAGGCGCTGGCGCTCTGCGCCGTGACGCGCTTCGTTAGTGTGTGACAGACAAGCAACACCGCCCCAGCCCACGGACCGCCGTCCTAGGAGGATCGCATGACCACACACGCGCTGCTGACCGACCTCGATCACAAGGCCATCGCCGTGTCCAAGGCCCTGGCGGCCGACGCCGTCGAGAAGGCCGGCTCCGGGCACCCCGGAACCCCCATCTCCCTGGCAGGCGTCGCCTACCTGCTCTACCAGAAGGAGATGGCCTGCGACCCCGCCGCCCCCGACTGGCTGGGCCGCGACCGCTTCGTGCTCTCCATCGGGCACGCCTCCCTCCTGCAGTACATCCAGCTGGCCCTGGCCGGCTACGGACTGGAGATCTCGGATATCGCCGCGCTGCGCACCTGGGGCTCCCTGACCCCGGGCCACCCCGAGTTCGGGCACACCGCCGGCGTCGAGACCACCACCGGCCCGCTGGGCGCCGGCATCTCGAACGCGGTGGGCATGGCCATGGCCGCGCGCCGTGAGCACGGCCTCTTCGACGCCGCCACCCCGGCAGGCGAGTCCGTCTTCGACCACTACGTCTACACGATCGTGGGCGACGGCTGCCTCCAGGAGGGCGTCGCCTCCGAGGCCGCCTCGCTCGCGGGCACCCAGCAGCTGGGCAACCTCATCGCCATCTACGACGACAACGACATCTCCATCGAGGGCAACACGGACATCGCCTTCACCGAGGACCCCTCGGCACGCTTCGCCGCCTACGGCTGGCAGGTGCTCGACGTCGACTGGAAGGCCGGCGGCCAGTACCACGAGGACTACGACGCCCTGCACGCCGCCCTCGTCGAGGCGCGCGCCGACACCACCCGGCCCACCCTCATCCGCCTGCGCACGATCATCGCCTGGCCCTCCCCCACCAAGCAGGGCGACGAGTCCTCGCACGGCGCCAAGCTCGGCGCCGAGGAGGTCGCCGGGCTCAAGAAGGCCCTCGGGCTCGACCCAGAGGCCGACTTCCAGGTGCCCGCCGAGGTCCTGGAGCACACCCGCTCCCAGGCCGCCGAGCGCGCGGCCGCCCTGCGCGCCGACTGGGACGCCCGCTTCGCCGCCTGGAGCGCCGCCGCCCCGGAGGGCGCCGCGCTGCTGGAGCGCCTGCGCGCCGGCGAGCTGCCCGAGGGCCTCGATGCCGCGCTCCCGCGCTGGGAGCTCGGCGACGCCGTCGCCACCCGATCCGCCTCCGGCAAGACGCTCACCGCCCTGGCGCCCGTGGTGCCCGAGCTGTGGGGCGGCTCGGCGGACCTGGCCGGGTCGAACAACACGACGATGGCCGGGGAGCCGTCCTTCCTGCCCGCCTCCCTTGCGGTGGGCGAGGGCGACGGCCCCTATGGGCGGACCATCCACTTCGGCGTGCGCGAGCACGCGATGGGCTCGATCCTCAACGGCATCGCCCTGGACGGCCTGACCCGCCCCTACGGCGGCACCTTCATGGTGTTCTCCGACTACATGCGCCCCGCCGTGCGCCTCGCGGCGCTCATGGGGGTCGGCTCGGTGTTCGTCTGGACGCACGACTCCATCGGCGTGGGTGAGGACGGCCCCACCCACCAGCCCATCGAGCACCTGGCAGCGCTGCGCGCCATTCCGGGACTGGCCGTGGTGCGGCCCGGCGACGCCAACGAGACCGCCGCGGCCTGGGCGGAGATCCTGCGCCGTCGCCGCGAGCCGGCGGGCATCATCCTGTCGCGCCAGAACCTCACGGTCAACGCCTCCCCCGAGGCGGCCGCCGAGGGCGTGCGCCGGGGGGCCTACGTGCTCGCCGACGCCGTCGACGCCTCCGGGGCGAAGGCGGCCCCCGCCGTCGTCATCATCGCCACCGGATCCGAGGTGGGCGTGGCCATGGCCGCGCGCGAGCGCCTGGGCGCGGCGGGGACGCCGACCCGCGTCGTCTCGGCGCCCTGCCTGGAGTGGTTCGCCGAGCAGGACGAGGCCTACCGCGCCTCCGCGCTTCCCGAGGGCGCCGTGCGGGTCTCCGTGGAGGCCGGCATCGCGATGGGCTGGCGCGAGATCGTGGGCGACTCCGGGGCGATCGTCTCCCTCGAGCACTTCGGCGCCTCCGCGTCCGGGGCGCGCCTGTTCGAGGAGTACGGCTTCACCGGCGAGCACGTCGCCGAGGTCGCCTCCCAGGCCCTGGCCCGCGCCCGCGCCTGACCCTCCCCTCCGCCCCCTCCCATCGAGACCGGGCGAACAGCACCGCGAGACCGGGCGAACAGCACCGCGAGATGCGAAACCACGCGGCGATTCAGAATCTCGCGGTGCTGTTCGCCCGGTCTCGGATATAGGGGAGGGTTATGGGGTGGAGGCGAGCTCGAGAACGGCGCGGGCGGTGGCGTCGTCGACGACGAGATCCGTGGCCACCCGTGCCCGCAGCGCCGCCAGCAGGGCGGGGGCCTTCGCCCGGCCCGCCACCACGCACAGGCGCCTCGGGATGCGCGCGAGCTGGGCGGGGGTGGGCCCGGTGGCCCGCGCGTTGAGGGCGATATCGCTCCACGAGCCATCGGCGCGCAGGAGCACCGTGCACACGTCGCCCACCACCCGCTCGCGGCGCAGCGCCACACGGTCGGCGCGGCTGACGTGCCCGCCCTCGTAGACCTGCGAGGGCAGGACGCCCTGGACCACCGACCCGACGCCGAAGACCGCCAGGTCGGCGCTGCGCGCCAGCGCCAGCACCCGGCGCACGGAGCGCTCGGACCACATCGCCTCGCGCGTGGCCACATGGTCGAAGAAGGCCGGGACGGGGAAGGCCACCACGCGCGCGCCCAGCGCCTCGCCGACCCTCGAGAGCACCTCGCCGGCACTGGGCCCCATCTCCATCGGGTCCGTGGCGCCGTTGAGCTGGACCACCGTCAGCCCCGGCACGGGCCGCGCGGGCAGGGCCGCGCTCACCTCTGACATCGTCGTTCCCCAGGCCACGCCGACGACGACGCCCCGGCCGCCCGCGCTCAGCGCGCCGCTCTGGTCGCTCGGGACGGCTGAGCCACCGGAGCCATCCGGGCCGCCCGGAACGCCCGAGTCCCTCGGGCCGGCGGCCCCCGCGGAGCCGGCCTCCCCGGGCCCGCCGTCCCCGCCCCCCTCGGCGCCGCCCCCGACGCCCGGGGCACCCGGCGCCTCGGCGGCCCGCCGCTCGGCCAGATCGGCGGCGAGCTCGACCATCCGGGCCGCGGCGATACCCGCCACCTGCTGGAGCCGATGGATCTCCGTGGCGCCCTCGCGCACGGGAACGATCTGGGCGCGCACCCCGAACAGGGACGCGAAGCGCCCCTCGATGGAGCCGGCGCCGCCGGGCTGGGTGAGCTCGATGCGCACGATGCCGGTGGCGCGGGCGCGCTCGAGGAGCCGGGAGACGGTCGAGCGCGACACCCCCAGGTGGTGGGCGATCACCTCCATGGTCTCGCCCTGCACGTAGTACATCGACGCCGCCTCATACGCCCTGAGCAGCGCGGAATTCTCGCCCGAACCGTTGGGATTCCGGGGAGAATCGTCACTCCGAGTGGTCATGTTCCTCCGCCTCGCGCACCGATTCTGCACGTTCGTGCAGACTGCTTGCCCATCCTCTCACAACCCTCAACGATGTGTCGTAGGGAACAACCGCCACCCTGACAGCCGCGCCCGAGACGCAGCCGCTCACCGTCGAGACCGAGGAGCCACCATGGCAAGCCCAGCCCCCGCACCCACACCACTGCGATCCACAGCCCTCAACCGGGAGCAGCGCGCCGAGGCGCTCGCCGCCCTGTCCGCGAACGGCCCCACGGACGAGCCGCTCGACGTCCTGGTCATCGGCGGTGGCGTCACCGGCGCCGGCATCGCCGTCGACGCCGCCTCCCGCGGCCTGCGCACCGGCATCGTCGAGATGGGCGACTGGGCCTCCGGCACGTCGTCGTGGTCCTCCAAGCTCGTCCACGGAGGCCTGCGCTACCTCTACCAGGCCAACTTCGTCCTCGTCCACGAGGCCCTCACCGAGCGCGGCCGCCTCCTGACCACCAACGCGCCCCACCTCGTCAAGGCGCAGCCCTTCCTCTGGCCGCTCAAGCACCACTACGAGCGCACCTACTCCGCCGTCGGCGTGGGCATGTACGACGCCCTGGCCGTGGTCGGCGCCCGCGGGCACAAGACCGTGCCCATCCAGAAGCACCTGGGCAAGAAGGGCACCGCCGCCCTGGCCCCCGCCCTGGACACCAGCCACCTGGCCGGCTCCATCCGCTTCTACGACGCCCGCGTGGACGACTCCCGCCTCGTCATCGACCTGATCCGCACGGCCGTCGGCCTGGGGGCCCACGCCGCCAACCGCACCCGCGTCACCGGCTTCCTCAAGGACGACGAGGGCCGCGTCACCGGCGTCGCCGCCACCGACCTCGCCAGCGGCAAGGACATCGAGATCCGCGCCGCCCGCACCATCAACGCCACCGGCGTGTGGACCGAGGAGGTCCAGGACATGGCCACCACCGAGGGCGGCCTCAAGGTGCTGGCGTCCAAGGGCATCCACATCGTCGTGCCCAAGACCGCCATCGACGCCGAGTCCGGCATCTTCCTGCGCACCGAGAAGTCCGTCCTCTTCATCATCCCGTGGCCCGAGTACTGGGTCATCGGCACCACCGACACCCCCTGGGCCGAGGACGTCGCCAAGCCCGTCGCCACCAGCGCGGACATCGACTACGTCCTGGAGCACGCCAACTCCGTGCTCACCCGCCCGATCCGCCGCGAGGACATCATCGGCGTCTACGCCGGCCTGCGCCCCCTGCTCCAGCCCCGCCTCAAGCCGGGCGCCGAGGCGGCCTCGACGAAGGTCTCCCGCGAGCACACCGTCACCCGCGTGGCCCCGGGCCTGACCGCCATCGCCGGCGGCAAGCTGACCACCTACCGCGTCATGGGCGTCGACGCCGTCGACCACGCGCTGGGCGAGGCCCTCGCCCACGCCCACCCCAGCCGCACCGAGAACCTGCCCCTCGTGGGCGCCGAGGGCTATGAGGAGATGGCCGGCCGCGCCGCCCAGCTCGCGGCGGAGCGCGACTGGACACTGGCGCGCATCACGCACCTGCTGGACCGCTACGGCGACGAGACCGCCGACATCCTCGGGCTCATCGACGCCGACGCCGAGGCCAAGGACTCCCAGCGCCTGGGCGAGCCCCTGGCCGAGGCGCCCACCTACCTGCGCGCCGAGGTCGCCTGGGCCGTCACGCACGAGGGCGCCGAGCACCTTGAGGACGTCCTGCTGCACCGCGTGCGCCTGGACCTGTCCCACCGAGACCGCGGACTGTCCGCCGCCAAGGAGATCCTGGGCATCATGGCCCCGCTCCTCCATTGGTCTGACAACGACGCCGCGAAGGAGCTAGCCTCCTACACCGAGAGGGTCGAGCAGATCGCCGCCGCCGAGGCCGAGGCCACCGACGCCGATGCGGTCGCGAAGGTCACCCGGCCCATCTGATCAGCGCGTGCGTCTGCTCAACCGAGCAGGCGCACGCCCCTCTCCCCGCCCCTGATAACCCTCACATGGCACGTTGACGTGCAGAAAGCGATTCCCTCCCATGAGCCTGGCTCACATCTTCTTCTCGGAGTTCCTCGGAACTGCGATTCTCCTCCTCCTCGGTGCTGGCGTCGTCGCCACGAACCTCCTGCCCAAGTCCAAGGGCAAGGGCGGCGGCTGGCTGCTCATCAACTGGGGATGGGGCCTGGCGGTGTTCGCCGGCGTCTACGTCGCCTACGACACCGGTGGCCACCTCAACCCCGCGGTGACCATCGCCAAGGTCGTCGGCCACATGTTCGACTCCGGCGTCACCCTCAACGGCCCGGCCCTGGATGACGGCGGCATCGCGGTGAGCGGCACCAACGTGCTCGTCTACATCGTCGCCCAGTTCCTCGGAGCCTTCGTCGGAGCCGTCCTGTGCTGGCTGACCTTCAAGCAGCACTTCGATGAGGACTGCGACCCGGCCCTCAAGCTCGGCGTCTTCTCCACCGCTCCCGAGATCCGCTCCTACGGCTGGAACACACTGACCGAGGCCATCGGCACCGCCGTCCTCATCATCTGGGTCTTCGTCTCCGGGCACACCCAGAGCGCCATCGGCCCGCTCGGCGTGGCCCTCATCATCGTGGTCATCGGCACCTCGCTGGGCGGCCCCACCGGGTACGCCATCAACCCCGCCCGTGACCTCGGCCCGCGCGTCGCCCACGCCCTCCTGCCCATCAAGGGCAAGGGCGGCTCCGACTGGGCCTACTCCTGGGTCCCGGTGGTCGGCCCGATCCTGGGCGCCATCGCCGGTACGGTGATCGTCTTCGCGGGCGGCCTCGCCTGATCCTCGCCGGGGCGGCCCCACCCGGGGCCGCCCCGCACCCCGCCCCCTCACAAAGAAGTGAAAGGAAACCTCATGACCGAGAAGAAGTACGTCCTCGCCATCGACCAGGGCACGACGTCGTCGCGCGCCATCCTGTTCAACCACTCCGGCGAGATCGTCTCCGTGGGCCAGAAGGAGTTCACGCAGATCTTCCCCAACCCCGGCTGGGTCGAGCACGACCCCGTGGAGATCTGGGAGTCCGTGCGCTCCGTCGTCGCCGACGCCCTGCAGAAGGCCGAGACGAACCGCCACGAGATCGCCGCCGTCGGCATCACCAACCAGCGCGAGACCACCATCGTGTGGGACAAGAACACGGGCGAGCCCGTCTACAACGCCCTCGTGTGGCAGGACGTGCGCACCGGTGACATCGTCCGCGAGATCGCCGACGGCGACCCGGCCGGCACCGAGCGCTACCGCCAGATCACCGGCGAGAACATCTCCACCTACCCCTCGGCCACGAAGATCAAGTGGATCCTCGAGAACGTCGCGGGCGCCCGCGAGCGCGCCGAGGCCGGCGACCTGCTCTTCGGCACCCCGGACACGTGGGTCCTGTGGAACCTCACGGGCGGCGTCAACGGCGGCGTTCACGCCACCGACGTCACCAACGCCTCGCGCACCCTCCTCATGGACGTGCGCACCTTGACGTGGCGCGAGGACATCTGCGCCGACTTCGGCATCCCGGTCTCCATGCTCCCCGAGATCAAGTCCTCCTCCGAGGTCTACGGCTACGGCCGCAAGAATGGCCTCCTCGTGGACACCCCGATCTCCGGCATCCTGGGCGACCAGCAGGCGGCGACCTTCGGTCAGGCCTGCTTCGAGAAGGGCATGGCGAAGAACACCTACGGCACCGGCTGCTTCACGCTCATGAACACCGGCACCGAGCCGGTCTTCTCCACCAACGGACTGCTGACCACCGTGCTCTACAAGCTCGGCGACGAAAAGCCCGTGTACGCCCTCGAAGGCTCGGTGGCCGTGGCCGGCTCGCTGGTCCAGTGGCTGCGCGACAACCTCGGCATGATCGTGAAGTCCTCGGACATCGGCGAGCTCGCCGCGAGCGTGGAGGACAACGGCGGTGTGTACTTCGTCCCGGCGTTCTCCGGCCTGTTCGCCCCCTACTGGCGTGACGACGCCCGTGGCGCGATCGTGGGCCTGACCCGCTACGTCACCAAGGCGCACATCGCCCGCGCGGTGGAGGAGTCGACGGCCTTCCAGTCGGCCGAGCTCATCGAGGCGATGAACGCCGACGCCGGTGTTCCGCTCAAGGAGCTCAAGGTCGACGGCGGCATGACGGTGGACGACCTCGTCATGCAGTTCCAGGCTGACATCTCCGGCGTGGACGTCATCCGCCCGGTCGTCGCCGAGACCACCGCCCTGGGTGTCGCCTACGCGGCCGGCCTCGCGGTGGGCTTCTGGGCCTCCACCGACGATGTCATCGCCAACTGGCAGGAGGGCAAGCGCTGGACTCCGTCCATGGACGCCGCTGAGCGCGACCGCACCTACCGCCTGTGGAAGAAGGCCGTGACCCGGACCTTCGACTGGGTGGACGAGGATGTGAAGTAACCGCTCCTCCCCTGATCGGCCGGCCCTGCTGTCCCTGCCGGCCCACTGAGGCCCCCGGCGCCCGCGCGCCGGGGGCCTCCTCGCGCCCTCAGCCCCGCCCTGCCGTCTCGGCCCGCTCCCGCGCCCTCATCCTCGCAGTTCGAGGGCGCGGGAGCGGGCTGGGGGAGCGGGAGCGGGCTGGGGGAGCGGGAGCAGCAACAGGCAGAGGCCCTCTTGCGAACTCGGCGTTACCTCCCAACCATTTAAGCGTGAACGCAAACGCTAAACTTTCGCTCGTGCGAGACGGGGGCGCCACCCCGCTCTCCGCGATGAGCGACGCCGAGACGCTGGAGACCGCCGAGCTCGCGGCCGAGGTCTTCTCCCTGCTCGCCGATGCCACCCGCATCCGCATCATCGCCCTGCTCGAGGAGGAGGGCGAGCTCTCCTCCGGCGTCCTGGCCGAGCGCACCGGCCGCAGCGCAGCCGCCGTCTCCCAGCACCTGGCCAAGCTCCGCCTCGGGCACATCGTCGCCTCGCGCAACGAGGGCTCCCGCGTCTACTACCGGCTCATCGACGAGCACGCGCGCATCCTCGTGCGCCAGGCCGTCTTCCAGACCCAGCACGTCACCGGCAACCTGCCCGCCGACCACCGGATCGGAGTCGACCATGATTGACACAGCGCCCGAGCTCGTTGAGCCCACGCCAGTCGCGCTGAATGCGACGACGCCCTCCGCCGCGCCCGCGCCGGCAGGCCATCCAGCGCCGACCGAGGCCCACAGGCCTCTCCTGGAGCGCATCGAGGCCGCCGACGCCGCCCGCATCGCCCTCGTCGCCGTCGGGGCCCTCGCCGCCTGGATCATCCGACTGGCGGGCGCGCCGGGATGGACGGTCGCGGCGATCGGCACGGCCACGCTGCTGGCCAGCTGCTGGCCCATCGTCGTCGAGGCCTGGGGGGACCTGCGCGAGCGGCGCATGAGCATGGAGCTGTCCATGCTGCTGGCCATCGTCGCGGCGGCCGCCATCGGGCAGTGGGGCTCGGCCCTGCTCATCGCCCTGTTCGTGCTCGTCGCCGAGGTACTGGAGGACATGTGCATGGAGCGGGGGCGCGACGCCCTCACCGGCCTCATGAGCTTCCTGCCGAGCACTGCCCGTGTCATCATCGACGGCGAGTCGATGCCGATGACCGTGGGAACGGGCGACCACGTCCCCGCCGGCTCGATCACCCAGGGGCCCCTGGAGCTCGAGGTCACCAGGGCGGGCGAGGACTCCTCCTTCGGCCGGATCATCGCCGCCGTGCGCGCCGCGCAGGACAGCCGCGCCCCCGTCCACCGCCTGGCCGACGTGCTCGCCGCCCGCATCATCTACCTGGCGCTCGGCCTGGCGCTCATCACCCTCCTCGTCACGCGGGACGCCCAGGCAACGATCTCCGTGGTCATCGCCGCGGGGGCCTGCGGCGTCGCGGCGGGCACGCCCCTGGCCGTCCTGGCCGCCATCGCCCGGGGCGCGCGCACCGGCGCCTTCGTCAAGGACGGCGCGCACCTGGAGAGCCTGTCCGCCGTCGACACGGTGGTGCTGGACAAGACCGGCACGCTCACCACCGGCGCGCCGCGCGTCGTCGGGCTGCGCCCCGCGAGCGGCGGGGCGGGCGCGGAGGAGGCCCTGCTGCGCCTGGCCGCGGCCGCGGAGTGGAACACGGAGCACCCCATCGGGCAGGCGATCGTCGAGCGGGCCCGCGAGCGCGCGCTGGACATCCCCTCCCCCGCGTCCAGCCGCTACACCCCGGGCATGGGCGTCGAGGCGCTCGTCGAGGGGCGGCTTGTGAGGGTCGGCCGCCTCGACGCCGACCAGGCGGCCCAGATCGCGAGCAGCCTCTCCTCGCCCACCGGCGCGGCCGGCCTGCCCGCCGGGACCGCCGCCGTCCAGGTCGTCGTCGACGGCCGCGCGGCGGGGATCATCCTCGTGGCCGACGAGCTGCGCGAGGGATCGGCCCTCATGCTGTCCCAGATCCGGGGCATGGGCCTCGATGTCCTCATGCTCACCGGCGACGCGCCGTCGACGGCCGCGCGGATCGGCGCCGAGCTGGGCCTGGCCCCCGAGCAGATCCGCGCGGGCCTGCTGCCGCAGGACAAGGACGCGATCGTCGGCGAGCTGCGGGCGGCGGGCCACCGGGTGGCCATGGTCGGCGACGGCGTCAACGACGCCCCGGCCCTGTCCGCCGCGGACGTCGGCATCGCCATGGGATCGGGCACGGATGTGGCCCGCGAGGCGGGCGACATCGTCCTCGTGAGCTCCGACCCGCTGTCCCTGGCACGCACGATCCGCATCGCCCGCCGGGCGCGGGGCATCATCATGGCGAACTTCATCGGGACCATCGCGGTCGACGCCGTCGCGATGGGACTGGCCGCGCTGGGCCTGCTCGGGCCGATCGCCGCCGCGCTCGTGCACGTGGGCTCTGAGACCGCCTTCATCCTCAACTCGGCGCGCCTGGCCCCCGCTCCCCGGAGCTGAGACGCCCGCGACCGCGCCTGCCCCCGCGCGGGCCCGCCCGACCCCGGCGCCCCCGGAGCGCACCGCGCGCCGGGGATGTCGGGTACCCTCGTCTAGGACGTTCGTCCACTTGCCGCGCCCGGGCGACTCGGCGCGGCGCGATCCCCAGGCCCGCGGGGGCGCTCGGCGCAGCGCTCGCGCCCCTTTCCCCGGGCCCACTACTGACCAGCAACGACGCCGGAGGTCCTCATGGCACCCGCCTTCCCCGCCAGCGCTGTCCCAGCGGTTCTCGCGACGGGCTTCACGCCGTCGACGAGCGCCGTCGGGAACAGCGTCTACCTCACCGCCCTCGTGGGACTCGTGCCCCTGGCGGCCTTCTTCATCCTCATGGGGGTGTTCAAGGTCAAGACCCACTGGTGCGCGCTCATCTCGCTGGCGATCTCCATGGCCATCGCCCTCTTCTTCGGGATGCCGGCGGGCCTGACGATCATGAGCGCCACCCAGGGCGCGGTTTTCGGCCTCATGCCGATCGTCTACATCATCATCGCGGCAGTCTGGCTCTACAACCTCACCGAGTCCTCCGGGCGCAGCGCCGATCTCAAAGCGATCTTCAACGTCATCGGCAAGGGCGACCAGCGCGCCCAGGCGCTCATCATCGCCTTCTCCTTCTGCGGCCTCATGGAGGGCCTGGCGGGCTTCGGCGCGCCCGTGGCCATCACCTGCGCGCTGCTCGTGAGCCTGGGGGTGCCCAAGATCAAGGCGGCCGTGGCCACGATCGTCGGCAACGCGATCAACGTCGGCTTCGGCGCCATGGCCATCCCCGTGACCACCGCCGCCACCCTCGGCGGGCAGGACTCCGTGGAAGTCGCCACCCGGATGGGCCACCTCACCTGGATCTTCGCGACCTTCATCCCCCTGATCCTCCTGCAGATCCTCGACGGGATGCGCGGGATCAAGCAGCTGTGGCCGCTGGCGATCGCGATCGGCCTGGCCACCGGCGCCGGCCACTTCCTCGTCTCCTCGAGCTCCTACGAGCTCACCGCCGTGGCGGCCTCCCTGCTCGGCCTGGCCGCCGGTTATGTCTTCCTACTCGTGTGGTCGCCGACGACGCCCGAGGAGCTGCGCACCTCCGTGGCCGAGGAGGACAAGCCCGACGGGTCCCGTGTGGCGCTCGCCCTGCTGCCCTACGTGCTCGTCGTCGTCATCATCGCCATCTCCAAGCTGTGGAAGCTCGGCGTGGACCTGCCCGCCCTGTTCAAGTCCAAGGACCTGCCGATCCACTGGCCCGGCGTCCACGGCCAGCTGCTGGCCGCTGACGGCAGCGCCTCGCCCTCGGGCACCTACACCCTCCAGATCCTGTCCAACCCGGGCACCTGGATCTTCGTCACCGGAATCATCGTGGCGATCGTCTACGGCACCATCTCCTCCGACGGGCGCTACCGCACCTCCGTGGGCGCCATGTTCGCCGTTTTGCCCAAGACGATCCACAACCTGCGCCTGGCGATCCTCACGATCGCCTCTGTCATGGCGCTGGCCTACGTCATGAACTTCTCCGGGCAGACCACCGCGATCGGCGCGGCTCTGGCGAACACTGGGGCGCTCTTCGCATTCCTCGCCCCGATCCTGGGCTGGGTGGGCACCGCGGTGGCGGGCTCCGCGACCTCCGCGGGCGCCCTGTTCGCCAAACTGCAGGCGACCGCCGCGCAGGGCGCCGCCCTCGACCCGCGCATCCTGCTGGCCGCCAACACCATCGGCGGCGGGCTGGGCAAGATCGTCTCCCCGCAGAACCTGGCGATCGCGTCGACCGCCATCGACGAGCCCGGCTCGGACGCGGAGATCCTCAAGAAGGTCGCCCCGTACTCGATCGGCCTTCTCCTGCTCCTGTGCGCCCTGGTGTTCATCGGATCCCAGGGCTGGATGGGCGCCTACATGCCGATCAACTGAGGCCCCCAAAGCGCGCCATCGGCGCCACCCGCCCCGCCTCCCCAGCCGTCCCCTCGCGCCGCCCGGCGCGAGGGGACGGCACTTCTTCAGCACACCGAGGGCTGCCGCAGCGGAGGACGGCATCCAATCCACAACGCCTCGACATGCGAGTCTCCTGGCCTGCCCCCGCGCCCAATCCGCCCTGGCCAGCAACTACCAATCACACGCGCACCCTCACCCTGAGAAGGAATCATGAACACATTCCTCACCGCGAGGATGAAGCACTCCCCGGAGGAGTTCTTCGCCATATATCAGTCCGGCGATGAGCACGAACTCTTCAACGGGAGGTCTTTGCTTCTGTACGCCTTAGGCAACGGCGACGCCCACACCCGCTACACCATCGCGGAGTTCCTCATCGGCCGAGACTGTCTCATCGCCCCCCCCTGGACCGCAGGGGCACACTTCCCTGCACGTCCTCTTCAGCCACTATGATCGCGACCTCAGCCGCGACCTGGAGATCGCCCGCTGGCTCATCGACCACGGCGTGGACGTCAACGCGCGCGACTACCGGGGGACGGTCGCCTTCTGCGAGCTCCTCATCAACGGCGGGACGGACGAGGAGCTCTCCGACCTCTACGACCTCCTCCTTTCACAACCCAACCTCGACCTGACCACACCCAACGTCTTCGGCTACACACCCATCGACCTCGCCGAATGCCGACCTCACCGCGCCACCCTCACCGCGCGCATGAAGGAGTACGTCCATGACCACCCCCACGCCTGAGTTCATCCACAACGCCGGAGGCTGCCTCGTCTCACGCAACATCCTCGAGAGCCGCGGCCACATCAAGTGGGCCATCCGCGAGCCCTCCGCCAACCCCGTCGACAACGGCTGGCGCATCCTGTCCGACGCCGACACCGATGACTTCCTCGCCAACCCGGACAACCTCGTCGTCGTCGACTTCAACACCGTCTGCGCCATCGAGCCCGCCCTCATCGGCATCTACACCCTGCCGGTGGGCGCGGACGTCCAGCTCGTCGTCCAGGACAACCGGCGCCGCTGGTATGACAACACGACAGGGCAGGAGATCCCCCTCCCCTGACAGCGCCCAAGCGGCGCTCCTGCTCCCCGTCCCCTCGCGCCGCCCGGCGCGAGGGGACAGTCTCATTGAGGGCCGTCCCGGGAAAACCACACGACACGCGTTCGTAATACCCGCGCGGGAGGCACCGCCGTCGGCACCCGCAGCCCCCTGCCGCTGCCGGTTCTCACCCCGGGTTCGCGCCGGATTTCCGCAGCACAGCAAGCCTCCCGCCCTCACTGCCGACCGCCCGGACCCGAAGCCCGGCCATCGCGGTCACAGGGCAGGGACGAAGGCCCTAGGGTGGGGGCAACATCGGACAACGACGCCGCGAGTACAGAAGACAGGGAGGTCCTCATCGTGCGTATCGCGCTCTTCGCGACCTGCATCGCGGACACCATGTTCCCGCAGGCGCCGCAAGCGACCGTCACACTCCTGGAGAGGCTCGGCCATGAGGTCGTCTTCCCCGAGGGGCAGGTCTGCTGCGGCCAGATGCATGCGAACACCGGGTATTTCAAGCAAGGCGCCAAGCTCATCCGCAACCATGTCAAGACCTTCGAGCCCGTGCTCGACGGCGAGTGGGACGCCATCGTCGTCCCCTCCGGATCCTGCACCGGGGCCACCCGGCACGAGCAGGCGCTCGTGGCCGAGCACGTCGGGGACCACGACCTGGCCACGCGGGCGGACGCCGTCGCCAAGCGGACCTACGACCTATCCGAGCTGCTCGTCGACGTCCTGGGACTGACCGACGTCGGGGCCTACTTCCCCCACCGCGTCACCTACCACCCCACCTGTCACTCGATGCGCATCGCGAAGGTCGGGGACCGCCCCTACGCGCTGCTGCGCGCCGTCGAGGGCATCGACCTCGTCGACCTGCCCGACGCGAATGTCTGCTGCGGGTTCGGCGGCACCTTCTCGATGAAGAACCATGAGACCTCCACGGCGATGCTCACCGAGAAGGTCGCCAATGTGAAGGCCACCAAGGCCGAGATCCTGTGCGCGGGCGACTACTCCTGCCTCATGCACATCGGCGGCGGGCTGTCCCGCCTGAACTCCGGGGTGCGGATCATGCACCTCGCGGAGATCCTCGCCTCGACGAAGGACGCCCCCTTCATCGGCAACGTGGCTTTCCAGGCGGATGCGGAGGTGGCCCGATGAGCCAGACATTCCTGGGCATGCCCGCGGGCGCGGGCCAGCAGCCTGAGAACCGCCCTCACACAGGGGGCTGGGTGACCACCGTCGACGTCCCCTCGGACCCGCTGCGCTGGGGCACCACCTTCACCAAGGGCGCCCACCGCACGCTCCAGAACACGCAGATGCGCCGCAACCTCGGCCACGCCACCCGCACGATCCGAAACAAGCGCGCCATGCGCGTGGAGGAGATGCCGGACTGGGAGGACCTGCGCGACGCCGCCTCCGCCGTCAAGAACGAGGTGATGAGCAACCTGCCCGAGCTCCTCGAGCAGTTCGAGGCCAACGTGACCGCCCGGGGCGGGATCGTCCACTGGGCGCGCGACGCCGCCGAGGCCAACGCCATCGTCACCGAGATCATCAAGTCCAAGGGCGTCGACGAGATCGTCAAGATCAAGTCGATGGCCACCCAGGAGACCAACCTCAACGAGCACCTCAAGGCCGAGGGCATCGCCGCCCACGAGACCGACCTGGCCGAGATGATCGTCCAGCTCGCCGACGACATGCCCTCCCACGTCGTCGTCCCGGCGATCCACCGCAACCGCTCCGAGGTCCGCGGCATCTTCCTGGACCGCATGGGCGATGCCCCGGAGGACCTGTCCGACGACCCCAAGGAGCTCACGTCCGCCGCCCGCGCCCACCTGCGCAAGAAGTTCCTCCACGCCAAGGTCGCCGTCTCCGGCACGAACATGGGTGTGGCGGAGACCGGGACCGTCTCCGTGTTCGAGTCCGAGGGCAATGGGCGCATGTGCCTCACCCTGCCGGACACGCTCATCACCCTCATGGGCATCGAGAAGCTCGTCCCCCGTTTCCAGGACGTCGAGATCTTCTCCCAGCTCCTGCCCCGCTCGGCCACCGGAGAGCGCATGAACCCCTACACCTCCATGTGGACGGGTGTCACCGAGGGCGACGGCCCCCAGGAGTTCCACCTCGTCCTCATGGACAACGGCCGTACCAAGGTCCTGACCGACCCGATCGGGCGCGAGGCCCTCCACTGCATCCGCTGCGGCTCGTGCATGAACATCTGCCCCGTCTACCAGCACACGGGCGGCCACGCCTACAACTCGGTCTACCCCGGGCCCATCGGCGCGATCCTCACCCCCCAGTTGACCCAGGGCCTGGCCGACGACGATCCGGTCCACACCCTGCCCTACGCCTCCACCCTGTGCGGGGCCTGCGGCGAGGTGTGCCCCGTCAAGATCGACATCCCGACGATCCTCGTCCACCTGCGCGCCAGGACCGTCGACGTCAAGCGCAAGATCCTCCCCGACATGTGGGACGTGGCCATGGGGGCCACCACCCCGGTCATGAAGAGCGGCAAGGTCTGGGCCACGGCGACGAAGGCCATCAAGGCGACGCGCCTCATCGACCGCGACGGCAAGATCGGCTCCCTGCCCTTCCCCGCCTCGATGTGGACGGGCACCCGCGATGTGCCCGCCGCCCCGGCGGAGAGCTTCCGCGAATGGTGGAAGCGCACGCACCCGACGTCGACCGCGAGCAGCAAGGAGGCCAAGTGATGGACGCCCGCAGCGTGATCCTCTCGCGCGCCCGGGAGGCGATCTCCCGATCCCAGACCGCTCCGGCGGCCCCCGTCCCGCGCGCCTACACGCGCGTGGGCGCCAACCCTCCCGGCTCCGAGCCCGTCGTCGCCGAGATGGTGGAGAAGCTGGAGGACTACAACGCCACCGTGCGCGTGGAGGCGAAGGACGCCGGCATCCTCGACGCCATCGACGCCCTCCTCGCCGACGCGACAACAGTCGTGGTCCCCGCGGGGCTCCCGGAGGCCTACAAGGAGGTCGCGGCGCGCAACGGCCGCACCGTCCGTGAGGACTCCCGCCAGGCCCCGATCCCCACGCTCGAGCTCGACGGGATCGACGCCGTCGTCACCTGCTCGCGCACCGCGATCTCGCTGTCGGGCACGATCTGCCTCGACGGCGAGCCCGACCAGGGGCGCCGCGCCATCTCCCTCGTGCCGGACCGCCACGTCATCATCCTGGAGCGCGAGTCGATCCAGCCGACGGTGCCGCAGGCCGTCGACATCCTGGGCAAGAACCCGACCCGCCCGACCACCTGGGTCGCAGGGCCGTCGGCCACCAGCGATATCGAGCTCATCCGCGTCAACGGGGTCCACGGGCCCCGCAACCTGGGGGTCGTCATCGCGCACTGACCCCACCCATGGCCCCGCCGGCCGGGATGAGATTCCTCGGCTGGCGGTGACACCGGAGGCCCTGGCGCTCATCCCTGTCCCAGAGGGTGCCAGGGCCTCCGCATGTTCCTCGCGCCGCATCCTCCCCCTCCCGCGATCCGCCTGTGACATGCCACGATGGAGGGCATGGGCAGCCAGATCACAGCCGATCCCCCGCCCGGGGAGGGCCAGGAGCCTCCCCCGCAGGGAGGGACGGCCGGCGAGTGGCGCGGGGAACTGGGAGTGCCCGAGCGGCGCAAGGCGATCCTCGACCACCTCCGATCCAGCGGCGAGGCCGAGGTCTCCTCGCTCCCGGCGCTCTTCGGCGTCTCCCTGGAGACGATCCGGCGCGACCTGCGCGAGCTCGAGTCCACCCATGCGATCACCCGCACCTACGGGCATGTCGCCCTCGCCGAGGCGGGCAGCTTCGAGACCGGCCTGGAGTTCCGGCTCACCAACCTCACCGATGAGAAGAAGCGGATCGCGCGGGCCGCCGTCGAGAGGCTCGGAGGGGCGGACACGGTCTTCCTCGACGAGGGGTTCCAGCCGCTCCTCGTGGGCCGGGCCCTGCCGACGGACCACGACCTGACGATCATCACCGCCTCCCTGCACACAGCCCTGGAGATGGCCCGCAGACCCCGCACGACGGTCATCTCGATCGGCGGGCGCATCCGCCCGCTGACCATGGCCACCGTCGAGAGGTGGGCCACCGCCATGCTCCGCGACATGCAGCCCGATCTGGCGATCATCGGGGCCAACGGCGTAAGCCTCGACGGCTGGATGACAACGCCCGACCCCTCCGTGGCGGAGATGAAGGAGACCGCGCTGTCCGTCTCCTCCAGGGCGCTGTTCGTGGGCAGCCACACGAAGTTCGACAGCTCCACCCTGTGCCGCTTCGCGCATGCGCGCGCCTTCGAGCGCGTCATCACCGGCACCGAGCTCGGCCGGCCCGCCGCGCGCCGCCTCATCTCCGCCGGGGCAAGACTGGTCCGGGCCTGACGCTGAGGCCGGTCCGGACGCCAAGGGCGGCCCGACGCCGCGGGTGCGCCCGACGCCGCGGACTCGCCTGCCCGCCCACCGCCCTGGAACCGTTCACCCCACCGGCGCGAAACAGTCACCGGCGCGGCGCGCTCGCGCCCGAGCACAGCGGGCCCTATCTGCGACTCTGCCGATCCAGGAGCGAGCGGCGCCGTCGAACCGTTCAGCCGATTCGGCGAACCGGGCACCGATACTCCCGGCCGCCTGCGTCATCCTGGACGTGACCGATCATCCGGACCGACAACGACATCCTGCCCCTCAGCCGGCAGCACCAGCCATGATCCGCGAACTCCACTGGAGGAGACACCATGACCAATCAGACCGAGCAGACTAGCCGCACCACATCGCTCGTCGAGTCGCCCCTGGCCCCCACCTACGACCGCTCCGCGATCACGACCGGCATCGTCCACTTCGGCGTCGGGGGATTCCACCGCGCTCACCACGCCATGTACATGGACCGGCTCATGCGCGAGGGCAAGGCGCTGGACTGGGGGATCTGCGGGGTTGGGCTGCTTCCCGGCGACGCCGCCATGCGCGACGCCCTCACCAGCCAGGACACGCTCTACTCGCTCACGCTCAAGCACCCCGATGGCCACCTCGAGCCCGCGATCATCGGCTCGATCCACCGCTACCTGTTCGCCCCCGAGGCCCGCGACGAGGTGCTCGACGTGCTGACCGCGCCGACCACGCGGATCGTCTCCCTGACCGTCACGGAGGGCGGCTACAACATCGACGACGCCACCGGCGTCTTCCGCGCCGACGCCGAGGGGGCGGTCCACGACGCCGAGAACCCCCATGAGCCGGTGACGGCCTTCGGCTACATCGTCGAGGCGCTGCGGCGCCGCCGTGAGGAGGGCGTCGCCCCGTTCACGGTCATGAGCTGCGACAACCTGCCGGGCAACGGGAAGGTGGCCCGCACCGCCGTCGTCTCCCAGGCGCGCCTGAGCGACCCCGAGCTGGCCGACTGGATCGACGCCAACGTCGCCTTCCCCAACTGCATGGTGGACAGGATCACGCCCCGCACCACCGACGAGGACATCGCCCTGGTCCGCTCCGAGCTCGGCGTCGACGACGCCTGGCCGGTGGTCGCCGAGCCCTTCACCCAGTGGGTGCTGGAGGACGAGTTCCCCGCCGGGCGCCCGCCGTATGAGGAGGTCGGCGTGCAGATGGTCGACGACGTCGTGCCCTACGAGCTCATGAAGCTCCGCCTGCTCAACGCCTCCCACCAGGCGCTCGCGCACTGGGGGCGGCCCCTGGGGATGACCTACGGCCACGAGGCCGCCGCCGACCCGCAGATCGCCGCGTGGACCCGCGCCTACCTGGAGCGCGAGGCCCTGCCGACACTGCGCCCGGTGCCGGGCATCGACCTGCCCGCCTACATGGACTCGCTGTTCGAGCGCTTCACGAACGCCGCGATCGCCGACACCCTGGCCCGCCTGGCCTTCTTCGGCCCCTCGGGCATGCCGAAGTTCGTGCTGCCCACGATCAGGGAGAACCTGGAGGCAGGGCGCTCGATCCGCCTGGGCGCGGCGCTGTGCGCGGCATGGGCCTGGTGCGCCGAGGGCGTCGACGAGGCCGGCCATCCGATCCCCGACGCCCAGGACCACCTGGAGGACTACGGACAGCGCCAGCGCGACGGCGAGGAGGACGCGTTCCTCACCAACGAGGAGATCTTCTCCGGCCTGGGCTCCGACGAGCGATTCCGCTCCGCGTTCCTCGCCGAGCTCGCCGCCATCAAGACCCAGGGCGTGCGCGCCCGGATGGAGGCCACCCTCAACGAGAGCTGAAACGCGCTGGCGAGGGGGCTTGTCCTCAACCGTGAGGCAGCCGACGCCCTGGCACCTGCCGTTGTCGCGGCGGGGCCAGGGCGCCCGCGTCCCCCCTCAACGACAGGATGCATAGGTAAGCCTTCCCTTGCTTTTTGAGGAGTCGGGGGAGCATACTTCGGCGTGCGCCAGGCCTAGACCAAGGTCCCAGCATCGTCCGATCGCCGCAGCGGTAGCCGCCAGCCGCGGCACCATCACCCGACAAAGAGGTAGCCCCGTGGTGAAGCGCCAGTTCCCCCGACCGTCCGAGATCTTCGACCTCCTGCAGTTCAAGTCCCCCGACTTCAACGCGCGCCGTCGGCGCCTCGCCGCCGCACAGACGATCTGGGACCTTCGCACCATCGCCAAACGCAGCACACCCGCCGCCGCCTTCGACTACACCGACGGCTCCGCCGACGAGGAGATCTCCCTGCGCCGAGCCCGCCAGGCCTTCCGGGACATCGAATGGCACCCGGACATCCTGCGCCCCGCGCCGGAGACGGACACCTCCTGCGAGATCCTCGGAGGCCGCTCCTCCCTCCCCTTCGGCATCGCACCCACCGGTTTCACCCGTCTCATGCAGACCGAGGGCGAGATCGCCGGCGCCACCTCCGCGGGCGCCGCCGGCATTCCCTTCAGCCTGTCCACCCTGGGAACCACATCCATGGAGGATGTCGCTGCGGCCAATCCCGCCGGGCGCAACTGGTTCCAGCTCTACGTGACCCGCCAGCGCGACATCTGCTACGGCCTGGTCGAGCGCGCGCAGAAGGCCGGTTTCGACACCCTCATGTTCACCGTGGACGTGCCCACCGCTGGCGCCCGCCTGCGGGACAAGCGCAACGGGTTCTCCATCCCACCGCAGATCACTGCGGGGACCGTCCTCAACACGGCGATGTACCCGCGCTGGTGGTTCGACTTCCTGACCACCCCGAAGCTCGAGTTCGCGTCCCTGTCCTCCACCGGCGGCACGGTGGGCGAGCTGCTCGACTCCGTCATGGACCCCACGATCTCCGATGACGACCTGTCGGTCATCCGCTCGATGTGGAAGGGCAAGATCATCGTCAAGGGAGTCCAGAACGTGCAGGACTCCAAGCGGCTCGTCGACCTCGGCGTCGACGGCATCCTGCTGTCCAACCACGGCGGGCGCCAGATGGACCGCGCCCCCGTCCCCTTCCGCCTCCTGCCCGAGGTCCTGCGCGAGGTGGGCAAGGACACCACCGTCATGATCGATACCGGCATCATGCATGGCCAGGACATCGTCGCAGCCGCCGCGCTCGGCGCCAAGTTCTCACTGGTGGGGCGGGCCTACCTGTACGGGCTCATGGCCGGCGGCCGCGCGGGCGTCGATCGCATGATCGAGATCCTGGACGATCAGATCGTGCGCACCATGCGCCTGCTCGGCGTGGCCACCATCGAGGAGCTGGAGCCCCGCCACGTCACCCAGCTCACCCGCCTCGTCCCCGTGCGCGCCCAGGTGGCCGCGGCGGAGGCCTCTCTCAGTCGCTGAGAGACCCATCGGCTGCGAACCATCCCGGGGCCACCGAGGCCCCGGGCCAGCGCCATCGCCCGTTCTTTCTCACGCCAACATATGGGGAAACGAATTCGTTACTCCCCCAGGGGTACCGTACTTGAGGCACTCGAGCAGCCCTCGCCGATCGGCATCCTGGCAACGACCCGGTTGAGAACGCCTCGCTCGAGGCCGGGCCGCTGGAACATCAGCGGTCCGACGTCGCAGCGCGGCGACTCTTGCCCACAAGGCGGGAGCCACCGCGCCGTCTCACCCCCTCGAGGAGACAACCATGACGACCGAGACCACCGCCTCGGCGACAGAGGGCCGGGCGCCCATCGCATCCCGATGGACGCCGTCGACCCTGCGCACCGGCCCGTCCCGGGAGGACCGCGGCATCTTCTTCGGCCACCCCCACGGACTGCCGTGGATGCTGAACGTCGAGATGTGGGAGCGCTTCTCCTACTACGGGATGCGCGCCATCCTGCTCTACTTCATCACCGATACCCTCGCCAACGGCGGCCTCGGCCTGAGCGACAACACCGGCCAGGTCATCCTCGCCGCCTACGGCGCCGCCGTCTATCTCCTGGCGATCCCCGGCGGCATCTTCGCCGACCGTGTCATCGGCCCGTGGCTGTCCACCCTCTACGGCGGCCTCATCATCATGGCCGGCCACATCTGCCTGTCGATCCCCGTGGCGCCCCTGGCGTGGGTCGGGATCGTCTGCGTCGCCGTCGGGACGGGGTTCATCAAGCCGAACCTGTCCACGATCGTCGGCGGCCTCTACGACGATGACGACCCGCGGCGCGACGGCGGCTTCCAGCTGTTCTACATGTCCGTGAACGTCGGCTCCTTCTTCTCCCCGCTGGTGACCGGATGGCTCAAGGACCACTACGGCTACCACGCCGGCTTCGCGGCGGCCGCCGTCGGCATGGCCCTGGCCCTCGTGGCCTTCGTCTACGGGAGGCACAAGCTCTCGGCTTTCGCCTTCGACGTGCCCAACCCGATCCGGGGCTCAGCCCTCAACCGCCTCCTCGTGGGCTGCGCGGGCGCGGTGATCGGCTTCATCGCGCTGGCGGGCCTCATCTTCGCGATCACCCAGAACCTGTCCACGGCGATCGCCTACACGCTCTTCCTCGTGGCGACCGGCTCCTCGATCGCCTACTTCGTCGTCATGTTCCGCTCCTCCAAGGTCAGCGCCGCCGAGCGCGTGCACCTGCGGGCCTACGTTCCCCTGTGGATCGGCGCCGTCCTGTTCTGGATGATCTTCGAGCAGGCCTCCGGGAAGATGGCGACCTTCGCCGACTCGAACACGGACGGGCAGACGCCGTTCTTCGGCTTGGCCTTCACCGCCGAGGCCTACCAGTCGGTCAACCCGCTGACCATCGTCATCCTGGCGCCTGTGGCGGGGTGGATCTTCACCCGCAGGGCTGGCAAGTTCCCCTCGACAGCTGTCAAGTTCGCCTCCGCAGTGCTGCTCGTCGGCGTCTCGGCGCTCCTCATGGGGTTCGGCTTCGCCACCTGGCCGGGCGACGGGAAGCTGTCGCCCTGGTGGTTCCTCGCCTTCGTGTTCATCGTCCAGACCATCGGCGAGCTGTGCCTGTCCCCCGTGGGCCTGTCCACGACGACGGCGCTCGCCCCCAAGGCTTTCGCCTCCCAGGCGATGGCGCTGTGGCTGCTGGCGTCCTCCACGGGCCAGGGCGTCGCCGCCGTCGTCATCGAACGCACCTCGGGGATCTCCGACTCGACGTACTACTACGGCCTAGGCGCCGTCACGATCCTCGTCTCGCTCGCCCTCTACGCGCTGGCCCCTTGGACGCAGCGCCGCATGGACGACCTCCACATCGCCACGCGCGACTAGCAGACTGCGCGGAGCCCGCGAGGCCTAGCGCCCCGACGGATTGCCCCAGTCTTGGCTGCTCCCGGCCCCGGCCCCGATCATTGGTCCCACGGACAGGATCGGGGCCGGGGTCCGTTCAAACGCCCGGCCCTATACTCGTGGGCCTCCGATCCCCTCCCTACCCGATTGGCCCCCTGATGACTCCCTCCCTCACCAGTGACGACGTCGCACAGACGGCTTTCAAGAAGATCTGCCTCGGCGAGCGCTACGACGTCGACGATGTCGATGGCGCCATGTCGCGGGCGACGGCGGCACTGCGCGCATGGGAGGCGAGGCACGCGCCGACCATCATGGCCTCGATGAGCGCCGCCACTGCCGGGAGGAGCATCCTGACCTCCCGCGAGCTGGTGGACATGCGCTTCGGCATCGTGCGCGTCCCCATGCGAGCGGGGTACGACGGGGAAGAGGTCGATGAGTTCCTCGACGAGGTGGCCGTGGCGCTCAAGGGGGTGGGAATCCGAGGCTCCGCGCCCCTGACTGGTGCGGGCGCCCATCGCCGGGGCGGCTGCCCGGCTGCTGCCGACGCGGCCATCGCCGCGCCCCTCGCTGATCCGGGGCACATGTGTCAGCGGCGCGCGATAGCGTCGGGCCATGCCACGCCGTGCTCCCGCGGGGCCCCGCCCGCCGATCGTCCCGCCCCTCTCTCTGCCGAGCCTTGAGCCCCGCAGCGCCACCGACCTGCGGGCGGAGGCCTACCTGGACCTCGCCCGCATCACCGGGGCGCAGGTGGCGGGAGCCGACCTCCACGGACTGGAACTCGACGCCTGCGATCTCACCGATGTCACCGCTGACGACGCGCGGCTGACCGACTGGCGCGCCAGCGAGACCCGCCTGAGCCGCCTGCGCGCCTCCGGGCTCACGGCGCAGCGCAGCACCTGGCGCGAGGTCGAACTGGTGGACTCGCGCATCGGGGCCCTCACCATGTTCGACTCCGAGCTCCGGTCCTCGCGCATCGCCGACTGCCGCATCAGCTTCCTCAACCTTTCGGGCGCCACTCTGCTCGACGTCGTCGTGGCCGGCTGCCGCATCGATGAGCTCGACCTCACCGAGGCCTCGCTCACCCGGGTGCGACTGGAGGACTGCCGGATCGGGGTGCTCCGGCTGCGCGGGGCGCGGCTCGCTGACGTCGACCTGCGAGGCCTCGACATCGCGGCGCTGACGGAGATCGACGACGCCGCGGGCTTGCGTGGTGCGAACATCGAGCCCGGCCAACTGCCGCTGCTCGCCCCGGCTCTGGCCAGCGCCGTCGGGCTGCGCGTGGTCTGAGGCGGGGTGGCTACTGGCGTGTGATCCCGCCCCAGGCATTGGCCCGGGGCGGGATCACACGCGCGCGGGCTCAGCCGCGCTTGACGATCGGGAAGGTGATCGTCTCGCGGATCCCCTGGCCGGTGAGGGCCATGAGGAGGCGGTCGATGCCCATGCCCATGCCGCCGCAGGGCGGGAAGCCCTGCTCCATGGCGACGAGGAAGTCCTCGTCGAGGACCATGGCCTCCGGGTCGCCGTTGGCGGCGGCGAGGGCCTGCGCCTCGAAGCGCTCGCGCTGGACCACGGGGTCGGCCAGCTCGGAGTAGGCGGTGCCGAGCTCGAAGCCGCGCACATACAGGTCCCACTTCTCCGTCAGGCCCGGCTTGGAGCGGTGGTAGCGGGTCAGGGGCGAGGTGTCCTCGGGGAAGTCGTAGACGAAGGTGGGTGCCCACAGGGAGTCGCCGACGGTCACCTCGAAGATGTCCTCGGCGATCTTGCCGGCCACCGCGTAGTCGTCGATCTCCAGGTCGAGCTTCTCGGCGATGCGGACGAGCTCGGCGCGGGGGGTGCCCACGGTGATCTCCTCGCCGACGGCCTCGGAGATGGAGGTGTAGAGGTCGATCTTCGCCCACTCGCCGGACAGGTCGTACTCGGTGCCGTCAGCGAGGGTGACGATCTCCCCGCCCTCGGGCAGGTCGAAGGCGTCGCGGGCGGCCTGCTGGACGAGGTTGCGGGTCAGGTCCGCCATGCCGTTGTAGTCCGAGTAGGCCTCGTAGGCCTCCAGGGCGGCGAACTCCGGGGAGTGGGAGGAGTCGGCGCCCTCGTTGCGGAAGTTGCGGTTGATCTCGAAGACGCGGTCGACGCCGCCGACCACGGCGCGCTTGAGGTAGATCTCCGTGGCGATGCGCAGGTAGAGATCCATGTCGAAGGCGTTCATGTGGGTGATGAACGGGCGCGCGGCGGCGCCGCCGTGGATGACCTGGAGCATCGGGGTCTCCAGCTCCACGTAGTCACGGCGGTGGAAGTTCTCGCGCAGGGAGCGCACGACGGCGGCGCGGATGCGCACCATGTCGCGGGCCGCCGGGCGGGTGAGGAGGTCGAGCTCGCGGCGGCGCACGCGCTGCTCCTCGGAGAGCGTGACGGCCTCGCCGGCCTCATTGGTCCAGGTCTTGGGCAGGGGGCGCAGGGCCTTCGAGGCGATGCGCCAGGCGGGGACCTCGAGGGCGTCGTCACCGGCGGAGGCGAGGCCGGCGGCGTCGTGGCCCTCGCGCAGGACCGGCTCGGCGAAGACGGAGAGCTCGCCGCGGCGGGAGGTGCCCACGTGCCCGTGGACGAAGAGGTGGTCGCCGAGGTCCACGTCGGCCTTGAAGGCGGCGAGCGAGGAGTGGCCCTCGCCGGGCAGGGACTTGGCGGACAGCATCGCCTGCAGGGTGGTGCCGGCGCCGTCGGCCAGCGTGACGAAGCAGAGCTTGCCGGTGTTGCGCAGGAAGACGACGCGGCCGGCCACGCCCACGACGTCCTCGGTCTCCTCGCCGGTGGCCAGATCCGCGTACTTCTCGCGGACAGCGGCGATCGTGGTGGTGATGGGGAGCTGGACGGGGTAGGGGTCCCAGCCCTCGGAGCGCAGGCGCTCACGCTTGCCCGCGCGGATGGCGAACTGCTCGCCGGGGCTCGGCTCGGCCTTGGGCTGCTTCGACTTGCCCGACGCGGAGGGCTCGGCGGGGGTCGCAGGGGCGTCGGCCAGGGGGGATGCCTCGGGGGCAGTGGGGCTGTCGTCGATCACGGCCCGAGTCTACGGCCCCGCCACGCGCGCTGGACCTGCCCACGGCGTGATCCGCGTCGGAGACAGGCCTCAGTGATCACCGACGGCGACATCGTCCACCGACAGGTGCGCTCAGCACCGACAGGTGCGCTCAGCACCGACAGGTGCGGTGAGAACGCAGCCGTCGGTGTTCGGCGCACCTGTCGGGGCTGAAGGCACCTGTCGGAAGAGAGGGGCTCAGGCGCGGGCGGTGGCCAGGGAGATGCCGGAGGGGCGCAGGCCCTGGAGACGGGCGGCCTCGGAGTCCACGGGCACGCCGCCGGGCTCGGCGGAGCGCTCGACGATCCGGTTCTGGGCGTCGACGAAGACGACACGCGGCTGGTAGGCACGGGCCTCCTCATCGCTCATCTGCCCGTAGGCGATGAGGATGACGACATCGCCGGGGCTGACCAGGTGGGCGGCGGCGCCGTTGACGCAGATCTCGCCGCTGCCGCACTCACCAGGGATGACGTAGGTCGAGAGGCGGTTGCCGTTGGTGCAGTCGCAGATGTCCACCCGCTCGCCGGGCAGGAGATCAGCGGCCTCGAGGAGCGCGGAATCCACGGTGATCGAGCCGACGTAGTCGAGGTCGGCCTGGGTCACGGTGGCGCGGTGGATCTTGGACGTCATCATCGTCCGGGTGCGGGTGCTCATCGTGAATCAGCCTAGACGCCGGCGCGCGCGGGACCAGACCCCAAACGAGAGGTCTATACCACTATCGTCCGCGAGCGCGGGTGTCAACGCGCGAGGGGAACGAGGGTGTTGTCGATGAGGCGGGTGGAGCCCACACGGGCCGCGAGCGCGAGCAGGCCCTGGTGGGGCTCCCCCGATCCCCGCCCATCCGCGCCCTCGGGCAGCCCCAGCCCGGCGCCGGACAGGTCCACGAAGGTCTCCGGATCAACGAGCGCGACGTAGTCGATCTCGACGCCGGGCGCGGCCTCCAGGTGGGCCAGTGCCGCCTCGCGGATACGCGCCGCGCTCGCCCCCGCCGCGGCCGCAACGCGGCCGGCCTCCAGGGCGGCGGACAGGGCGAGCGCCTGCTGGCGCTGCTCGGGGCTCAGGTAGGCATTGCGCGAGCTCATGGCGAGGCCGTCGGGCTCGCGGCGGATGTCCACCGGCACGATCTCGATCGGCATGGCGAGGTCGCGGACCATGGCGCTGACAATGGCGAGCTGCTGGGCATCCTTGCGCCCGAAGAGCGCCCACCGTGGGGAGGTCAGGTGCATGAGGGCGAGCACCACCTGACACACGCCGCCGAAATGCGTGGGCCGCGTGCGCCCCTCCAGCACGGTCGCGATGGGGCCGGGGTCGATGCGCACCTGCGGCTCGCCGCCCGGGTACATGACCTCGGGCGTGGGCGCGAAGACGACGAGCCTGCCCACCCGCAGGGAGCCTCCCTCTCCCGTGAGCGCGCGGGTGAGCCTTGCGACGTCGGCCTCGAGGGTGCGCGGGTAGGCGTCGAGGTCCTCCCCGGGCGCGAACTGGAGGGGGTTGACGAAGATGGTGACGACGACGGTCCCGGCCTCCCCCACACGGCGGGCGGCCTCGGCGAAGAGGTCGAAGTGCCCCTGGTGGAGGGCGCCCATGGTCATGACGACGGCGCGGGGCGCGGTATCGCCCTCGAGGGCGGCGGCGAGCTCGGCGCGGGTGCGGGCGAGGAGGGCAGGGGACGGTGCGGCGGTGCCAGTCATGGCACTCACACTACTGCGCGGCGGTGCACCGGCCCGCGCCGCCCTCCCCGCCGGCGCCGGGCCGCTCGCCAGCGGGCCAGCGCCCGACCTGGTCAATCGGACCGGCGCGGGCTACTCGTCCCCGGCCTGGCCAGCGACTCCCGAGGTTCCCGGAGCGCCCTCATCCAGCGCGCTCCGGATCGCAGTGGCCGGCTCGGCGCCGAGCATCCCCGTGGCCTCGCGGCGCTCCGTCGTGGCGCGGGCCAGCGCGCGGTAGGTGTCGGTGACGTCGTCGAGCGCGCTGCCCGTCTCATCGCGCAGAGCGCCGAGGGCGGCGAGGTGGCGGGTGATCGTGCCCGCGTCCCCCCGCGCGATGGGGCCGGTGAGGGAGGACTCCCCCTCGTGGAGGGCGCCGTCGAGGGCGGCGGTGAGCAGCGGGCGGAGGGTGGCGGCGCCGTCGGGGACGCCCGCGGCCTCCAGGGCGCGCACGGCCTGGGTGACGAGGGTGACGAGGTGGTTGGCGCCATGCGCGAGGGCGGCGTGGTAGGCGGGGCGGGCGGCCTCCTCCAGGACGAAGGGCTCGCCGCCGAGCTCAACGGCGAGGGCCTGGGCGATCGGCAGGACGGCGGCCGGCGCGGTGACCGCCATGGGGCAGCCGGTGAGGCGGGCGACATCCGTCGACCAGCCGCCGAAGGTCATGGCGGGGTGGATGGCCAGGGGGATCGCCCCGCACAGGCGGGCGGGCTCGAGGATGGCGATGCCGTGCGTGCCGGAGGTGTGGACGACGAGCTGGCCGGGCTGCCAGCGGCGCAGATCGGCCAGGCCCTGGACGAGGGGTCCGAGGGCGTCATCGGGGACGGCGAGGAGGACGAGCTCCGCGCGCTCGACGATCTGCTCGACCTCCAGGACGGGCACGCCGGGCAGGAGCATCTCGGCGCGCTCGCGCGAGGCCTGGGAGACGGCGTGGACGCCGATGATCTGGTGCTCGACGGCGCGCAGCGCGGAGCCGAGGACCGCGCCGACGCGCCCGGCGCTGATGATCCCCACTCCGAGGCGGCCGGGGCGGGCGGCTCCCCCGCCCGGGGAGGTGGGGGCCGGATCGGGGGCGTCGTGCGCTGATGCGTCGCTCATGACCTGGATCGTCTCACGGCCGGCGGCGCCCCGCGCTCAAGCCGTGGGCCCGGGCCGTGCGCATAGCCCCCGCGCTCAGGCCACGCCCTCGGTGACGCGCGCGAGCCAGCGGTCGAGGTGCTCGTCGCGGCCCCGCCTCGCCGCCCGCGCGGCGATGAGTCCCGAGATCTCGGCGGTCGCGGCGGCGTCGAGGTTCGAGATGCGGATGGGGAAGAGGATGTCGACCGTGTCGAAGCGCAGGGTTGCCAGGCCTCGGCGCCGCGCGAGTGGGCCGGCGGTGACGCGGTAGGACTGGATGCGCTCGTAGGGGATGACGTTGACCCGCCGTGACCAGCGGTTGAGTCGCAGGATGACACAGGTGTCGGTCAGGGCGATCGCCTTGCGGCGCCAGGCGATCGGGTTGAAGAGGCGCGCGCGGCGCGGCACGCTGATGAACCCCCGCTCCGGGGCGCCGATGGGCGCGGCGGCGGGCCCGGCGCCGCCGTCGTCGATGCCGGTCAGGGCCGAGTCCAGGAGCCGGTCCGGATCGGGGACGCCGAGGTCCGGGATGACGAGCCACAGGGCGCGCAGGGCCTGATCGCGCGCGCCGACGGGCAGGAGGCGGGTGAGGCGCTTGGTGGGATTGCCCTGCGCGGCCTCGGACTTGCTGAGGGCGCGGCCGGCGAGGGCGGCGTCCGCCCGCCACCAGTCCTTGCGCCGCCACAGCAGGGACTGGGAGATCCCGACAGCGTGAACGCGCCCGGGGGGCAGGGTCATCGACGTGGCGTCGGTGAGGCCGTAGCGCATGCGGATGCCGGCGGGGGTCGCGGCGGCCCGGAATCCCCAGCCCTGGCTGAGGGTGTTCCAGACGACCGGCACCAGGGCGAGGGGGATGGCGATCGCCGTGGGGAGGAGGTCGAGAGCCGCGTCGGTCCCGGCGTGCCAGGCCAGGGCGATGAGCAGCCCGGCGTACAGCGGTACCGCGATGAGGAGGAGGATGACGGGCCCGGAGCGCAGGAGGGAGCGGATGAGGATCCCCGTGTCGACGACGTAGAGGGGGTGCTCGGCCTCCTCCAGGGTGCCCTCGGCGATACGGGGCGCGCCGACGATGTCCTCGAAGCCCTTGATCTCTGTGGGCCCTCCTGCGGGCCCGCTGGCGCCCGCTCCGACGCCCGTCGCGCCGTCGCCGGGCAGGGCGCCCGACGACGCCGAGGTGGTGGCGCCGGCGGCGAGTTCGAGGATCTCCCGGCGCAGCGCGCCCAGCTGGCGGGTGCGCAGGTAGCCGATGAGGACCTTGGAGTCGGAGCCGCCGGCGACCTCGACGGAGAGCTGCCCCAGGCCGACGATCCGCCCGAGCAGCGGGTGGGTGATGTCGAGGCTCTGGATGCGCGGCAGGCGGGCGATCCGCAGCTGCTTAGCGAGGATCCCCGTGCGCAGGTAGACGGCGTCGGCGTCGACGGCGTAGGTCATCGCGCGCCAGGACAGGAACGGGATCGTGAGGATCGCGAGGACGATGAGGCCCAGGACGATCCCGGCGCCGATGAGCCAGGTGGTGGGGTCGCCGCCGGAGGCCTCGGTGGCCCAGGCCTGCACGGTCTCGCTGTACTGGGCGGGGTCGACCTCGCGCAACTGGCGGTAGAGCTCGATGGCATGCTTGATGTCGTCCACCGCCTGCCAGGCGATGATGGCGAAGACGGTGGCGACGACCCTCCACCCGCGGGCGAGCGGGGTGATGGGGTGGACGTGGCGCCAGTGGAGGCCGGCGGGAAGACTCATCGAGCGCTGGCGGGAGCCCTTCGGCGCCCTCGCGGCCGCGCGCGAGGGACGGCGGGCGCGCCCGGGGCGGCTGGCCCTGGCGGCCCCGCTCACAGGCCCGCCATCCTCTCCTCGCCGCGCTCGGCCAGGATCTGGCGCAGGCGCTCGGCCTCGGCCACGGGCAGGCCGTTGATGGTGGCATCGGTGGTGGCGCTTGCGGTGTGGAGCTTGACCTCGGCGATGCCCATGCGTCGCGCGATGGGGCCCTGGGACGTGTCGACGAACTGCATGCGGCCGTAAGGGATGACCGACATGCGGCGCCACATGATCCCCTTGCGCCACAGGAGGTGCTCGCCCGCCAGGGCGTAGCCCATCGCCCGCACCTGGCGGGGGATCAGCCACGCCAGCCAGGCCAGGAGGAGGATCGCGACGCCGGTCCCCGCCCAGAACCAGGGGCTCACGAGGATCGCGGGGACGGCGAAGCCCCCGGCGAGCAGGAGCAGGAGCGGGACGACGGCCATGAGCCGGGCGGTGGCCAGGGAGGGCGAGACCGGGGAGAAGGAGATGCCGCGGGGGCTGAAGGGCCCGCCGGCGCCGGAGACGGCGTCGGTCAGGCGCGAGGGCCTGGGAGCGGCGGCCCGGCGCGGATCGGCCGGGCCCGGGATCGGTTGGGCGGTCATGGATCTCCTCATGCTCACAAGAATCCTCATCATGCCCGAGGGGCGTCGGCGCGCCCCTCATCCCGCAGGAGGAATGAGGCGGATCACGGCGGCGCCCACGGGCTGGCAGGCGCGACGGTCAGGCGGTGGCCCCGGGCGTGGTGGTTCCCCCTCCTCGTATGGAGGCGGAGGGGTGGTCATCGTCGTCGTCGGAGGAGTCGATGGCGCACCAGTGCTCCACAAGGAGTCCGACGCCGCACCACGCCACGCAGGCGGCCAGGCAGAGCCCGCTGGTGAGGGCCAGGTCACTCATCGCGGGAGAGGCCGGGGCGAGAAGCGCGCAGGCGAGCCCCCCGGCGTAGACGCCGCCGATGCACGAGCCCGCGAGCGCGGAGGCCTGGGCGCCCGCGGCGGTGGCGGCGGCGCCGGTGGGGGTGATCCAGGTGGCCTGCCTGGCGCGCAGGCGCCTCACCGCGAGCCCGGCGATGAGGATGACGACGGCGATGATGAGGCCCGTCGCCGCGCCCCACGAGGTGACGGCGGGGACCCAGCCGCGGCTGCGCAGGGTGAGATCGAAGGCGACCAGGGAGAGGACGGTCGTCGTGGCGAAGCACGCGAGGACCACCGTCCAGCGCGTGCGGCGCATCAGACCCCCTGCCCGCCCTGGCCGAGGACGTCCTCCCAGCCGGGCGAGGCCGACCATGTGTGGTCATCGGAGCGATGGGCGCCCTGGGCGGGCTGGCCGTCCTGGGCGGGCTGGCCGTCCTGGGCGGGCTGGCCACCCTGGCCCGGCACCTCCTCGATGATCGGCTCGGCGACCTGGGGCGCCTGGTCGGCGAAGGGGCTGGGGGCGGGCGGGGCGGGCGGCACCGGCGCGGAGGCGGACGAGGAGACCGGCACAGAGGGCGCTCCGGGCATCCCGGGGACGAAGGGCGCGGAGCCGGCGACCGAGGGGTCGGCGGCGAGGGCGTCCTTGACCATGGAGGCGGGGACGGTCTCGCTGAAGGGCTCCTCCTCGTCCGCGACGAGGGCGGCCGAGGGGGCGGACAGGAAGTCGGGGACGTCCTGCGACTGCGAGGCCTGCTCGCCATCGCCGTCATCCTGCGAGGAGTCGGCAAGGGCTTCAGCGGGCACGTACTGGCCGGTGGGGAGCTTGGGCAGGGCGTCGGAGTCGATCCAGTCCAGGGCGAGCCAGCGGATGCCGTCGCGGTCCGGGGCCTGGTCGGCGAGGGCGGCGACGCTCTGGCCGTCGATCTCGGCGAAGGCGTCCGCCTGGGACCAGGGCAGCAGCACGAAGGAGCGGCTGGCGGCGCGCGGGTGCGGGAGGGTGAGCTCGGGGTCGGCCGAGCGCAGGTCGGAGTAGGTGATGACGTCGGCGTCGAGGGTGCGCGGGCCCTTCGGCTCGAGGCGCACGCGCCCGGCGTCGGACTCCAGGCGCTGGCAGACGGCCAGGACATCCCTCGCGGACAGGGTCGTGTGGGCGAGGACCACCGTGTTGAGGTAGTCGGGCTGCTCGGCGGCGCCGGGCTCGATGACGGCGGCCGTGCGTGCCAGGGGGGCGATGGCCGTGACCTCGATGCCCTCGGCGCTCTGGAGGGTCTGGACGGCGCGGCGCAGGCTGGGGACGACCTCGCCGAGGTTGCCGCCCAGTCCGATGACCACGGGCACGGGGGCCGTGGGCGCCTCGGCGAGGGGGTCGACGGCGGGAACAGCCGGGATGGGGGCCTCCCCCACGACCGCCGCGTAGCCGGGCTCGGCAGCGGCGGGAGCGTAGCCGTGCCCGGCGTCCTCGGGCTGGGGCGCGGCGGAGGAGGAGTAATCGGCGCCGAGCGGGTAACCCGCGCCCTCACTGCCCTCGCTGCCGACGGCGAGGGCCGGGGAGCCGATGAGGTCATCGCCGGGCTGGGCGGGGGTTCCCTCGGGGAGCCCGAACGGGGCCGGCACGGCAGAGTCGCCGACGAGGGCGGCGGCCTCGGGGGCGCTGGCGTCGTAGGAGGCGCCGTCATGGGTGTCATGAATGGGGGCGGCGCCGTCGAAGCCGGTCTCCTCTGCCCAGGTCTCCTGGGAGTCCTCGGGAAGAGCACCGCCGACGGGTTCGGCGGGGTTGAAAGGGGCGGCGTCCCAGGGCTGGTCCGCGGAACCGGACTGGAGGGGGGCGGGCTCGCCCGGCTCGCCCCAAGGGGCGTCGGTTGCCTCCGCATGGCCGGCGGAGGAGCCCACGGGGGCGAACGGCGCGGCCTCGCCGAAGGCGCCATCAGCGGAGGAGGAGAGGGCCTGGCCGAACTCGTCGGCCGCGCCAGCGCCCATGCCAGGGTCGGCGACGGGCGGGGCGGGGGCCTCGAACTGCTCGGGGACGCTGGAGTCCTGGGCGATCGGTGCCTCGGAGGCGCTGGCCCAGGAGTCGCCGCCGGCGTCGAGCCTGCCGGTGAAGGCACCGGGGAACGGGGGCGCGTCGTTGACCGGCTCGGCGGCGTGGGCGCCGGTACTAGCCGAGGAGACGGAGGGCGCGGACGGCAGCGGGAGCCCCGTGGGCAGCGGGGGCTCCGAGGCGATGGCGGCGGCCGCGTAGGGGGCCGCCGACGGAGCGGATGCCACGCCGGAAGCACTCGCCACAGCGGGAGCGCTGCCGACAACGGGCGCGCTGGCCACAGCCGGGGCCGAGGAGACGGCTGGGGCGCTCGTCGCCGAGGAGAGCACGGAGGCCGCCGCCTCGGACAGGCGCGTGATGGTGACCGAGACGTCGTCGAAGGCGACCTCGAGGGGCGCGTTGGGCTTGTGGATCGTCACCTCGACGGCCATGACGCGCGGGAAGGCGAGGACCGTCTCGCTCACACGCTCGGCGAGGGTCTCCAGGAGGGCCACCGGCTCCCCCTCGATGAGCGTGACCACCGCGTTGGCGACCGCCGAGTAGTCGACGGCGTCGTTGAGGGAGTCGGTCACCGCGGCGACGGCGGTGCCGCGCGGGCCGAGGTCGAGCGTGACGTCGGCGGTGAAGATCTGCCCCTCGGAGCGCTCGAAGGGGAGGACTCCGTGGTAACCGCGGGCGGACAGGCCGGTCAGACGGATCCTGTCGGTCGAGGTGGAGGTGACGGTGCTCATCGAGGGTCCTTCCAGAGGGAGGCGGTGCGGATGGCGTCCCGGTTGGCCGGGATCTCGTGGACTCTGACGGCCCACGCGCCGGCTGCGGCGGCGAGGGCGGTGGTGGCGGCAGTGGCGGCGTCGCGCCCGGTGGCCTCGGCCCCGCCCGGGGCTGCGGCGGCGAGGAAGCGCTTGCGGGAGGAGCCGATGAGGACGGGCAGGCCCAGGTCCTCGCGCAGGCGGGCGGTGGCGGCCAGGAGCTCCCAGGACTGCGGGTGGGTCTTGGCGAAGCCCAGCCCGGGGTCGACGACGATCTGCGACTCGCGCGCGCCCGCGGCCTCCAGTGAGTCGAGGCGCTGGCGCAGCTCGGCCTCCACGCCCTCGACGACGCCGCCCGGGTAGGCGGAGTAGTCGGTCAGGTCGTTCATGGTCTCCGGGGTGCCTCGCCAGTGCTGGCAGATGTAGACGGCGCCGGAGGAGGCCACGAGGGGGTGCATGGCGGGATCGGCGAGCCCGCCGGAGACGTCGTTGATGATGAGGGCACCGGCTTCGAGGGCGGCCGCGGCAGTGGAGGCGTGGATCGTGTCAACGGAGACGACCGCGCCCTCGTCCGCGAGCGCCCGGATGACGGGCAGGACGCGCGCGGCCTCATCGGCCGGGGTGATGGGGGCGGCGCCGGGCCGGGTGGACTCCCCGCCGATGTCGAGGATGTCCGCGCCGTCGGCGATCATCTCGCGGCCGTGGGCGATGGCGGCCTCGGGGGCGAGCCAGCGGCCGCCGTCGGAGAAGGAGTCCGGGGTGACGTTGACGATACCCATGAGGAGGCACCGGCCGACGGCGAGCGCGGCGGGCAGCGGCTCGGGCCCGAGTCGGGGGGCGTCCTGATGATCAGTCACCGCCCCAGGCTAACGGTTCTCAGGCCAGATGGGCTGTTTCACGGGCCACTGTGAGCGCCGGCTCCCCCACGGGGGCGCTCCGGGCGGCGCCGCGCGGGCATCCATCGAAAGGCTGAGACGGACCCACCAGGCCCCTCATTCGCAGCATTCCCACGGATCACGCGCGCTTCTAGCGTGAGAAGCAGCCGATCACCCACCGATCCGAGGAGTTGAGCGCCCCATGAGCGTTACCGAATCGCAGCACATCACCGCGCCAGCGGGCCCCGTCGTCGAGGCCCGGGGCGTGACGAAGGTATACGGCCAGGGCGATGCCCGGGTCGTCGCCCTCGACGGCGTCAGCCTGGCCATCCGCCCAGGCGAGTTCGCCGCCATCATGGGCCCCTCCGGCTCCGGCAAGTCCACCCTCCTGCACTGCCTCGCCGGCCTGGACACCCCCACCGCCGGCCAGATCCTCATCACCGGGGACGATCTGGCCGCCATGAACGACAAGCGGCTCACCCGAGTGCGCCGCGACAAGCTCGGCTTCATCTTCCAGTCCTTCAACCTGCTGCCCACGCTGAGCGCGCAGGACAACATCCTGCTGCCCCTGCGGTTGGCCCACCGCAAGCCGGACAAGGCCTGGTACGACGCCGTCATCACCACCCTGGGCATCGGCGACCGCCTGACGCACCGCCCCACTGAGCTCTCCGGTGGCCAGCAGCAGCGCGTCGCGGTGGCCCGGGCCCTCGTGGGCCGGCCCGACGTCATCTTCGCCGACGAGCCCACCGGCGCCCTGGACACCGCCTCGGCCGCCAACCTGCTCGAGACCCTCGTGCGCATGTGCGAGACCCTGGGCCAGACCATCGTCATGGTCACCCACGACGAAGAGGCCGCGGCGACCACCAGCCGCATCATCCGCCTGCGCGACGGCCGCATCATCGACGACGCCCCCGTGCCCCGCCGCGGCGGCACCCACGCCCTGGGACGGGAGGCCCGCTGATGCCCTCGATCCTCGATCTGCGGCGCACCGCCGCCGCCCTGCTCTCGGTGATCCTGTCCACCGCCCTCATCGCCGCCACCCTCGTCATCTCGGCCAGCTACACCGCCCAGTTGCGCTCCGCCGCCGCCCTGAGCCTGCGGGGAGCGGGCGTCGTCGTCTCTTCCGGGGGCGGCATCAACGCGCCCGGCCACCGCCCCTTCGATGACGCTCTGCGCGACCAGCTCGCCCAGATCGACGGCGTTGCCCAGGCCCGGGGCGAGCGCGCCCTGGAGGTCCTCTCCCTCGACGTGGCCGCCGCCCTCCAGGGCGCGACAGGCACGCAGGTCAACCTCGCCGACTCCCCCGAGCTCTCCGCGTACACGCGGCTGACCTCAGGGCGTCTTCCCACCGAGGCGGGCGAGACCGCGATCTCCTCCTCGCTGGCCGAGCAGAATGGGCTGGCCGTGGGGGACACCCTCAAACTGGCGGCCTTCAAGAGCGACCCGGGGACCAAGGCGTCCCTGAGGGTCGTGGGCGTGCTGGAGGTGGGGCCCGACGCGACGAGCGAGACCGGCCTGCACACCGCTTTCGTGGCGCCCCAGCAGTTCGACGCCCTCGGCATCGCCACGGAGTACAAGCACATCTACCTCACCCTGGCCCCCGGGGCCGACGCCGACGCCGTCATGCGCTCCGCTGAGGCGGAGGCCCGCGCCTACCAAGACAGCGCGATCGTGCGCTCGGCCGAGAAGACGATCACCGACCGCACCGCGGCGAGGGGCCAGGGGAGCAACCTCGCCCTCAAGACGCTGACCATCCTCAGCCCCCTGTGCGCGCTGGTGGCCGGGATCGTCATCATGACGGTTTTCACCACGCTCGTGGCGCGCCAGACCCGCTACATCGGGCTCCTGCGCGCGGTGGGCGCCGGCCGTCGCCAGGTGATGATCGCGGTGCTGCGCACCGGTAGCGCGATCGGCCTTGCCGGTGCCCTCATCGGATGCGCTGTGGGCGCCGGGGCGGCGGCCGGGCTCATCGCCTCCGGAGCGCTCGGCGCCATCTCACCGGACAACCTCGCGATCCCGCCGGTTTCCCTGACCCTGGCGACAGCGCTCGGAGTGGGCGTCACCCTCGTGGCGCTCCTGCGCCCCGCGCGGCGGGCCGCCCGCGTCTCGCCGCTCGTAGCGCTCACCGGCGCGCCGGTCTCCCAGGAGCGCGCAACACGGGCGCGCCGGGCAGTGGCTGCCCTCGGCATCGTCGTCCTGGCACTCGGCGCGGGAGCCACGGCCCTGGGTGTGGCGAGCGGCAATCTGTACACGACCGCGGCTGGGGGCGCTCTCATGCTCCTCGGCGTCCTCGCGGGCCTGCCGCTGCTGCTCACCGCCATCGGCGCAGTGCTGACCAAGCTGATCCCCGTGGACAGGCTCCCCCTGATGCGCCTCGCGGCCCAGGGCATCCGGGCCGAGCCGCAGCGGGCGGCCGCCTCCGCAACGGCCCTGCTGGTCAGTGTGCTCGCCGGAGCCGTCCTCCTGACTGGTCTGGCCTCCTCGCGGTCCACATTCGACCGCATCAACGCGGAGCAGTCCCCCACGGATATCGAGGTCTACGGCGTCACCCCCGAGACGGACACGGCGGCCCTCACCCGGGCGGTGGACTCGACGGACGGGATCGAGGCCTCGGTCCTCGTCCCGGTGCTCACCCTGGGCGCGACCACTGAGGGCGGGACCGACGACGACCGCGACACCCTCACCGTGGAGGTCATCGACACTGCCGCCATCGCGCCAGTGGCGCGCTCGATCCACGGCCTGGAGGACCTGGACGATCAGACCCTGATCATCGGCGGAATCTACGAGATCCCCGATGGCTCGCGAGTCACCCTCACCGGCAGCGCCGGCAGCGTGACTCTCACCGCCCGGGTCCGCGAGGGATGGGGCGCCGTCATCAGTCCCGGCGCGGCCTCTGAACTGATCGGGGACGCCCCGCGCGACTCCGTGCTGTGGGCGCGAACCCATGGCGACGGCTCGGACACCGCTCCTGGGGCGGCCCTGAGAGCCGCGCTCCGATCAGGCGCCTACGGGGAGCTCATGGTGCAGGACGCCGCCCTGGCCAGGAGCAAGACCCTCGAGTTCGTGGGCGACTTCACCGCAGTGGTTGGCGGCGTGTTCCTCCTGTCGCTGGTCATCACCCTGGTGGGGCTGGCCAGCACCACGGAGGTCTCCGTGCTGGAGCGCACCCGGCAGATCGGCGTCATGCGGGCGCTGGGCTCGCCCGCCTCCCAGGTACGGGGCCTCGTCCTGGCCGAGAACCTGCTGCTCGCCCTCGTGGCGGGGCTCATCGGCGCGGGTCTGGGCACCGTGCTCGGGGGCGCTGCCACGGCTACCGTCTTCAAGGAGACCGAGGCCCACGTGACGGTGAGCCTCCTGCCCATGGCGGGTGTGCTCGCCCTGGCCGTCGCGGTCGGGGCGCTGGCCTCCATGCGCCCTGCGTCCAAGGCGTGCGAGGTGGCGCCTGTCGCCGCTCTCGCCGAGGACTGAAGGCGGGGCAAGTGGCGCGCGGCGCCGTCATCCCTCTCGATCCCGGTGGGCCCCGTCAACCGGCGGGGCCCACCGGGGCGCGCTCAACGGGCGGCGTCGCGGGCCTGGTGGACGGCGACGACGAGCTTGAGCCGCGAGGCCACCTGGAACTTCTTCATGAGGTGGGAGACATGCGTTTTGACCGTCGCCTCGGAGATCACGAGGCGGGAGGCGATCTCCGCGTTCGAGTAGCCCTCGCACAGCAGGTCGAGCACCGCCTGCTCGGCGGCGGTGACGCCGGGCAGGGGCGGCGGGGCGGGCCGCATGTGGTGGGCGACGAGCCGGGAGGCGGTGGCCGGGGAGATCGTGGTGCCGCCGTCGGCCGCGGCGAGGACGGCCCTGATGATCTCCTCGGGGGCGCTGTCCTTGAGGAGGAAGCCGTTGGCGCTGGCGGACAGGGCGGTGAGCATGGCCTGGTCGTCGTCGAAGGAGGTCAGGACGACGACGGCGATGCCGGGGCGCTCCTGGCGGACCCGGCCGAGCAGTTCCAGGCCGTCCATGCCGGGCATGCGCACGTCGGTGAGGAGGACGTCCACCGGGACGTCGCGCAGGAAGGCGAGGGCGTCGGCGGCGCGGGTGAAGGTGGAGGCGACCTCGATGCCCTCGTGGGTGGACAGGTAGGAGCGCAGGGCGGTGAGAACGAAGGGGTCGTCGTCGACGAGGGCGACTCGGACCACTGGGGAGCGGGGAGAGGCCTCCGGGGCGCGCGCGGTCATGGCAGGATGCTAACGGCCTGTGAGCAGGCCGATGGGCAGGAGGAGCCGATGAGCAGGACGGATGCGCGCAGCGGGGGCGCTGCGCGCCCCGCTGGCGAGGCGGGCGCGCCGGGCACGGTGGGCGCGCCGCGCAGCTCGCCCGCCGTGGGCGCGCTGGGAGGCGGGCGCGCCGATGCCGCGGGTGCGCTGCCCGCCGCCTTGCGCCGTTTCCTCGCCCCCACACAGCTGACCACCTGGGCTCCCAGGCGGCGCACGCATCTGCTGTGCCTGGCCTGCGCGGGCCTGATGACGCTCATCGAGCTAGTGACTCTCGCCGGCCTCTCCGGCGTCCCTGATGGCCCGGGCCCCTGGCGCCTGCTCCCCATGGTCGCCAGCGGCGTCGGCCTCGCGCTGGTCTCGCCCTGGCCCCTGCTGGGGTCAGCGCTCGCCCTGCTCTCGGTGGGCGTGGACTCAGCGGTTATCCCCGTCACCGTGTCGACGCTCGACCCGCTCCTCCCGCTCAAGGTGTGGCTGTGCGCCTCGGTCCTGGTCAGCAGGGGATTCAGCCGGGCAGTGGCCTACGGCATGGTGGCGATCGGCTCCTTGATGGTCATCATCCCCGCGTGGCCGCGTCCCGGTGAGCCCTCGGCGCTGAGCCAGCACGTCTACGCCGGCATTCTCGGGGCCGCCTGCCTGGTGGTCGCCGAGCTCCTGCGCCAGCCGCGCATGCAGGCCGAGGCCGCGTCACGGCGCTACGAGGAGGATCTGGAGCGTCAGCGCCTCCTTGTCATCTCCGAGCTGCATGACACGGTGGTGCGCGACCTCACGCAGGCGGTCATGGTGGCTGAGCAGGCGCGCCTCGCACGGGGGCCCGGGGCGCCCATGGACCCCGAGCTGGCGGCGATGACGGCCTCGGTCCGCGCCGCCGTCGAGCAGCTGCGATCGAGCCTGAGGGCCCTGGGGTCGGCTGGGGGCGGCTCGGGGCTGGATGTTCTGGCCTCCTCGGCGCCGCGCCCGCTGGCCGAGGTGGTGGCCGATGCCAGGAGGCTCCTCGCGGCGCGCGGGATCGTCCTGGAGACGGCGGGTCTGGAGGCCTTGGAGGACTCGGCGCTCAGTCCGGGCCTGCGCCAGCAGTTGGCACGGGTGCTGGGTGAGTTGGTGACCAATATGGCCAAGCACGCGGCGCCGGGGCCCGCGCGCCTCGTCGTCGAGCGCGATCGGCGGAGCCTGGAGGCGATGGCCTCCAACGCGGCGCTCCCCGGGGAGATGGCAGATGGCGGCGCTGGCGCGGCACTGGGCCCGGCGGTCTCCTCCGGCCTGGGGCTCGTGGGGGCGCGGCGGCGCGTGGAGGCCCTGGGCGGGACGCTGGACGTGTCCCGCACCCGGGACCGCTTCACCGCCGTCCTCTCCGTGCCGCTGGTGTAGACGCGCCCTCGGCCCGCAGCCGCCGCCTCGGCCCGCAGCCGCCGCCTCGGCCCGCCCTTGCGCCCTCAAACTGCGAGGATGAGACAGCGGGACGGGGGTGAGACAGCGGGACGGGGGGTGGGACGGTTTCTGCGGGCCGAGGGCGCAAGAGCGGCACCACGGGGCCTCCCCGCCAGTCAGGGCGCTTCGCAACAAGCCCTCAGCTCTATTGGAACTGGATAAAGCCGAGTAAGAACACTAACCCCTTCATCGGCAACGCGCGCGCCTACGCGATCAGTGCCTCCCGCCCTGGATGAGGCTCATGGCCTCGGCGCGGGTGGCGGCGTTGCGCAGCTGGCCGCGCACGGCGGAGGTGACGGTGTTCGAGCCGGGCTTGCGCACACCCCGCATGGACATGCACAGGTGCTCGGCCTCGACGACGACGAGCACCCCGGAGCACTCCAGGCGCTCGACGAGCGCGTCGGCGATCTGGGCGGTCAGCCGCTCCTGGACCTGGGGGCGGCGCGCGTAGCCCTCGACGAGCCGCGCGAGCTTCGACAGGCCGGTGACCCTCCCCAGCTCGCCGGGCAGGTAGGCCACGTGGGCGACGCCGTGGAAGGGCAGGAGGTGGTGCTCGCACACGGAGTACATGGGGATGTCGCGCACGAGGACCATCTCGTGGTGGCCGACCTCGAAGACCCGCTCGACGTGCTTGCCCGGGTCCTCATCGAGGCCGGCGAAGAGCTCGGCGTAGGCGCGAGCCATCCTCTCGGGGGTGTCGCGCAGGCCCTCGCGGTCCGGGTCCTCGCCGACGGCGGCCAGGAGGTCGCGCACGGCGCGGCGCACGCCCTCGGCGTCGTAGGTCATGCGAGGGGGCCCTCGGAGCCAGCGGCGTCAGCGCCCATCGCCGTGCCCTCCGCTGTGTCCGCCCCGGCGGCGGGGCGGCGCGGGAGGCGCGATCCGGTGAAGGAACCGGCGACGCCGTCGGGAAGGACGAGGCTGTCATCAGCGGACCACAGGGGCCGGTCGGGCTGCTTGACGACGGGGGCGAAGATCGCCTCCAGGTCCTTCTCCAGGAGGGTCTCCTTCTCCAGGAGCTGGGTGGCCAGGTTCTCCAGGACGTCGCGGTTGCGGGTGAGGATCTCCCAGGCCTCGCGGTGGGCGGCGTCGAGGAGCTCGCGGACCTCGGCGTCGACCTGCGCGGCGACGGCCTCGGAGAAGTCCCGGTTGGTGGCGGACAGGCCCAGGACGGTCTCGTTCTCGGTGGTGCCGAGCTTGACGGCGCCGACGCTGCGGGTCATGCCGAAGTCGGTGACCATGCGGCGGGCGGTGCCGGTGGCCTTCTCGATGTCGTTGGAGGCGCCGGTGGTGGGGTCGCGGAAGACGATCTCCTCGGCGGCGCGCCCGCCCATGGCGTAGACGAGCTGATCGAGGAGCTCGTTGCGGGTGGTGGAGTACTTGTCGTCCGCGGGCATGACCATGGTGTAGCCCAGGGCCTTGCCGCGCGGGAGGATCGTCACCTTGGTGACGGGGTCGGAGTAGGCGCCGGCGGCGGCGCACAGGGCGTGGCCGGCCTCGTGGTAGGCGGTGACGGCCTTCTCGTGGTCGTTCATGACGCGGGTGCGCTTCTGGGGGCCGGCGATGACGCGGTCGATGGCCTCGTCCAGGGCGCGGTTGTCGATGAGCTGGGCGTTGGAGCGGGCGGTGAGCAGGGCCGCCTCGTTGAGGACGTTGGCCAGGTCCGCGCCGGTGAAGCCGGGGGTGCGCTTGGCGACCTGGTCGAGGTCGACGTCGCGGGTCATGGGCTTGCCCTTGGCGTGGACCTTGAGGATGGCAGCGCGGCCGGCCATGTCGGGAGCCTCCACGGAGACCTGGCGGTCGAAGCGGCCGGGGCGCAGGAGCGCGGGGTCGAGGACGTCGGGCCGGTTGGTGGCGGCGATGAGGATGACGTTGGTGGTGGCGTCGAATCCGTCCATCTCGACGAGGAGCTGGTTGAGGGTCTGCTCGCGCTCGTCGTGGCCGCCGCCCATGCCGGAGCCGCGGTGGCGCCCGACGGCGTCGATCTCGTCGACGAAGATGATGGCGGGGGCGTTCTCCTTGGCCTGCTCGAAGAGGTCGCGCACGCGGGAGGCGCCGACGCCGACGAACATCTCGACGAACTCCGAGCCGCTCATGGAGAAGAAGGGCACGCCCGCCTCGCCGGCGACGGCCTTGGCCAGGAGGGTCTTGCCGGTTCCGGGAGGGCCGTAGAGGAGGACGCCCTTGGGGATCTTGGCGCCGACGGCCTTGAACTTCTCAGGCTCGGAGAGGAACTCGCGGATCTCCTCGAGCTCCTCGACGGCCTCGTCCTCGCCGGCGACGTCGTCGAAGGTGACGTCGGGCATCTCCTTGGAGCCGATCTTGGCCTTGGACTTGCCGAAGCCGAGGGGGCCGGACGACCCGCCGGAGACGCGGCTCATGAGGAACCAGAGCAGGCCCAGGAAGAAGAGCATGGGCAGCGTGATCTGGAGCAGGGAGCTCCACCAGGAGCTCGTGGGGACCACGGAGTTGAAGCCGCCGACGGGCGCGGCCTTCTGGACGAGGTCGTCGACCTGCGCGGCCTGGGCGTCGGTGAAGGTGAACTGGACCTTGTCCCCGACCTTCCGGTCCTCCTGGTCGGGGAGCTTGGCCTTGGCGGTGTAGGGGGCGGCGAGGTCGAGCTCGACTCGGTTGGTGCCGTCGACGACGGTGATCGACTTGATGGTGGTGCCGTCGCTGAGGATGGTCAGGCCGTCGGAGGTGTCGATGGAGCGGTAGCCGCTGAGCGAGGAGTACAGCGCCCAGATGAGGAGCCCGACGAGCACGATGGGGGCCGCCCACACGAAGGGGCTGCCGAGGGCGCCCTTGCGCTTGCGGTTCTTCTTGTCCCCGCGCCCGGAGGGGTCGCGGCGGTCGCTGCTGCCGCCCCGGCCCCCGGAGGGGGTGGGCTTGGGGGTCTGGCCAGGCTTCTTCATCGGCGGTGGGTCCCTTCGACGTACCCGAGTCGTCATTCTGGTCCGACGCTATCCCATGGGCGCGCGGATCACCTCACCCGGGGCGCTCCCGTTCGCGCCGGGCGTGGGCGGGAAGCCGGAGGGAGGGGTGGGATGGGGCAAGAGGGGGACGGGGCGGGCCGGGCCGGAGGTGTGGGCGGCGCGCGGGCGGCTTGCGGGCGATGACACGCTCAGGGCGGGGCCCGGCGTGCGAAACGTTGGAATGGCGCGGGCAGGGTGCGGGCCGTGAAGGCTCGTATGTGCATCGACGGGCCGTGTGCACACGGGAGGCTGCGAGCGGGAGGCAGGCCGACGTGATTCCAAGGAGAAGTCGGTCCCGCCGCGCGCCGAGCGTGCCGCTCGGCGCGCGGCGGGAGGAGGGCGCGAGCTGGCGGCGAATGCGCCTTCTGGCGCGCGCTGCCTTCTGACAGGAGGCCATGAGGTGCTGGGCCAGTCGAACTCGGTCTTAATGCACCTTCTGGCGCGTGGTGCCTTCTGACCCACCCTTTAGGTCACCCCTGCCGACCAGGGGCGATGCGACGTATAGCGCAGGCGGCCCTCGGGTAGCGCGAACGCCGGGCCCTATGTCGACACAGGAACTCCGGCGTTTACTTCCTTCCTCACCAGTGATGAGGAGGCACTGAGAGAATCTCACAGTCCCAGCGCCCGGTCAAAACGCCGACGAGCCTCATGGTGGATGCCCTCGCCCCGGGGCCGGATCCGCCCCCATGGGACCGTCCACCCCAAAACGGCCCGCGGCCTGGCGGAACATGGCAGAGTGTCGGCGTGCCCAGCAATGTGTTCATCGAGTTCGAGGCCGACGGCCCCGTGCCCGCCACCGCCGCCCGCCTGCACGCCGCCTGGGGCGAGGTCCTCGACCTCCCCCGCGGCATCACCCCCGAGCGGGCCGCCCGCCACCTCGCGCTCGCCGCCCGCCCACCGCACGACCTCGACGCGCCCAAGCCCTACTGTCCAGGCCAGATGAACGCCGGTCACGGCATGATCGGCGTCGAGCTCCGCGTGCTGGACGACCGGCTCCTCGACACCCTCAGCGCGTGGGCCGAGTGGGGTGGTGTCCTTCCCATCGGCGACGGCAGCCCGCGCACCGCCACGCTCATCGCCACAGGCATGGAGGTCCTGGAGCACGCCTCATGGGAGGAGATCGCCGTGTCCGACGGCGCCACCACCTGAGAGCTCGCCATCATCAGCCCGCTCGTCATGCGCTCGCGCGGCCGGGCGCACACCGACCTCTCCCCCGCCGCCATCGCCACGAGCCTGAGCTCGCGCTGGCGCCAATGGGACCCGGACACCGCCCCCTGGCTGCCCGAGCGCGAGCAGTTCTCACAGGTGCTCGCCACCGTGGACCGCACCCGCCCCGTCCAAGCGAGCCTCGGCACCGAGCGCCAGCGCGGCAGCGGAGGCGCGGCGGGGAGGACCATCGAGGCGAGGGAGGGCCAGCTGCGCATCAGCGGGGTCGACGGCGCGGAGGCGACCCGCGTCTTCTCCCAGCTCATGGCCCTGGCCCGCTTCACCAACATCGGCTCCTACGCCAACTACGGCATGGGGGTCGTGGACGTGGAGGTCGTCGGGACCTCAAGGGGCTGATGATCGCCTGCCTTTGCGCTGTGGGCTGTTGGACGCCGCTCGGCGCACCCATCGCTTCCCCTGCACGTAACCAAAATATCCCAGGCCGAGCGAGGACAGCGCCCCAATGAGGGCGATGACGATCCAGGGCACCTTCGTGCCGAAAAAAGGGAGAACGTAGCCACGTCCCACAGTCTGAGTGGGGTCCCAGCCGATCCAGATGTCGATGAAGATTGTCACCGGTACGCCCACGACCGTGAGCACCGCGAGGGCTGCTTCGATCATGCGGGAGGATTCCTGGCGCTTCTCCTCGACTTGCTTCCGTTGTCTCTCGATTTCGCGGCGCTCGAGTTCGACTCGGTGCTCCTCACGATCCAGGATGGTTTGAACCGCCTCGCGCAGGAGCCGGGCTTGCTGCACCACCTGAGCGACGGCATCGTCAAGCTGGCAGGCCTGTTGCGTCCACGATAAGAGCCGATCGACCCGCTGGTGGTCTGCGATATCTGTCCACCATTCCGACGCCAGGAAGGCGACGGCGTCACTGTCGAGAGCGATAGCCTGGTCGATGAGCGCATCGAGGCGCTCGATCGTCTGCGGTGAGTCATCATCGCGATGAGACCACGTTCGAAGCTCTTGGGCCGTCGCGGCAAGGCTCTGAGAAATGGCCCTCACGCGGAGTCGGTCGAGCACGACGGGGAGGTAGACGTCGAAGTCAATCGAGAAGGCACGCAGCATCGCTTCCCTGAGGAAGGGGTCCTCCTGACGCGGGAGGTAAGCGGCGCCATTCTCTCCCACGGCAACACCCCAGTTCTGCGAGAGAATATGTGTGGCGTCACGCCAGACGGCATACTCCTCCCCCCTGAGCCCAGCGGAGCCTGATGGAGGGAAATCTCCCCACTGCCATCCTGACAATGCGAGCAGACATGGCTTGAGCGCCACTTGGGGCGTCTTGGCATCCAGTTCGGCGCGCACCTGCTCCATCGCATCGGCTGAGACCGCGATTTTCATTCGCTCACTCAGCTGTTCGGCGGTCTCATCTGCTCCAGGAGACCATTGAGCAGTATGGGCTATAGGCACCCAGGCCAGTGTGAATACTGGCGGGGCGAACCAGCCCGGGAGCCCGCCTCGAGCAGGAGCAAGCCGTAGTGGGTGCGTACCGCAGACTGAAGGATCATCCAGGATCTGGTGGATGAATGCACCGATTTCCGACATCGCGCCTCGCCGGATCGCATTATCACGCAATAGTTGGTAGTCATCCGTCGGAACGACAGAATGAACCACAAGAATCACAGAGCAAGCTCCGTCGGCACGTTCTTCGACTCGAAGCGCCTCCAATGCTCCGATCCGAAGAATAGGCTTGGCACTCTCACCGAAACGATCTCTCCAATAGTCGACGAGCTCCGGAAGGACAAGAGATCGCCGATGAGCAGGACGAAGGATGCGGTCAGCCACCTCGGGATGGAGTTGGTTGGCGCACCAACCAAACCAACTGTTCTGCCATTCTCCACGGCTATCACGAGTTCGTAGATTAAGCGCGCCGCGTTTCCAGAAACCAAAGGTAGCCTCCCACCCGTCCTCGGCAGTCGCATGCCACAGGGTGGTGAAACGCATCACGTGCGAATCGCAGAGGCGCAAGAAGCTGGTCCCTTGCGTAGGAGCCTCCGTCCCGCTATGCGATGGCACGGGTGGACGGCGCGCGGACTCAGGAATAAGGATCGCCTTGCGAGAGAGGTCGCCCTGGAGGAGTCGCGTGACCAGCTTGAGCGAGGCACCCAAGGCGCCGGGCTGCAATGACTCGACCAGCCCCATCACGGATGAGATCGTCTGGCCACACGAGATCGTCTCTCTCAGGGTGGTGTTCGGCGACCACGCGGCTGGTGACAAGCAGGGTGCCGTCCCGAGGCGGTGGGAGTGGAGGCTTGACGCCAAGGAGAGTCTCACCGACGACGAGCGGCACCTCACTCGTCACGGTCGGATCATGAGGTTGCCGCACTCGAAGCGAGCGAGACTCGCCGTCGCCGAGGATCAGTCTTGGAACACGCCTCGCCCCGGGGAAGCGAAGAACCTCGCCATCACCGAGGTCGATCACCACCTCGTGCGGCGTGAGATTGAGAATCGCCAAAGGTTGCTGCTCGTCGGGGCTAGACATGCGCATCATTTCGTAGATCTTGGATCGAGGAGCGCAGGGAGTCCAACCGCTCCCCCCAATCGGATGGCACGATTCCATGATGCTCGTTGCGCACCGCGGAAACAGCGAGACGGAGCAGATCAGAGAAGACAACGGAGTCGAAGTCTTGGAAACTATACTTGTTCAGCAGACAACGGGTAGCATCTGCCAGTCCTGCACTGCCATGATGGATAGTCAAATTATTGCGAATCCGGTAGAGCACTCGAAGGATCTCGCCGCCAGATAGCTGGTTGAGCGGCAAACCGTGTCGGATCTCTTTATGTTCAATCATTGCGAGAATCTCAGGTTGAACGGATGGTTCTCGTCCTGTTTGCCGAGCGATCGACTCCGGTGTTACAGCCAGGAGTTCGACAGCGATCGACGCGAGCCTCGCTTGAATTTCAGCCGAAAGCGTGTTTTCCAGGAGATCTGCTATGGAAGCGAACACAGAGAGGATTGTGGAAACTTCTTTGTCAATATCATTAGAATGAACCACTCGCCTCAACTCCTCCGCTAAATCGCCAGCATCATCAGCGAGATCACGCATCGGTAGGTCGCCCAGATGGAGAAGACTCCGAACAGTCAGGAGATCCAGACGATCCACACAGTACAACGCGGCTTCAAGCAGGGCATTCCTCACATCCCGGTCGAGGCCAAGCTGGTGGAACTGGAGGTTCTCTTTACCAGTCGATTGGTCACGAACAGACGACATGAGAAATACCGGAACACCATGCTCCGCGCCAAAGACTTGGGCCGCGCGCAGCAAAGATATGAGAGCGGCCTTCTCTCCGACTATTCCGACGATAATCGCGCGAGGCCTCACCCTCTCGTTAAGCCACGTCTTGGCTTCACAATAAAGGCTTTCCATGCTCTCTTCGATGGCACTCGCATCCATCGACGCGCTAGACATCGACTTTCCGTAGTTCATCGGGGTCGCGCCGGCGAACTCCCAGACGTCATGAGTGTAGGACGGGTTTGCACCTGCGACGACCGTGCCGCTAAGCCGGGAGATCGTCTCACTAGCGCCCTTCGCCGAAGAATCACTGTGCACAACAAGAGCATTCAACCGGAGTGGGCTTTCGACATCGCAACACTCTCTCAGTGTCGACGGAGGCGTTCGCGTAAGAAGACTCACGCCGAGCGGCGGTCTTGACACAACACCACCCTCCCCTCCCTTCCCTTGCGCACATAGGAAGCACACCTCTGGAGAGGGCCATGAGAGCCAATCGGGTATTTCGACATCCACCTCGTGTTGAACGAACTCTCGAACTTCTGCGGAATCCATCCCATATTTTGGCGAAGCAAAATCGTGTCTCGCATCATTGCCAAACTGTCGGAGCCTATCTGGGACGAATTGGCTCGCGGAAACTTTCTTCACTTCGCGAAGCCATGCCCCTATTGCCATCCCGGCTCCGATATCTCCCCGAGCGACATCGGTCACCATTAGCAACTCGAGATCGTCCCTGAGTGAAGTACTATCAGTCGGATTCTCGCCATTCGCGCGACGTATGCATTCAGCGGCGTGGTGGACTTCCTTGTCGTTCATATACTTCGCCTCATTGATGCCTCCGTCCAGCACCGTTGGCAATCCTAAGCCGAGAAACCATCCACGGATTGGATCGGCGTCCAGGGGCATGTCGATGATGTGTGGAGACCGGACTTCATCTTCCTTCCCGTGGGAAGACGGCTTCCTGTCGAGAAGGATAAGCGACCAGTTGTCTGGGTGCGTGGCAACTGCGACGGCAGCGGCGGTGACAAGCAGCCCAGTCGCCCCACCACCGAGAGCGAGGACGACATGCCCCGGATACCCCCCAATCTTCTCATCGAGGCTGTCATAGTTTTTATTCTCCTGGAGGCCAGGAAGGATGCAAGGCTCAAGAACTTTCGCCCTCAGTCCGTCGAAACACTCGCTTTGGAGAGCCATTTTTAGAGCCCTACTGAGCGCCCTGGCAAGTTCTGCGGTGGCAGTATTAGTATCTTCCTCTTCGACCCCCACAATGAGAATATCAACCGAGTCATCCCCTCGACTTTTCCAACTCTCAGCGTAATACCTTGAAATGGCATCAAGCTCTTTATCGACTGGACTTCGAGACGTGACTTGACGGCATTCATTCCCGCTCGCGACTGCGTCGAACGTCAAGTCGACGATCAGCCGCTTGGCGGATTCTGAATCGCCGCAACTGATCAACTCGGCCAGGCGCTTGCTCGCAGTACTCTCACATGCGGCGGCGGGTCCTTGCAGCCCCAGGTCCGCATTCCCGGCGATATGCACAAGCAATGTCATGGCGTCTCCAGAAGCTTAAAGTCGTATCGATGATCTGGCTCTTTCGAGCTTCCGTGATTCTTCACCCGACCCTCCTCGCGGTTCTTGAACCACGTGATGATCGGCGAGAGTTCATCGTTGCCAACCTGACGATACGCATCTGGATATGAGACATTGTCGCGTCGTCGAGCGTCATCCCATCCGTAGGCAGATCGCTGGAATGAGCGGACTGATAGGCTCTCTTCGAAACCGATCGGAAGGTCTTTGATAAGCGCATCAACAGAACACTCGCCTTCAGAGCTTGTCGCATCCCCATTGAAGAACAGTCCTAGACATGAAGTCAAATCCTTATACCCAGAAGCAAGTTGTGCCCCGGAAGCCTGAACGACCCTCGTCGCTGTGATCTTAACAGCACCCATGCCGAGAGGCTTCCCAAAACCCAGATGGTGGAGCCCCTTCGCATCTGGATGCGGCATCTTATCATTGCGAGGAATCAGCCGTTGAGGGCTGAGGAGCCACAAAAGAACACTTATTTCCTGTGACGTCATCCCCTCATAGAATATGCTCGTAGTGAAAGTAGCTTCGGGCGCGAGGTACGAACCCACTCGCGGTTGATTCTCCCCGCTCTCAGCCGACGGACCTGGCGGCGATCCAGGCAACTCTTTCTTGTCGATCATGAAGCGATGCGTCGGATACGTCTTGCGAATGAGCCTTTGGCCTCGAGAATATGCCTCTCCTCGGGTATTTTCCTCTGGAAATGCCTCCCCACCCTCAAGGCGCAGGTAGGGGGCGCCAGTCGACGGTTTTGGCTCTGCAGCTACAGGGAGAACCCAGGGTTTCCCCTCCTCCGCGAGACGCAAGAACTGCTTCTCACTGCTCCCATCTTCAACAATCGGCTTGATGGCACCAATCCGGATGCGCCCACGCATTGCCACCCGGTGCTCTGGGCTCTCCCGCTCTGGCGCGACGAATCCCCACATCCGTTCGGCTGGCGACATGCTCCCCACTTCGCGCGCTGGCTCAACCTTCGCGGCACGCGCGAGCGCGTCGGGGGATGTCCGGCTGGCGCGCCTGCCGATCTGGGCCGGGTAGAGCCCCGTCACCTCGTCACGAGCGATCGATGCGAACAGAGGTATCCCCCATCGGCCTTCCCCAACTTTCGCATGATTCTCAAGAAATTTTCGGATGTCCGCCCTATCCACCTCTAACTCGTAGAGCGGAGTCTTTGGCTGTTTTTTGCGAAGTTCTTTCATGAGTTGATGAACTATGTGCGTATTCGAACTCAGACTAGTCCTCCCCTTTGCGGTTTTGAGCTGTTTCTTCGTCATCTTCGCACGCTCCTCACGTTGAGCGAGCGCCTTGACATTGAAGGCATAACTGGACAGGATTTCGATCAGCGACTCGATGACGCTGGGGTCTTCGCCTGTGTCAGCCAACGATAGGCGAATATTTTCCTGCCCTTCGCGGTTGAAGAATACATACTCATTGCATTTCACCTTGGTCAATGGACCGCACTTGGGCGGAGTAGTTCTTACGACAATTCCCGAGAATGGGCCTTTCCTTTCTGCGCCACCGGTTTTACTCGGCGCCACCCACACCCACTTCCGCCGGCGATTTTGCCTTTTCGACGCTTTCAGCACCACTATACGAGAACGCTCCTGAAAAAATGGCTCCGAAAGTCCGTAGAACTCAACCTCGCTCCCATCGGGAAGCAATTTTCGGAGTTGCTTCAGGCGCTGCTCAGCAACTTTCCTATTCCCTTTACACTTACGCGACTTTTTTCCACCTTCGTAGATCACTGTTTTTTCGGCATTCAGGAGCTTTACAGACGATTTCATGCTATTAGGTATAATTGCTGCACAGCTGCTGCTAGGCTGATCTTGCCACCCGTCATAGTCCTCAGTGACATCCGGCCGTCGATTGTCGCCAAGCATAACCCGCGCTTGCCATTTCTTCTCGGGACGTTCTGCATCCGGATGATATTCGAGGAGCACCGGATACAGGTTGAGAGCCTCATGAGTCGTTTTCCGGCTCGTAACCACATGGGAGTGGTCATCGAAGACCCGCAGGCGGGACATAGTGACGGCCTCGTAGGCGGAGGACAGTACTCCCTTCAAGGATGTGGTCGGGATAGTCGCATCTTCCCAGTCTTTGGCTCCCTCCGGGTTTCCTGACAGAGACGGCACCACCAGGATCGGATTGTCGGTGCCGACCATCATCTGGTGCGCGGGGAGTGTTGGGCTCTTGACCCTGATCGTCACGTCGATGCGGCCTGAGAGCAACTCCGATCCCAGGTGATCGTGCCCAGGCGGGGCACCATCCCCGTAGAAGGCCTTCGCCTCCTGGTCCTCAGGCGCGTTGGAGAAGGCTCGTTGCTCCCTCTCCGCAGGCAAGCCGTTGTACGCGTGATGCCAGGCGTTCATCTCAACCCCATGTTCCCGTGAAGAACTCGTCCGCGAGGACGGTGTTGCCGAATTGCGACTCCTCGATGAAGACCTCGAGGCTGGTCATCTTGGGCGCGGGCCTTTCCCGACCTGCGCTGTGGTGCTGGACGTAGGAGTTCTGGCGGTAGTAGCACGGCTTGCCTGCGCCGCTTCCCGTATTCACCTGGATCTCGGCGCTCCCAGCGCCGTTGAGCCAACGGATCTCGTGCGCCATCAGGCCGTTTTCTCCCTCGCTGCCAACGGGGCGCCATAGCCGCAGCTCGTAGACGACGTCCAGATCGATCGTGGCGCCATCCGTGCCGGTGAGAGCCTCGCGAGTCGCTCGTCGCACGGCTTTGGCCCCGGCGGTCGTCTCTGTCAATCCCACCCATTCTCCGTCCGGGAGTGAAGCGAGAGTGCCTGCCGCCGTCGCGCTCTCGTCGCACATCGTGAGCCACGATCCTGTTTCGAGCGGCGGGAGTGTTCTACTGAGCGCAGTAGCGACTGCTTCAGGAGACATCAGTTTTTGATCCGTCGTCATCGCTTCGATCCTCCATCCGTCTCCTGCTGAGCCTCTTCATCAAGGTAGTCGGCCCACTGGCGACCACCGTCCTGTTTGATTGCCTCATTGAGCTCCCGCAGGCGCTCCAGGATCCCGAGGGCGATCTCCCTGCCTCCCTCAGCCCCCTTGCGCTGGGACGAGATCTCCCAGGGGTCCTTGATCAATTCCCCGTCCCCGGACACCACGACCTTGGTCACCTCAACGACGCCCAGGCCTCGCGTTCCCCGGCTTCCCAGAGGCAGAGTCCCCGTAGCGAGCTCGGCGATCACGAGGCCCAGCAGGCACAGAGCGGCACGACGACGATTATCGATCTCAGCAGCTTTCTCCTGGCCACGCCAGCCTCGTGTGATCCGTCTGAGGTCGATCTCCAGCGCGAGGTCGTCCCATGTCGTCATTGGGACCTCCTCAGTGAACAAGAGGCCGCCGACCACCCCGCCCGTCCAGCGATCGATCGCATTGTGCGCCCGCTTGATCAGGACGGTGTCCCCCTCCCGGGCATCGTCTTCCCGGGCATCGTCCTTCTTCTCGGGTACCGTCTCCAGCACCCTCACCGCGCCACGCCGCTCGGTGGAGCCGAAGAGCTCTCGGACAAGCAGCGGATCCTGGTCGAGTTGTTGGTGGACTGCCGTCTCCTTCCAGTCCTCAATCCGCGCTTCGGTCTGTGGATCCGCCGCGAGCACGGTGCGGGCGATGCGGCTGGCCCGCGAGCGCAGAGCACCGCGCACGCTGGAGCCAGGGAGCACCACCGGCCCTGCGCCGTCCACTCCCTGTTTCTTCTTGGAGCGCTGCCTGAGAGGCTTGGTCGGGATGCTCTCCCGATCCCCTCTTTCGGCCTCGTCACGGGGCTCTGCCACGAGGATTCCTGTGGGACTGGTCCACGAGATCTTCACCGTGATCTTGTGGTCCGGCGGCGGGTCCTCCACCTTGATCGCGACGTTCCGCTCCTCAGCATCGTCCAGGAAAGCCAGCATGCCAGCGACATTCCCCAGCGAGTCACGGATGACGTGGATCTCCTCACCTGGATCATTCTCGAGGCTCACTCGCCCCCAGCCCGCGTTCTGGCGCCCGCCCAGGCTGACGCGGCCAGCTCGAAGAAGCCCGACCAACTGGCCGAGGAGGATCTCGAAGGAGTCTGGGTCCCCGTCGTCCTCGACGCTCCCCACCTGCCCGCTCAGACGCAGGTTCAGTGTCTCTCCCGCGGGGAGGATGTCATGTTCGAACAGGGCGGTGTCTCCAGCGCTGCCCCAATAGCGGTCCACCGCGATGCCCATGCGAGTGACGATCTCGGCGCCACTGAGGTCAATGGAGTGGACCGTCAGGGCCGCGGCTCGATCCTCGCCACCCCATAACGCGAGCAGCGGGCTCTCCTCTGCGCCCCCGTGAGCCGGATCCTGCCCGTAGGCCTCCATCCAGGCGGCGCGTAGGGCGCCCTTGACGCTGCGGCCCGTGAGCACCGGGCGGTTCGCGCCATCTCGCGCGAAGCGGCGCGGCTCAGTCTGACGCGGCTCGGCCTCCGCCGTCTCCGCGTCGGGTTTCTTGTGCAGCGTTGATCGGTCGACGTTGTACTCGGCCCCTCCGGAGTGCAGGGGTGAGCAGGTTGTCAGGGCCAGGTCCAGCTGGTACCGGGTGATGCTCATCGTGACTGCCCCTCATTGACGAAATCGGTCTGCCTGAGGCTCCGTGCCCTGAATGGCTCCTCTTTTTCCAGAAGGCGGTTCCCGACGACGATGCGCCCGTATCCCTGCTCGCGCAGCTGTCCGATGCCCTCGCGCTCCAGCAGCGCCAACCGGCTCCTCAGCTTGCCCATCTGGGCCCCGTTGTCAGGGGCCAACCTCAGCGCGGTTCCAGCCTGGATAGCGATGCGGCTGGCGCGCGGCTGCTGGCCCGCGGCCGACCACCCATCCACGCGCCGGTGCCGCAATCCGACGGAGTAGCGGGGATCATCAGGGCGCTTCTCGCGATCCGGCACCGGGTGGAGCGGGATGCCACCGCCCAGGGCGGCCATCAGCGCCGTCGCGCCGCCGCCCACTCCCAGGCGGGACGAGCGCAGGAGGACATCGGAGACGCACCAGATAGTCACGCCCTCGGACTCGCTCGTGGAGGACGAGTCGCTCGCGCTCGCCTCCTTCAGGGGCCCGAGCTCGCACTCGACTTTCCCGTATGTGCCGGACAAGCGCCGCGATCCCAGACGGGCCGCCCCGGTGAGAAGGCCTTCCAGCTCCCCGCCGACAACATCACGCAGTTCCGCGGACAGGCTCACTTCCGCCCGCAGGACCATTCCCGGGGGCAGGGCGCGAACCATGAAGAGCTGACCGGTCTTCGCGGCCCCCGTGCTCGCCGAGATCGCCGTCGATTGGCGGCCTACCAGCGCGGGCGCGCCCAAGGCGAGTTCCTCAAGGTGGTCTTCACCGCCGTCGAAGATGAATCCTGAGCGGACGGGGACGTGGACGTCCTTCGGCTCGCCGGTGCGCAGACGGTTCCACAGTTCCACCGTGCCCGCATCCCCGTCGGCGGTCTTGAGGCGGGAGAGAACAAGCGGCGTCGGCAGGCCGCGCACGCCGCCGACCACCGGGGTCGCATCGCTGACGCGTAGACTCCCCGAGACCACGGCGTCGCGCACACGATCGCTGTCCGGAAAGCGATTGCGCAGCCGAGAGTGGATCCAGGGCAGCAGGACCGTCCCTCTCAGGAAGTCCAGTGAGCGCACCTCGTTCGAGTACGGCACCTCGTAGGAGACCAGGGGCGCTTGAAGGCGGATAGTGAGCTCCGCAGTGGCGGCCATGGTCGGGGAGGACTCAACAGCGCTGGAGGCCAGGAGCGCCGGCTTGCTGCTCGTCCGCTGAGGGAGCCTGGGCGCGCGGATCTTGCCGTCAGTCAGAAGCGATTCGACCATCGCTTTGCACGTTGCTCGATCCAACTCGGCGTCGCCGTCGACGATCATTGCGTGGCAGGCGCCGTCGCCGCTGGTCCGATCCGACCCCACTGCGGTCACGAGCTGCGCGGCGAGGGCGAGGAGGAGCCTGGCGTCCTCGAGCTGCTCGTCCGTCCAGGTGATCGGGCTGCGATCCAGGCCCTCGGTGATGAAGTCGATCGTGGCCTCGCCCCTGCCCTTGCCCGCGCGCTCGAAGAAGCGCAGGAAATCATCCTGGGCGGCGCCCGTCTCCTCGTCAATCTTGAGCCCGACGACGGTGTGCGTCGGGCCCGTCTGCTCGCCACCATCGACGCCCTTGTCAATCGGCGCATCGGTGAAGGTGATGAGGCGTGGGTGCTCCGCCGTGCCGAAGAGGCTCTCAGCGAGCCCCTGCCAGGCCTTCCCCTCCGGGCCATCGAGGGCGCGGGCCGCGTTGAACGCCTGTTCGCGCATGATCCCGGTGAGGATCGTGGCGCGCACGATGGGGCGGCCGTTCTCACCCGGTTCCCTCTCGACGACGTCGTCCACTCCCCCGGCGATGCCGGTCCCAGTGGCGACGCCCCAATCAGAATCCAGGTCCAGCCGCAGCGTCAGGCTCGTGGGCGTCATTTGCTCTCCTCCTCTGCCCCAGCGGGTGCGGTCTTCTCAGCGAGATAGGACGGGGGAAGGAGATCGGCGAGCTCCAGGAGGTCGAAGAGGTATTGATGGTCCCCTATGGCTTTGATGAGATCGCGCCCCAGGACTCTGCGAGCGTCCTCCCACTCGACTGCGATGGCCGTGGTCAGCTTCTTGTACTGCTCGTCCTCCTCCCCCAGCCGGGCGCACTTGGCCAGGAGGGAGCGGATGCGGGCGGCGCGGCTCTTCGGGAAGGCGGGGACGTCCTCAGTGAAGGTTCCCTGGAAGTGAGCGACTTGCTGGAGCATGTCCTTCCAAGCGGCGCCCCTCAATGCGTTGCTTGAGGGCACGCTGACGGGGTCGAGCCGGTAGGGACGCGCTGTGAAGTCCGAGTATCCGGCGAGGAGTTCTCCGGCGTCGATGATCGTGGAGTCGAGGAGCAGGTGGTAGGTCAGCGTGGAGCACTCGTTGCCCTCCATCTTGCCGATCCTCTTCGCATCGGAGACCAGTCTCTCCGCCAGGTCGTAGGCGAGGTGGAAGGGGAAAGGGCGCGGGACGATGGCCGCGCCTGCCGCCGCTGTCATGGGGCCGGGGCCGTCCTGGGAGCGCGGGCCGAGGCGGCTCAGGAGCGAATCGGCCTGAGTGGCCTCCTCGTAGGCGCGCAGGTAGGCCTCCATGAAGGGCAGTGCGCAGCGCCCCTCGGTGAGAACGGTCAGGTCGTCACCGCCCAGGAGGATGGGGACGACGGGGATGATGCCGCCCACTCGTCCAGGATGGTCCGCCTGCCAGCGTCTGGCCACCGCTGCCCAGGCAGTGAAGAACGCCTTCTTGACCGCTGAGTCGAAGCGCTCGTTGATCTTGAGCAGGAAGAGGCGAAGGGCCTCGAGGTGGTCGCTCGTGCAACCGATCGCCTTCTCGAGGTCCTCGGAGGGGATGGCCTTCATGGCGCGCTCAAGGTCGCGCATGATGGCGCCGACGCCATTGCCGTCGATGTGGACAACGGCGATACGGGAGAGCTTTCGTGCCGTGACCCTGACGAGCTCGGGGTCGGCCGGAGTGTCGGCAGAGGGGGCAGCATCGTGTTGGGCAGAGTTGGCCGGCTCCTCGGGGTCGGCGTCCAAGGCGTCCTCCAGGACCTTGAGGCTCTCCGCCAGAAGCACCTCCGCGTCTTCGCCCAGTTCTCTCAGGGCCTCATCCTGCCGGGCCTCCTCGACCAGGCGCTTGCGCGCCTGAGCCGCGCAAGCCCGCTTGACCTGACTGGGCAGGGAGTAGGTGTTCTCGCGCGGCGGCTTGGAGGCCAGGAGCGTCAGATGCGGAGCCGCGGGCAGGACGGAGTCCGCGGCGCGTTGGAGGAACGGGCGCTGCGCGAAACGGGCCTCCGCCGGAGGGCGGCTCAAGGCGTATCGGCTGGAGAGCGCGTGGATCTCCCGCAGATCATCCTTCGTGACATGGACCCACCCCTCCCCCGCGGTGTCATCAGGAGAGAGCTTCATGAAGACTCCGGTGACATCCATCCCGGGCGCGAGCGCCAACACGCGGCGTGTGACAGCACCGATGAGGGTCTGAGCCTCCGCCTCATCCTGGACGGTGAGGATGATCTTGCCCGATGACTCCGACACCGGCTCGAACGAGATCCCCTCCTTCCCAGCGATCTCACGAGTCCATGGGGCGAGCATCGTGAGGAGGTAGGAGCCGCCGATGTTCTCGCGCTGGCGTGGCGAGGAGAACACGAAACGCTGATTCCCATTTGTTTCTAACATCAAGAGATACATCGATGAACCTCATCGTCGAGGGGGAGACGAGGAGGATCATCGCACAAACATCCAGGTGGCACACAGGTTTCCGCGGCCAATACTCCGGTGATGACACGCTCAGGGCAGGGCGCGTCGGACGAAACGTTGGAATGGCGCGGAAGAGGCGCGAGGAGCGAAGCCTCGTATGCGCATTAGCAGGCCGATTGCACACGGGAGACTGCGGGCGGGCAGCGGGCCGACGCAATTCCAAGGAAAAGTCGGGGCCGCTCCGCGCTGAGCGTGCCGTTCGGCGTGCTGGGCGTCGCCAGGACCGCCGAGTCAGCCCCCGTAGACCTCGGGGCGGAGGGTCGCGATGAAGGGAAGGTTGCGGTAGCTCTCGGCGTAGTCGAGGCCGTAGCCGACGACGAACTCGTTGGGGATGTCGAAGCCCACGTAGGTCACGTCGACCTCCACCTTCACCGCCTCCGGCTTGCGCAGGAGAGTCGCGATCCTCACGCTCGCCGCACCCCGGGAGGTGAGGTTCCCCAGCAGCCAGGACAGGGTGAGCCCGGAGTCGATGATGTCCTCCACGATGAGCACGTGCCGGCCGGTCAGATCCGTGTCGAGATCCTTGAGGATGCGCACCACACCGGAGGACTTCGTGCCCGACCCGTAGGAGGAGACGGCCATCCAGTCCATGGGCGCGCTGCGGCGCAGGCGCCGAGACAGGTCCGCCATGACGTACACGGCGCCCTTGAGCACGCCCACGAGCAGCAGGTCCTTGCCCGCGTAATCCGCGTCGATCTTCTCGGCCATGTCATCCAGACGGCTCTCGATCTCCTCGCGCGAGATCAGCACCTGCTGGAGGTCGGTTCCCATGTCGGCAGCATCCATACGCTTATCCTCCCTCATTCACGCCCGCTGCGCTTGACCCGCCCCCGACCCGCTCCAGCCAGGCCTCGGGGCTCGCCAGCTCGGCCGCCGTCGGCAGCGCCCACGGCGACGCCCAAGCCCGGTTGAGTCCCTCGTGGCCCGCGAGCGCGACGACGCCCCGCGCGAATCGCGCCGCTTGCGCGCTGTGGAGGAGCCGCCCGCGGGCCAGCGCAGCGAAGGGGCCCCTTCCACCGCCCTGTCCACTGGCCCGCTCGGGCGGCAGAGCGGCGTCGGCGTCGAGCACTGCCCGGAGCAGGTGCGCCGAGGGGACCCGGGCCGGGGTGAGGCCGTCGAGGGCGGCCTGGGCATGGCCCTCCAGGAAAGCGAGAGTGGAGCGCAGTTCGGCCAGCCCCGCGACCTCGTCGAGCCCCCTCGACTCCCCCAGCCCAGCGGCGCCGGCGATCGCGGCGATCCGGGCCAGTCCCCCGCCCCCGGGCTGGGCCCCGACGACGGCGCCCAGTGCCTCGCGCGCCCGCGCCACGAGGTGGTCGGCCAGCCAGGGCGCGGCGGCGAGCTGGACGGCATGAACGGTCTCGTGCATCGCCACCCAGGCGGCCAGGTCGGCGAGGTCGAGGCCGTGGCGGCGCTGGAGGGAGAGGACATTCGGCGCCACAAGGAGGAGGCGCGGGCGCGGCCCCGGGGTGTCGTCGCCAGTGGGATCGCCAGCAGCGGCGGTGACGCGGGTGTCGGTACCAGTGACACGGGTTTCGGCGTCAGCGTCGTCGTCGGTATCGGCGGGGGCGGCAGGATCGGCGCTGATCGTCGCGGCTGGAACCGCGGGCAGCACCTGCCCCAGCAATCGGGTGGAGAGCGCGCCGAGCGCCGCGCCCACCTCCCAGGCAGCGGCCGCGCGCGCCGCGCCACCAGCGGCAGGGGCGGGCACGCCGTCGAGAAGGCGCTCCAGGAACCCAGCGGTGGCGCGCACGAGGCCCGCGCGGTCCACGACGAGCACCTGAACGGCGGCCGCCTTCCGGGCCGCCCGGCCAAGGCCCGTCATCTCGCCGACCCGCCCCGGGGCCTCCGCAGCGCCGCGCCGCAGGAGCTCCACCACGGCGCTGCGGGCGGCCCGGGGCACCCGCGGCCCAGCGGCAGG
>ERZ772918.88-NODE-88-length-74055-cov-14.2704_pt1 | contig 74055 bp, 57 predicted proteins | sample MGYA00512118_ERZ772918 | MGnify/ENA primary metagenome ERZ772918 (study PRJEB29015, sample SAMEA2737939) | human oral metagenome | biome: human oral; feature: human-associated habitat; material: dental | place: China | collected 2135 ... | reverse complement strand
ATCTACCTTGTCTCCCGGGCTTTTCCGGGGTTGGGGTCGGTGCCGATCGCGCATTATCTGGCGCGGGGAAACTCGTCCGCGCGTACGTGTTATGTCTCAAGAATGCGACCGGTCTTCCGGTGGTCACCTTTCAGTGTAATGGTGTGTGAGGAGTTCGCGGGGGAGGGGCTGGTCACAGAGACAGGCACTAATCGGGAAGAACAGGGTCCGATGCGGCGGGCCGTGGAGCTTGTCAGGCACTATGCTGGAGTCATGGCACACGAGTTTGATTCCGTCCCCGCCGACGACGCCGAAGTCCTTGGTATTCTCGCCTATTCGTCGCTCGCGTTTATGACGCGCTTGGCGAAGGACGGCGAGCAGGCCCCCACGTTCGAGGCCCACGTGGAGCATGCGCGCATGGCGGCGCGCTGCTTCAAGCTCTACCAGCAGCTGGAGGTGTGGAGTGAACACCGCGGCTTTGACTTGCTGGCGGCTGGTGATGCGTTCTCGGGCGCGTACGATGACTTGGATGCGCGCACGCGTCCGACGACGTTCGCGGAGCGCTCTGTCAAGACGTTTATTACCCGCGGCATGCTGGGTGACATGCTGATACGCGTCGCGCAGGTGCACGGCCTGTTTGAGGGGATTGAGGACGTGTGGCCCTTCGAGCAAGGGCACTGGGTGCGCGCGCACCTGGGTCCGCAGATTGAGGCTGACGAGCAGCTGTCGGCGCGCCTGTCCCTGTGGGGTCGCCGCGTGGCGGGTGAGGCTCTCGGCCTCGTGCGCGCGACGCTGTTCACCTACCCGTCGCTGGCGGCATCCCCGGAGAATGTCGACGAGATCACGGAGTACGTGATCAAGCGCCACGGGGAGCGCATGACAGACATTCACCTGAAGGCCTGAGGTCACAGGGTATAGACGAGGCCGGGGTTCCTCGGGCGGTATGGTGTCCGCTCGGGTTCCCCGGCCTCGTTTGTGTGGGTGCGAATCAGTGGATCGCGAAGCCGACGCGGCGTTCGGTCTTGTCGGCGATCTGCACGTAGCCGAGGGCGTGGGCGGGCACGAGGGTGCGCTGGCCCTTGGTGTCGGTGAGGTCGAGGACGCCGTGGGGGGAGGCAAGGGCCTCGTTGACCTTGGCCATGAGCTCGTTTTCGCTCATGTCGACGTCGAGGGCGAGCTGACGCGTGTTGTCGCGGATGCCGATGAAGATCTCCATGGTGACTCCTTGCTGGGAAATGTCGTCATGGCCATCATATGTGCCGCAGATGTGGGTGGGGTCTGCGAGTATTGCGTTATGAGCGAAATTCAGGTCAGGTTGCGCAGCCGCAGTGCCGATTGGTGGCGTCTGCCGGAGCTGAACGCGCGCCAGCGTGCGGTTGTGGACGCGGCGCGCTCGGGTGACGTGATTGCGCGCGGCGCGCCGTCGTCGGGCCGCTCGACGTGTGCCCTGGCGGTGTTCGAGCAGGCGGCCTCCCAGGGCCGCTCCGCGCTGATTCTCGCTCCCGATCGTATGCGCGCCGACGTGTTGACTCCGCGTGCGCAGGCGCTTGGCCCGGATTCGGTGCGCCCGGTGCGTACCCCTGCCTCTTTCGCCTATCAGGTGGTGGCCACGTGGCGTACCCAGCGTGACGTGCCGTTGGAGGGGGTCGAGCTGGTGACGGGCGCGGCCCAGGACCAGATGCTCGCCGAGGCCCTGGAGTCCGTGGATGCCCCGTGGCCGCAGGATATTGGTCCGCAGATGCGCTCGATGCCGGCGTTCCGCGCGGAGCTGCGCAATTTGGTGGCCCGCGCGGGCGAGGCCGGGATGGTTGCGGCCGAGTTGTCCGAGGCCGGGGCCCGGTTCGGCCGTCCGGAGTGGCAGGGCGCGGGCGCGATTGTCGCGGCGCTGGAGGAGGGGCCCGAGCGCTCCCCGGAGTATCCGCAGACCCTGCGCGTGGACTTGTCGCGCATCCAGGCGCTCGCGGCCGACCTGATTGACGCATGGGAGCAGGACGCGCCCTCCCGTGGCGTGCAGGCACCCTGCCCGGTGCCCGACGTCGTGATCGTCGATGACCTGCAGGATTGCACGCCCTCGACGCTGAGGCTGCTGGAGGCCTGCCGAGACGCCGGCGCCCGCATCGTTGCTTTCTCGGATTCCGACGTGGCTGTGGCCGGGTATCGCGGCGGTGAGCCGCACCTGGACCGCAGGCTCGCATCCGCCCTCGGCGTCGAGATCGCTGAGCTCGGCCAGGTCTACGACATGTCCCGCGCCGTGCGCGAATTGGCGCGCCAGGCGTGTGCGCGCATCGCCCAGTCCGGTTCGCCCGCCCGGCGCGAGGCTGGGGTCGCAGACGACGCACCTGCGGGCCGTCTGATGACTCACCTGGGTGCCACGCCCTCGCAGATGGGTGCCCTCATCGCGCGCGCCCTCAGGTCCCACCACCTGCACGACGGCATCGATTTTTCGGATCAGGTCGTCATTGTGCGCAGCTCCTCGATGGTCGTCGAAACACGCCGCTATCTGGAGCGTGGCGGCGTGCCCGTCGCGGGAGGCAGTCGCGCCTTCGACTTTGCAACACAGCCGACCACGCGCCTGCTCCTGGACCTCGTGACCATGCCGACGGGCCAGAGCGACACGGACGTGGCCGTGCGCCGCGAACTCGCCGAGCGCCTCCTGCCGTCGCCCCTCGTGCGCGCCGACGCGCTCGCGGTCCACCGGCTGCTGCGCCGCCTGAACGCCGCGCGTGCCCAGGCCGCGGAGGAGGCTGGAGAGGAGACCACGCCGATTCCTCTGACGATGGCCGACCTCGTCAGTGACCCGCAGACCTGGCGGCCCGACCTGGAGCAGGCTGAACAGACGGGCGGCAAGCGCGCTCGCGCCGCCGCAATGCTCGCACGTCCGCTTGAGACGGCCGTGCGCCTGTGGGAGCTGGGGATGAATGGGAGCGCTCGCCCCCAGGAGTGCCTGTGGTCCCTGTGGGAGGCGTCCGGGGTGGCCAACGAGTGGCGCTCTCGGGCCATCGCATCGGACGAGTCGTCGGGCTGGTACGACGATCAGCTGGATGCTGTCGTGGCCCTCCTGCGCGTTGCCGACGTGTGGGAGCAGCGCAACCCCGCCGGCTCGGCCGTACGCTTCGCCTCCGAGCTGCTGGCTGGCTCGGTCCCTATTGACACGATTTCGCGCGTGGGCGTGCGCCCGGGCGGAGTCGAAGTACTTACCCCCGCGCAGGCGATGGGGCGCCACTGGCAGATCGTCGTTCTCGCTGGCCTGCAGGATGGGGCTTGGCCGAACCTGCGCCTGCGCGATCGGATCCTGCGCGCTGACCTCCTCGCGGACGTGGGCGCGGGCCGCGTCGCCGTGGGCGAGGACGGGCGCGAGGAGCTCATCGACTCGACACGCTCGGCCCGGCGCGCGGTGCTGGACGACGAATACCGCCTCTTTGTTGCGGCCCTGACGCGCGCGCGGTGCGTCGTGCATGCCGGCGCGGTGCGCTCGGAGGATGCCGCGCCTTCGGTGTTTTTTGATCTGGTGGCGCGTTTGGCGGGCACGCCTCGAGAGAACGACATTGTGCCGGTAGACCAGGTGGACGCGCCTCTGTCCCTATCTGGGCACATCGCGGACCTGCGAGCGCGCGCGGCTAGCCCCGATAACCCGGCAGACGCGCAGCTCGCCGCCACCCTGCTGGCCCTGATGGCGCGCGAAGACGTGCTCTCCGCGCAGCCGCAGCGGTGGCTGGGCGCGGGCGGTACGCCCACGACTGACGAGGAGTACGCGGGTGAGCTCACGCTGTCTCCCTCGCAATTCGAGCGCGCGCTGGCGTGCCCGCTGCGCTGGTTTCTCACCACCGTCGGAGCTGATGGCCCATCGAACGCGGCAGCCAGCCTCGGCACCCTTATTCACGCCGTCGCCGAGGAACACCCGCACGGCACGCCGGAGGAACTCACCGAGGCGCTCGAGGCGCGCATCGAGGAGCTGGGCTACAACCTGGACACGTGGGCGGGGCGGCACTCGGATCGTCGTGCGCGCGCCATTGTCGAGAACCTGGCATCGTACCTCGTGGGCGTTCCCGGCAGGGTGGACGTCGAGCAGAAGGTCGAGGCGCAGGTTGAGGGTGTGACTATCCGGGGCCGGATGGACCGCCTCGAGTACGTTGATGAGGGCGTGCGCGTGACAGACCTGAAGACGGGGAGTAATTCGGATCCGTATCGAAAGGTTGATGACAACGCGCAGCTCGCGGCTTACCAGCTGGCTCTTCTCGCCTCGGGTGAGGACGTTGCGGGCGCTCGTATCGCGCTGCTCGGCACGAAGAAGAAGCCTCAGACGTTCGATCAGAAGCCACTGCAGGGTGAGGCGCTTGCGCAGTGGCGCAACAAGGTTCGCGAGGTCGCTGAGTCGGCGCGAGGCCCCTACTTTGAGGCGCGTCCTTCGGATGCGGCCTGCGCGTACTGTTCTTTCGATCGGCTGTGCCCGGCACGCGAGCGCGGTCATAAGGTGGTGGAGTGACGTGGGAACGGACAGCGCGATGAATCTTGGCGCCCTGCAGATCCAGGCAATCGTCGATGCAACGAAGACTCCGACCCCGGAGCAGGTGCGTGTGGTCGAGGCTCCACGCCGCCCGCTTCTCGTCGTCGCGGGTGCGGGGTCGGGCAAGACCGAGACCATGTCGATGCGGGTCCTCTGGCTCCTGGCGAACCACCCGGATCTGACACCGTCGTCGATCCTTGGCCTCACCTTCACGCGCAAGGCGGCCGGTGAGCTGGGGGAGCGCCTGCGTGAACGCATCCGCCTGCTTTCACGCGAGATGCCGCAGCTGCGTGAGCGTCTCGACGAGGACCCGGTGTCGCTGACCTACAATTCCTTTGCGGAGCGCATCGTCTCCGAGCATGGTATGCGCATCGGGATCGACCCGGACTTTTCGATGCTCTCCGAGGCGGGGGCAATCGACCTGATGACGCAGATCGTTGAGTCGTGGCCGACAGACTTAGACGATGACCTCAAGCCGCTGAGCGCGGTGGAACAGGTTCTGCATCTTTCGGGCGAACTCGCCGAACATGGGTACACGGTGGAGAGTGCGCGCAGGGCCCTGGAGGAGCTGGGGCGCGAGCTCGAGCAGGTGGGTGAGACGAATGACGAAGCACGGTGCCTGCTGCGTGCAAACCGTCGCCGTATCGCTTTCCTCGGTCCGATCGAGGCCTATCAGCAGCGCAAGCGTGACATGGGTGTCCTGGACTTTTCCGACCAGCTCGTCCTGGCCACCCGCATTGTGCACGAGGCTCCGGCCGTGCGTTTGGCTCTGCGCGAGGAGTTCCGCGCGGTCCTCCTTGACGAGTTCCAGGACACGTCGGTGATCCAGATGGACCTCCTCTCCACGCTGTTTAGCGACCACGCAGTGACCGCGGTGGGAGATCCGAATCAGGCGATTTACGGATGGAGGGGGGCCTCGGCCTCGTCCCTGGAGTCTTTCCTGGAGCGTTTCCAGACCGGCGCATCGGAAGAGGGACAGACGCTCACCCTGTCCACGGCCTGGCGTAACGACGTGTCGATTTTGGATGCGGCCAATCGGGTGGCGGCACCCCTGCGGGAAGTGGCGTCCTATCAGCAGGGAAAGGATGCGCTCAAGGCGCAATCGCCCGTCCTGGTTCCCAGGGGTGGGGCGGGGCGCGGCACGGTGGACATCGCGTATTCGCAGTCCTACGACGAGGCCTTGGCCGCGACCGTCGACTTTGTGCGGCGTGTACGCTCGCAGCCGACGAAGGACGGTAAGCGACGCACGGTTGCCGTCCTTAGTAGGCGGCGCAAGGACTTCCCTTTCATCGATGCCGCGCTGCGCGATGCTGGCATCCCCACGGAGATCGTGGGCCTGGGTGGTCTGCTCGATCAGCCTGCCGTGCAGGACGTGCGCGCCGCCTTGGAATTGGCATACGACGTGGAGGCATCCCCGTGGCTGGCTCGTCTGCTGGCTGGCATTGACCTGGGTGCGGCCGACCTGATGGCGCTGGGCGACTGGGCGCGTTTCCTGGCACGTCAGGAGGGTGTTCACCCTCATCAGGCAATTCTTTTGGATGCGGTGGATTCCCCTCCGAAGCCCGGGTGGGCGACCGAGGGGCGGCCCGCAATCAGCGAGGAGGCGGTGCGCCGCGTGCGTCTGCTGGGCGAGCGGCTGCGTCAGGTGCGCGAGGGCGTGGGACGCTCGGTCAGCGAGCAGGTGGAGCGCGCGATCCTCATCATGGGCACCTTGGACGACGTGATTGCGGACCCATTGTCGATGGGAGGCCGCGCCGCACTCGATGAGTTCATTGCAGTGACCGCAGCATACGACAAGGAGACCCCGGGCGCGTCGCTCGGGTCGTTCCTCGCGTACCTGCGGGTGGCTGACGAACGAGAAAAAGGCTTGGAAGCGCCGCTAGGTGAACCTGACCCGCGCGCCGTACAGATTTTGACGGTTCACGGATCGAAGGGGCTCGAGTGGGACGGGGTCGTCGTCTTTGGTCTCAGCGACGGTGTTTTTCCCTCCCACGGGAAGGGCAAGAAGTCCGTGGCGTGGCAAGATGAACCGCCCTACGAAAAGGCTTGGCTGACGCAGGGCGGGGATCTGCCGCACCCGCTGCGTGGAGACTATGCAGACTTACCTCCCTTCGAATTGGATGTCGAGGGCTCGAAGAAGCCGTCGGCAGCCTACGCGAAGTGGGTGAAGGAGGAGTACGGGCGTGCAGTTGGCGTCTATGCGGAGCGCGAGGAACGCCGACTGGCATACGTGGCGATGACGCGTGCGCGCAGTGCACAGCTATTGGTGGGGTCGTGGCTCTATCCTGGCAGTTCGTCGCCGAAGTTCCCGGCGCGCTATCTGATGGAAGCAAGCGCCCAGCTCTTTGAGCACACACCGGAACCGTCCGCCGGCACTAGTGAATCTGTGGAGGATCCCGGAATGTGGGGCAGCGGCACCTGGCGCGACATGGGTGTTGCTCCTGCGATTGGGGGCGGAGCATGCTTGATAACGCCGGTCCCGGGCGTGGAAGACCGCGTGGAGCTGAGCAGCCCGACGGCTTCGGAGACCTTCCCGCCTGCGCCTGGCCCCTCGCGTCAGCGCGTTGCGGCTGCCGCTGCGGCAGTGCAGGCGCAGATCGACGCGATGCCGCAGGATCAGAACGTCTACGAGGCCTTGGCGCAACTGGGAGATGACCCGGCGGTGCGCGATACAGTCGCACTCATCGAGGAGTATCACCTCGGACTGGAGACGCCGGTCGTGGACCTGTGGGCTGAGCGCGTACCTGCGACGTCCGTGTCGGCGCTCCTGCAGGACGCGGATGAGTTCGCGCGAGACATGCGTCGGCCGATGCCGGCTCGTCCCAGCTCGTTCTCCGCGCTGGGCACGGTGTTTCACGCGTGGGTGGAGCGCGAGCTGCACCTCGCGAGTGCGGAATCGGCCTCGGAGATCACCGCGGGCCCCGGCGTGAGTGTGGGGGAGGATGCCGCGTTGGCAGGCGGTGACGACGGAGCTGACGAAGCCCTGCTGACGGACGGTGAGCGCGAGCGCCTGGAGCGGCTGCGCGCCAATTTCCGCGCCTTTGTTGCGGGCGAGCTGGCGGATTACCGGGCCGTCGCGATCGAGGAGGCATTCTCGGTCGAGGTGGGCGGCGTGTCCGTTCAGGGTCGTATCGACGCCGTGTTTGAGCGAGTGCGCGGCAACGGATCCCGCTACCTGGTCGTCGACTGGAAGAGCGGCCGCCCGGTGACCGCTACGACCAAACCCGAGAAGGTTGCCTACTTCGTGACTCAGCTGCGCCTGTACCAGCGCGCGTGGGCGGCCCGCATGGGCGTGGATGCGTCCGAGGTGGGCGCGATGGTCGCCTTCCTGGCGGGTCCCTCGCACCACACGCTCGAGAACCTGGAAGACATGATCGCTGGAGCGGAAATTTCCCTGGATGAGGCGCTGAAGAAAGTGCTCGCTGACTAAAACTCCTTTTTAATCCAGCTGAATGAGTGACAGATCGGCAAGAGTTTGATGGAAACGATTGAAAAACCTTTTGCCCGCGTTCCTACGAAGTTTCATGAGATAGTCAGAGTTAATGGGTGAATGTGATCAAAGTTAAAATCAGGGTTGTGTGCCCAGGTTGGGGAATGGTATAGTTGTCCTGTCAATTTCAATGACGAGAGACGGCACTTGTGGGAACGTTCCCGGAACCGCGTTACAGAGAGGCGACGCGACCACTGGAACTCCCGGTGCCCTGACAAGGAAGGAGCGCATCGTGCGCCCCACTATCTCCAAGTTCCTCGCACTCGGTGCGACCGCCTCGGCCTTCGCCCTGCTCGCAGGCGCGTGCGGTTCTGGAAGCACCTCGTCGAGCGGTGGTTCCGGTTCCGATCAGGTCCACCAGATGTACACCTGGGTCTCCACGGATAACGACCGCGCCCAGTGGCAGTCCTTCGTCGATGCGGCCAAGGAGAAGGATCCCAACTTCACCCTGACCTTCGACGGCCCGGCGTTTAACGACTACTGGACCAAGGTCAAGACCCGCATGGTCGCCTCGGACGCGCCCTGCATCCTCACCACCCAGGCCGCCCGCGCGCAGGAGCTGTCCGGCCTCCTCGAGCCTCTCGACTCCTACATGGAAGCCGCCGGCATCAAGGCCTCCGACTACAACGCCGCGATGATGCAGGGTATGACGGTGGACGGACATGTTCTGGCTCTGCCCTACGACGCCGAGCCCGACGTCCTGTACTACAACCGTGAGATGTTCGAGAAGGCCGGCCTTGAAGCCCCCTCGACCTCCTACACGACCGAGCAGTTCCTCAAGGACGCCAAGGCTCTGACTGGCGACGGCAAGTATGGCATTGCCGTCAAGCCGCTCCTCCTGGGCAATGCCCCCGGCGACTTTGGTATCGCGTTTGGCGGCCAGGTTTCTGCCGACGGTAAGAACACCCTGACGGATCCCAAGTTCGTCGAGGGCGTCCAGTTCGCCTTCGACCTGGTCCACAAGGAGCAGGTCGCGGTTGCCCCGAATGCTGCCGACAACGACGGCCCGGCCCAGACCGCCTTTACCTCCGGCACCGCCGCGATGATCGTGGACGGCCCGTGGATGTACGGCTCCTTTGAGAAGGAGCTGGGCGATAAGCTCGGCGTCGCGGTCCTGCCGACCCCCACCGGCCAGCCTCGTGCGGTCATCCAGGGTTCCGGCTTCGGCATCTCGAAGTCCTGCCCGGACAAGCAGGCTGCGTTCAACGTTCTGAAGGAGCTCGTGACCCCCGAGGTCATCGGGACCGTCGCTGACAAGCAGGGCACCGTTCCCTCCATCGAGTCCGCGATGGACAAGTGGGCCGCGAACAAGCCTGCGGACAGCGCCGCGGCCGTGCAGGTCCTGCTCGACAACGGCACCCCGCTGGTGACGACCACGACGTGGAACCAGATCAACACGTCCTTCCAGCAGTACTCGCCTGAGGGCTTCCGCGGCACCAAGACCGCTCAGGACATCCTCACCGATCTGCAGAACTCCGCTGGCTGATCCCAGCTCACCGTGAACGAGGCCGGGGACTGCTCGGTTCCCCGGCCTCGTTTCGTGGGTTTTGTTCCGTTAGCGCTAACGGTGGCGTGAGCGGGACTGTGGAACCCACTGATACTCGACGAAAGGTGTGCATAGCTCATGAGCGTTGACACTGTGAAACCCGGCCGCGAGGCGTCCTCGGGCGCGGCGGGCGCGGGGGAGGCGAAGGCCTCCAAGCGCGGCAAAGACTCCGCGCGCGCTGAGGGTCGGCGGGGCGATGGCCTGCGCGCCCTCGTCTACTTGTCGCCCGGAATGGCGGGCTTCGTTCTCTTCATCGTCCTGCCCCTGATCGCGTCCCTCGTGATCTCCTTCTTCGACTGGTCGATCTTCGGAGGTGGCCGCTTCATCGGAGTGGAAAACTACCGGCGCATGCTCAGCGGCGAGGATCCGGCGTTCTGGACGGTCATGCGCAACACCGTCGTGTTCGCCGCCTGCTACACGGCGCTGAACCTGGTGATCTCGATCGGCCTGAGCTATTGGCTCCAGCGCGTTCCTGAATGGCTCAGCCGTGTCCTGCGCGTTATCTTTTTCATCCCGGTCGTCACGCCGATGGTCGGTAACGCGCTGATCTGGCGCCTCATGCTCTCCGACAACGGCGTGGTCAACTCGGCCCTGGCCGTTTTCGGGATCGAGCACATCCCCTTCCTGAACCACCCGGCTCTCGCGATGGGCTCGCTGCTCATGATGAGCCTGTGGCAGGGCCTGGGCTACAACATCGTCGTCCTCACGGCAGGTCTCAACGGCCTGAACACCTCGGTTCTCGAGGCTGCGACGATCGACGGTTGCAACGGCGTTCAGCGTTTCTTCAAGGTCGTGTTCCCGATGATTTCCCCGACCGTCTTCTTCTGCACGGTCATGACGATCATCGGTGCCTTCAAGGTTTTCGCTCAGCCCTACTTCCTGACGCTGGGCGGCCCGGGCGAGGCGACCAACACGATTGTGCTGGCCCTGTACCGCAACGGTTTCTCTTTCGACAAGCTCGGCTACGCGTCCGCGATGGCGTGGGTGCTCTTCGTGATTGTCATGACGGTGACGGCCCTGCAGTTCGCTGGCCAGAAGAAGTGGGTGAATTACGATGCATAACAAGAAGCGTCTTTCCACGATTATTTCGGTCGTCCTCCTCGGTCTGATCGCGGTCGCATTCCTCTTCCCCTTCGTGTGGATGGTCGCGACCTCCCTCAAGCCCACGACCGAGGTCTTTAGCCTGAGCCCGACGGGCAGCCGAATCGCATGGGATAACTATCCGTCGGCTCTTAACTCGATTCCGTTTGGGCGAGTTGTCCTCAACTCGTTCATCGTCTCGCTGGCAGGCGCGGCCCTCGTGGTCGTCGTGTCTGTTCTGTCCGCCTACGCGTTCGCTCGTCTGCGCTTCAAGGGCCGCGATCACCTGTTCATGGTGTTCCTGGGCACGCTGGTGTTGCCTCAGGAAGTCCTCGTGATCCCGTTGTACATCGGTATGCAGCGCATGGGCTTGGTGAACTCCTACTTTGCCCTCATTGTGCCCTTCGCGTTCGGTGCTTTTGGTGCGTTCCTGATCCGTCAGTTCCTCATGTCCCTGCCCCTCGAGTTCGAGGAGGCTGCGCGTATCGACGGATGCAGCGACTGGCAGATTCTCACGAAGGTCCTGCTGCCCCTCCTCAAGGCTCCGATCACGGTGGTTGGAGTGTTCGCGTTCATTGACTACTGGTCCGCGTTCCTGTGGCCCCTCATCGTGGTCAATGATTCGACGCTGGCGACGATCCCGCTGGGTCTGCAGATGTTCTCGGGTGAGCGCGGCACCGACTGGGGTCCGCTGATGGCAGCGGTGACGATGACGACGATCCCGTCGATCCTGCTGGTCGTGTTCCTGCAGAAGCAGCTGGAAAAGGGCGTCACCTTGGGCGCCTTCGGAGGACGCTGATGACCATGAGCGAAACGATGAGCGATACCGAGCGCTGGAGTGCGCTGTCCCGCCCGACCCCGCAGTGGTTCGAGGACGCCCCGCTGGGCATCTTCGTCCACTGGGGCCCCTACTCGGTCCCCGCGTGGGCCGAGGACCACGGGGAGTTGGGCGTTGAGGAGGACTGGGAAGCCTGGTTCACCCACAATTCCTACGCCGAGTGGTATTTCAACACGATCCGCATCCCGGGTTCACCGGCCGCGCTGCGCCACAAGGACCTGTACGGCTCGGCCTCGTACGATGCGTTCTTGGACGCGTGGGACCCCGACGTGTGGGATCCGGCCGAGTGGATGCGACTCTTCCACCGTGCCGGCGCCGGCTACGCGGTGCTCACGGCCAAGCATCATGACGGCGTGCCCCTGTGGGATGCCCCCGAGACGGGCACGCGCAACACCGTGCGCCGAGGTCCGTGCACCGACCTCGTGGCCGGCTTCGCGGATGCCGCGCGCGACGAGGGTCTGCGAGTGGGCCTGTACTACTCGGGCGGCCTGGACTGGCACTACCGCCCCCACCGTCCGATCCTCTCCGAGGAGGACTGCAAGGACCTGTGCCGCCCGAAGGACGCCGATTACGCGCGCTACTGCTTCGTGCACGTGCGCGACCTGATCGACCGCTACCAGCCGGACGTCATCTGGAATGACATCGACTGGCCGGACGAGGGGAAGGACTTCGGCCCTCACGGCCTGGGCACGCTCTTCGAGTACTTCTATGCGGCGCGCCCCGAGGGCGTGACGAACGACCGCTACGGCGGAGTTCACGCGGATTACCTGACCAGCGAGTACCAGCACATGGGCGACTCCGAGACGAGCGGCAAGCCGTGGGAGAACTGCCGAGGCGTCGGCCTGTCCTTCGGCTACAATCGCGCCGAGAGCGAGCACCAGTACCTCAGCGGTGCGGCCGCGGTCCGTCACCTGGTGGACGTGGTCTCGCGCGGTGGTCGCCTCCTGCTCAACGTGGGTCCGAAGGCCGATGGCACGATTCCGCGCGAGCAGCGCGAGTGCCTGGAGGGCCTGGGTGCATGGAACGACCTCTACGGCGAGGAGCTGCGCGGCGTGCGCACGCTGTCGGCCAAGGACGTCGAGGCCCTCAGTGTGCAGTCCGCAGGAGACGAGGCCTGGGTGCGTCTTCTCGTTCACGAGGACCACGTTGCCGTGGTGGCGGATGCGTCCGTTACGCAGGTGTCTGGTCTGCCGAGCGGATTCGACTACTCGCGTTCCACGATCCTCACGCCGGGCGCGGTGTGCGCAGGGGATGGGCAGAGCCTGGCCCTGCAGGCGGGGGAGCAGCCTCCGAGCGATGCTCGCGGGGAGGCACTTCCCCTGGTCGTCACCGCCCCACGGGCGTGAGACGAGGTTGTCGGCGCGGGCCTGAGGCTCGCGCCGACAACTTTTTGAGATGAGCAGCGGCACTGGCGCCACGATCGTCGTGGCGATGGCGGGTGGGATAGGGGAGAACTCTCGTGCGAGGCGAGTGATATCGCAGAGAAAACGCGCTAACGAGACGGACGTGACAGGGGCTCACTGTACGATAGTGACATCGATATGTGAGTGGGAGGAGGAACGCCATGAGCGCACGAGTCGCTGTCAGCGAGCCAGTGCTTTCGTGGGCTCTCCAGCGCTCTGAGCGTACCTTCGAGGAAGCGCTGATGAAGTTCCCAAAATTTGGGGACTGGATGGACGGAAGTATTCAGCCGACTCTTCATGATCTCGAAAGATTTGCGGCTTATACCCACACGTCTCTCGGTGCGCTCGTCATGCCTGAACCGCCCGATGAGACACTGCCTATCGCAGACATGCGTACCCATGAGAGTGTCGCCATTGAGCGTCCCTCTGGGAACCTTCTCGACACCATCGACCGCTATCAGCAGTTCCAGGATTGGTATCACGATTACGCCCGTGAACAGGGAGCGGAAAAGCTTCCGTTCCTAGGGTCAGCAAGCGTCCAGGATGCCCCGCGGGCAGTTGCTCGCCGTGTGCGTTCTCTCCTGCACCTTGATCACGTGTCGGCGACCGGAACCCAGCAATGGCGCCACGATATCGTCGCAGCGCTTGAAGGTGCAGGTGTGCTTGTCATGAGGAGCGGTGTCGTCGGTGCGAGCAACACGAGGAAGCTCTCTACGCGGGAGTTCCGAGGATTTAGCCTCTACGACGACATTGCTCCCTTGATTTTCGTCAACGTCGCTGGCGAACCGTATAGTGCACAGAACTTCACCCTCCTGCACGAGTTTGCTCACCTGCTTCTGGGCCACAGTGCGTTGTCTGGGGGCGACCGGTTGCTCGGTGGAACCGATGAAGAGTCATGGTGCAATCGTGTCGCTGCATGTGTGTTGCTGCCTGACGAGACGCTGACGGCTTTCGACGAAGCGACAACTGTGCTCGATTACCGTGCGGTTGCGCGTCGCTTTGGCGTGTCCGCCGAGGTTGCACTCCACAGATTGCACGGAGCTCAGCGGATTGATGACGAGCATTACCACGAGCTTCTCGAGGTGGTGCGTGCTGACTACGGTGATGAAAAGCGTCGCAATGGCGGCGGTAACTATTACAACACCCTCACCGCGCGTCTTGGGCGTTCATTTGCGACCGCGATTGTCACATCCACCCTGGAAGGGCGTACAGGATTCACGGATAGTTTCCGTATGATCGGCACGCACAAGAGGGAAGTGTTCGACGAACTGGCGAGACATCTCCAGGTGGTGTGAGAGATGTACGTCCTCGACACGAACGTCTTCATCGATGCGGCAAATGCGTACTATGCGTTCGATCTGGCCCCCGGATATTGGGACTTTCTCGTCCGGCTATTCGCCTCTCAACACGCCGTGAGTATCAAGCGGGTGTACGACGAACTTGGTGACGCGGGCGACGATGATCCTCTCAAGGACTGGGCGAAGCAGTATAAGCAACACTTTATCGCTCCTGACTCGCGTGTGGTGACCTGCTACTAGCAGGTCATGACGTGGGCAAAAGACAACTATGAGCCGCCGGCAGTCAGCGAGTTTCAATGCGTTGCGGACTCCTGGATCGTTGCGCACGCACTGACAAACGGGTGGGTGGTCGTCGCGCATGAAAAGTCGGCACCTAGGGCGAAGAGACGGATCAAGATTCCGGATGCATGTGCCGCGCTTGGGGTGGAGTGTCTCAATCCCTTCATGATGCTTCGCCACAGGGGAATGAGTCTCGCTCTTGAGGTAGGAGAACGTGCCGGGCAAGGACTGCTCTCGAGCGTGCTGTAGCGGCGTGGCTGACAATCTTCTTATACGAGCAGCGGCACTGTCGCCACGATCGTCGTGGCGATGACGAGGGGCTCGAAGATGCCCAGGGGGATGCGGGCTGCCAGGCGGCGCCCCGCCCACGCACACGCAAGGACAATGGGGGCAAGTGCTCCGATGAGGGGCAGGAGGATCACGTCGAACCACGGTGCATCGGCACCTGAGTGCTCACCGCCAGCAGGAGTGCCCCGAGCCCCACGCCGGCAAGCACCGACGGCACGAGGCGCCGCAAGATTGCCGTATTCGCGTCGCGCCGATACGCCCACAGGGCGATCGCATCACCAATGAGGAGGAGAGCAAGCATGACGCCTGTTGGCTCCTTCGCAGGCAGCATCAGGGCAAAGAGGGCGGCTGCAATGAGCATGACCCAGGTGAGGGCGCTCAGCGTCGACAGATCCACGAGAGTTGCTTGCGTTGTGCTGATGAAAATGAGGGAGAACAACGGATAATGTGCGCGCTGGGGCATATGAGGGGGTGGAAGCGAACAAGTCGCTTCCACCCCACGTGATTCGCGCGGGAAGTTGAGGAACCGCGCGAAGCTGCTCACTGACCCAGCAGCGTGCCCAACACGTAGTCGCGCGCGATGTGCGCGTACTCGAGTGGAGGAGCGATCTTCGGATCCTGCTCGGCTTCAACCAGGATCCAGCCCTTGTAGCCGTGCTCAACGAGGAAGGCGTAGGGCTCGGTGAAATCGATGGTGCCGTCGCCGGGAACCGTGAACATGCCGGCGAGGAAGGAGTCGAGGAAGGAGCGCTTGGCCGCTCGGGATTCTTCCATCTTGGCGGGGCGCACGTCCTTGAAGTGCACGTGCGTGATGCGGTCGATCGCGCCGCGCAGCAGGCCCATGACGTCGCCATCACCCACGTAAGCGTGGCCCGTGTCGAAGAGGAGAGAAACCTTGTCCGGGTCGGTCAGCTCGAGCAGGCGCAGCGTCTCGTCCTTAGTCTGGACGACGGTGCCCAGGTGGTGGTGGTACACCAGGTCGAGGCCGTACTCGTGGGCGATCTCGCCGAGCTTGTTCAGGCCCTCGGCCAGAACGGACCACTCCTCGTCCTTGAGGACGGGCTTGTTCTCGAAGATGCAGATGTCGCGAATGCCCTGCACCGAGCCGGTCTGCTCGGAGACAACGACGCGGGTCGCACCCAGGAACTGCAGGTACTCGCAGGTGGCGCGGAAGTCCGGGATAACGGCCTCGACGCCGTCGCGAACGATGAAGCTGGAGAACCACTGGGCGACGATTGTCAGGCCCGCAGCATCGGCCTTTTCCTTCGTCTCTTCCTTCGAGGGGTACCAGCCGGCGACCTCAGTGCCAGCAAAGCCGGCCTCGGCCAGGTCGTCGAACATGACGTCGATGGTGTTCCATTCGCCGACCTCGGGAATGTCGTCGTTACGCCAAGCGATGGGGTGCATGCCCCAGGTGATGCCGTTGGGGTCATTGATCGCGGTTGCAGGATCGTAGACGTGAGTCATTGCAGCTCTCCTATGAGTTGCGGTGATGTATGGGTCAGTGTGTCGGTAGCGCTATTCTACTCCATCCTGTTTAATTGTCCAGACAAACTTGGGGATCTGGGAGTTTTCTCAGAGGTATCTGATGAGTGTGAACGTGTGTCCATCAGCGTGTGCGCAGGACTCGACAGTGGCGCCTAGGTGCGTCCGTACGAAGAAATGAGATGCTTGTCGGATGGACTTGGACAATGAGACGATCCCGGCGGGGAAGAAAGGAACCCCGCCGGGACTTTCGCGACGCTGTTAGGCCAGTGATACGGGCTTGCCAGTCTTCGTCGACTCCGTGGCCGCCTCGGCCAGGCGCAGGGCCTCGATCGCATCGTCGATGGAGGGGGTGGGCTTCGTGCCCGCGACGACCGCATCGATGAAGGCGGTCAGCTCAAGGCGGTAGGCGTCCGCGTAGCGCTGCAAGAAGAAGTCAAGGTACGGCTCGGCCGCGTCCGTGACCTCGGCGTTGGACAGGCGCACGGTCGTGGCGCGGATGTTGTCCGCGTTGAGCGTGCCCGTCGAACCCTGGGCCTCCAGGCGCTGGTCGTAGCCGGCCGGGCACTTGCGGTTGTTGACGATGGTGGCGACGACGCCGGCGGCGTTCTTCAGGGTGACCACGGCGGCGTCGAAGTCGCCGGCTGCCTTGATCTCCTCGTTGAAGTTCTGGCCGAAGGCGTGCACCTCGACGATGTCGCCCAGGAAGAAACGGGCCATGTCGAAGTCGTGGATGGTCATGTCGCGGAAGATGCCGCCGGAGACCTTCACGTACTCAGCCGGGGGTGCGGAGGGGTCACGCGAGATGATGAGCAGGTTCTCCAGCTCGCCGATCTTGCCCTCTTCGAGCTGGGCGTGAACCGCGGCGAAGGAAGGGTCGAAGCGGCGGTTGAAGCCGAACATGACGGGCACAGACACGGCGCCCAGCTCGTCACGGGCGGCCTCGACGTCCTTCATGTCCAGTGCGATCGGCTTCTCGCACAGCACGGCCTTGCCGGCCTTGGCGGCGGCGAGCAGGTGGGGGATGTGCAGCGGCGTGGGGGAGCCGATGACGACGGCGTCGACGCCTTCGTCGGTGAAGACAGAATCAACGTCGGTCGTGTGGCGGGCACCGTAGATCTCGGCCAGCTTGCGTGCGGCATCGCCGAAAGGATCGGCAACGAGGGCGAGGGTGGCGCCGGGGTGTGCGGCAATGGTCTTGGCGTGAACGTGGCCGATGCGGCCTGCGCCGATGACAGCAATGTTGAGCATCTTTGCTTCTTTCTAGGTGAGGGGGTGCTGGAGAGCAGAAAAACCGTGACCGGTGGTGGCCCCACACGCATCGTGCGGGGCCATCGAGTGGATCACGGGGCGCGCATAATGACGTCGCGCACCAGTGCGTCGAGGTCAGCGTCTGCCTGCAGGAAGCCGCGCAGGGTCCGCACGGTGGCGCCGAAGGTGTTGAACTCTTCCGGGGTCATGCCGTCGGGCTCGTAGGCGCGGACGAACTCGGGGATCGAGAGTAGGGTCTTCATGATGTCCTCGCGCACGGGGATATCCATGCGCTCTTCCATCTTGTAGTCCGAGTCGTTGATGAGCTTGGCCCACTTGAACGGCGGGGAGACGACCACGTCGCCACCGACGAACTCGGACCAGTGCATGACGTTACGGAACGCAGCGGAGAGCATGCGGGCGCGCAGGCCGCGCTTGCGGAACTCCTGGTAGGCGCGCTTGAAGGCGGCAATGCCGCACCACTCGAGGTGACCCGGATCCAGGAACATCTTGTCGCGCGCGGCGACCTCCTTGATCCAGTCGTCGAGACGGCCCACCATGAGGGTGACGACCGGACCCATCTGGGAGGTGTCCTTGCCCTCGGCCTCGCGGCGCTTCAGGCCGCGCTCGATGGCCTCGCCCGTGGTGACGGCCTGGGCGACGGAGAAGGAGACCGTCACGTTGACGGAGACGCCGCGGTAGGTGGCCTCTTCAATGGCCTCGACACCCACCGAGGTGGCGGGGATCTTCACGATGATGTTCTTAGCGAGGTTGTGGAATTCCTCGGCCTGGTCGGCCAGGGCCTGGGCGGAGCGAGCCAGGCGCGGGTCCGTCTGCATGGACAGGCGGCCGTTGCGGCCGTTCTCGGCCTCGAAAATGGGCTCAAGGAGCTTGGCGGCCTCGAGGGACAGCTCGCGCACGACCTGCCAGCCGATCTCAGACTCGGTAGCCTCGGGCATTTCCTTGGCGAGCTCGGCGATGCGGGGCAGCCACACGTCACGACGCTGGTTGATACAGGTGTAGGCAATGGTTGGGTTGCAGGTGGCACCGACGCCACCGAAGGAAATGGACTGTGCTAGCTCGCTCGGGTCCGAGGAATCGTTCCACAGGGCGGTGGGCGTGTTGCGCGCGGCATCCAGAAGGGGGCCGGGGGTGTACTCGATGGACATAGCGGGAAGCACTCCTTTGTGATCGCTCTCGACTTTCTTTGTCGAAAACAAGTCTACGGCGAGCGCTTGTGCCTGTCAACAATTTGTTAGGACAAAACGTCAATGCTTAATCACTGGGCAAAAAGGCTTGCCTCGAATGAATATCTGGATGCGCGATAGATGTGATTGCCGCATTCCACGATGCGACCTGAAGGGTCGTATGTTGTGCGCTGGCTCGTCAGTAAAGCTGCGCCGCGGTGTTCAGACAGGAGCTTCGCTTCCTTCGTTGTCGCACTGCGTGCGCCGATTATTTGACGTGCTGAGGCTAAGGTGACTCCGCGCTCGCGCATGAGGTCGTAGAGAGAGGCGGACTCGAGTTCTTGCATTGTGGGAGCGATGTCGGCCGGGATGAGGTTTGTGAGGACTGCGATTGGCTCGTTGTCGGCAAAGCGGGTGCGCTCAATGTGGACGACAAGGGTACCCTCGGTGATCTTAAGGGTGTCGGCTTCCTGGGCGGTGGCTGGTCGTGCCTCGTAGTGCTGGATGGTCGTGTGCACCTTGTGGCCGGCGTTGACCAGGTCGCGCATGAGTGAGGTGAGCTCCATGGGGCGATGGACGTGGCGTGGTGAAATGATCGTGCCGACGCCGCGGCGGCGCGTCAGGAGGCCGCGGTCAACGAGGCGCTGGAGTGCCTGTCGTGCCGTGGGGCGGGAGACGTGCAGTCTTGCCGCCATCGACAGCTCGTCCTCCAGGCGTGTGTCCGCGGGTAATGCTCCAGAGTTAATGAGTTGTGCGATGGGCTCCGAGATCTGGAAGTACAGGGGCACGGGAGAAGAGCGGTCCAGGGTAATGTCCGGAACGTAGGGGGTGTTTTCCGGAGTGGGCGATGCTTTGGACATGTCAAACCTTCATGTGCTGCGCGGCGTCGTATTAATTTAATACGGTTACATGGTATCAGCGTTGTTGTCGGCTAGGGGGTCGAGGTGCTGTTACATATTGTACGGACAAAGATTGACGATTGCTTGTTGATAGTGCATCCTTGGAACATCAGGCTAATGGGCCGCCCCAATGGAGAGGAAGGGAGTCACCATGCCCCTTGAGCGTCGCTATGTCGACATTCTGACAATGGGTCGTTCCGGCATCGATATCTATCCTCTCCAAGTTGGCGTGCACCTCGAAGATGTCGAGACCTTCGGAAAGTTCCTCGGCGGCAGTCCAACGAACGTCGCCGTTGCGGCGGCCCGGCTCGGACATCGCGCAGGCGTCATCACCGGAGTGGGGGACGACCCCTTCGGCCGTTTCGTCACCCGTGAGCTGGAGCGCCTCGGCGTCTCCTCCGACCATGTCGTCACCGTGCGTGACTTCCACACACCCGTCACCTTCGCCGAGCTCTTCCCACCCGACTCGTTCCCGCTCTACTTCTATCGTGAGCCCAGTGCTCCCGACCTGGAGCTGAGGGAGGATCAGGTTGATTGGGATGCAGTCGAACGTGCCGGAATCTTCTGGTTCACCGTCACCGGGCTGTCGCGCGACTCCTCCTTCGGTCTGCACCTGCGTGCCCTCGACCACCGTGACCGCTCTCGCGGTGTGACGGTCCTCGACCTCGACTATCGGTCCAATCTGTGGAGCAGCATGGCCCAGGCGCGTTCGCGCGTCGCAGCCGTCCTGTCCCGCGTCGACGTCGCCGTCGGCAACCGCGAAGAGTGTGAGATGGCCGTGGGTGTCTCCGATCCCGAGGGGGCAGCCGACGCTCTCCTTGAGCGCGGTGTTCGCCTCGCGATCGTGAAGCAGGGACCCAAGGGTACCCTTGCCAAGACCGCAGACGAGCGCGTGTGGGTCGAGGCCCGGGACGTGGACGTCGTCAACGGCCTGGGTGCAGGCGACGCTTTCGGCGGTGCACTCATCCACGGCCTCGTCGAAGGATGGGACCTCGAACAAACCATCCGTTACGCCTCGGCCGCGGGAGCCTACGTGTGTTCGCACATCGAATGCTCGACCGCGATGCCCACCCGAGAGCAACTGCGCACCTTCATGGAAACGGGGGTCCTCCCGTAACCAACCCGACCAGCACCTGCCTCGTTCCCCTCTTCTCTTTCCGCGGCACCGACGCCCAACTTTCAGGAGACTACGATGACTCTTCCCGACATTTATGTTCCCGCCGGGTCTTCCGGCCATGGCAATTTCACCGTCGATATTGACCCCCAGCGCGCTGGGTGGACCTTCTCCGGTCTGCGTGTTCTTGTCCTCGAGGCCGCAGCCTCCGAGGTCGTCGAAACCGGCGAGGCTGAACTCCTTGTCCTGCCTCTCGCCGGCGGCGCGACCGTCGAGGTCGACGGGCAGACCTACGAGCTCGAGGGTCGTCGCGGCGTCTTCTCCGGTGTCACCGACTACCTGTACGTGGGGCGCGGCAAGACCCTGACGATCACCTCCGCCCAGGGCGGCCGCTTCGCCTTCCCCTCCGCTCTCGCCGCTCGCGACATCCCCGTCGCCTACTACCCCAAGAGCCAGGTCCGCGTGGATCTGCGCGGCGCCGGCGACTGCTCGCGCCAGGTGAACAACTACTCCCTCGCCGTCGAAGGCGTCACCACTTCCCACCTGCTGGCGTGTGAGGTCATCACGCCGGGCGGCAACTGGTCCTCCTACCCGGCCCACAAGCACGAGCAGGACTCCGAGGACGAGCGCGAGCTCGAAGAAGTCTACTACTTCGAGATTGAAGACGGTCCCGAGGGATCCAAGGGCTTTGGTCTGCACCGCACCTACGGCAGCCCCGGCCGCCCCATCGACCTGTGCTGCGAGGTTCACGACGGCGATGTCGCCCTCGTGCCCCACGGCTATCACGGCCCCTGCGTTGCCGCTCCCGGCTATGACATGTACTACCTGAACGTCATGGCCGGCCCGAACGAGGACCTCGTGTGGCTCGCCCCCGACGATCCGGCACACCACTGGATCCGCGCGACCTGGGAACACCAGGAAGTGGACCCCCGCCTCCCTATGAACAAGTAAGACAGCCCGAAAGGATCACCCATGAGCAACGAAGCCTACAAGGGAACCGTGCGCCTGACGGTCGCGCAGGCGATCATTCGCTTCCTGTCCAACCAGTACACCGAGCGCGACGGTGTTGAGCGCCGCCTCATCGCGGGTGCCTTCGGCATCTTCGGCCACGGTAACGTCGCCGGCATCGGCCAGGCGCTCCTGCAGAACGAGATCGCCCCGTCTGAGGGTGAGAACCCGATGCCCTACATCATGCCCCGCAACGAGCAGGGCGCGATCCATGCTGCCGCGGCCTTCGCTAAGACGACGAACCGCCTGCAGACCTGGATGACGACCGCGTCGATCGGCCCCGGCTCGCTCAACATGGTCACGGGTGCAGCCCTGGCGACGACCAACCGCCTGCCCGTCCTCATCTTTCCTTCCGACCAGTTCGCGACCCGCATCCCGGACCCGGTCCTTCAGCAGCTCGAGGACCCGACGTCGCTGGACGTTACCGTCAATGACGCGTTCCGTCCCGTGTCCCGTTTCTTCGACCGTATCAACCGTCCTGAGCAGCTGATCCCCTCGCTGCTGGCCGGCATGCGCGTGCTGACCGACCCGGCCGAGACCGGCGCCGTCACGATCGCCCTGCCCCAGGACGTTCAGGCTGAGGCCTACGACTGGCCGGTCGAATTCTTTGCCAAGCGCGTGTGGCACGTGCGCCGTCCTCCGGTTGAGCGCGCTGCCCTCGAGCGTGCGGTCGCCAAGATCCGCGCCGCCAAGCGTCCCCTTATCATCGCCGGTGGCGGTGCCATCTACTCCGAGGCCAGCGAGGAACTGCGTGCCTTTGCGACCGCGACCGGCATCCCGGTGGCGGACACGCAGGCCGGTAAGGGCGCCATCAACTGTGATCACCCGTGCTCTGTCGGCGGCGTTGGTTCGACCGGCGGCGACTCGGGCAACCACCTCGCCGACAAGGCTGACCTGATCATCGGCGTGGGCACGCGCTACTCCGACTTTACGACGGCCTCGAAGACGCAGTTCAAGAACCCCGATGTTTCTTTTGTCAACATCAACATCACGCCTTTCGACGCTGCCAAGCAGAGCGCTGAGATGGTCGTGGCTGACGCTCGTGAGGCGCTTGTCGTGCTGACCGAGGAGCTGGCCGACTACCGCGTCGACGAGGCATACACCTCCGAGATCGCCGCCGAGCGCGAGGCCTGGGCTGCCAAGGTGCAGCAGTGCTACCACGTGGGCAACGCCCCGCTGCCCGCACAGACCGAGGTCTTCGGCGCGCTCAACGAGCTCATGGGCGACGAGGACGTGGTTATCAACGCTGCGGGCTCGATGCCCGGCGATCTGCAGGCTCTGTGGCAGGCGAAGACCCCGGTCCAGTACCACGTCGAGTACGCCTTCTCCTGCATGGGCTACGAGGTCCCGGCCGCCATGGGTGTCAAGCTGGCGCGCCCGCAGTCCGAGGTCGTCTCGATCGTCGGTGACGGCACCTACCAGATGCTCCCCATGGAGCTGGCCACGGTTGCCCAGGAGGGTATCAAGGTCATCTATGTCCTGCTGCAGAACTACGGCTTCGCGTCCATCGGGGCCCTCTCCGAGTCGCGCGGTTCCCAGCGCTTCGGTACGAAGTATCGCCAGCGCGGAGAAGGGTCGCACCTGGAGGATACCGAGCGCATCGCCGGCGTCGATATCGCTGCGAACGCCCGCTCCTGGGGCATTGATGTGATCGAGGCTCACGGCATCGAGGAGTTCAAGGAGGCCTACAAGGCTGCAGCCGCCTCGGATCGTGCAACGATGATCCACATCGAGACCGACCTGATGGGCCCCAACCCGCCCGGATCCTCCTGGTGGGACGTGGCCGTTTCGCAGGTCTCCGAGTTGGAGTCCACGCAGCACGCCTATGAGGATTACCAGCGCGACCGCAAGCCGCAGCGTCACTACCTGTGATGATCTGAGCGTGCGAGGGCGGCCCCGGAGTTTTCCGGGGCAGCCCCTTGTGCTAGAAGTCTGTGCGCGCGTGGGGCTTGTCGTGAAACGCTTCGTGAAACGGTGAGCAATTTGGCGGTGGAAGGTCTTAGTGGGGGAGTGTGTCCAATAGACGGGACAAATTTCCCTTGGAAGGTGCTGGTATTGCTGATATTGCGACATGTTTGCCGGGGACATGGTAGCGTTTGTCCGAACAAAGTTGTTCCGCCATTCGTGGATGAATGGGAAGAAAGGTAAACCAATGACAATCAACCTGTGGGTCAATGGCCAAGAGTATGCCGCCCACTGCGACAAGACCATTGACGTTGAGAACCCCGCTACTGGCAAGGTCGTCGATCAGCTGGCTCTAGCCGACAAGCATTGCCTTGACCAGGTCGTCGAGATTGCTCGTCAGGCGCAGAAGGAATGGGCTCGTACTGCCCTGGCGAAGCGTGTGGACATCATGTTCAAGTTCCGCCAGCTCGTCATCGAGCATCAGGATGAGATTGCGGACGCTATCGTGCGTGAGGGGGGCAAGACGCACGGCGACGCCCTCGGCGAGATTGCCCGCGGCCGTGAGACCGTCGACTTCGCATGCGGTATCAATGCTGCCCTCAAGGGTGAGTTCACCGATCAGGCCTCGACCGGCGTCGATGTGCACACCCTGCGTCAGCCCGTTGGTGTCGTCGCGGGTATCTGCCCCTTCAACTTCCCGGCCATGGTCCCCATGTGGATGCATCCGGTCGCCCTGGCCACCGGCAATGCCTTCATTCTCAAGGTCGCCTCGACGGTCCCGAGCGCCTCGCTGATCATCGCACGCCTCTACAAGGAGGCGGGCCTGCCCGACGGTCTGTTCAACGTCATCGCCGGTGACCGCCATCTGGTCACCGACATTCTTACCCACCCCGGCATCGACGCGATCTCCTTCGTCGGTTCTTCGCCGGTCGCGCACATTGTGCAGGATACGGGCGTGGCCCACGGTAAGCGCGTCCAGGCCCTCGGCGGCGCGAACAACCATGCGATCGTCATGCCTGACGCTGACATCGAGTTTGCTGCGCAGCATATTAGTGCCGGTGCCTTCGGTGCGGCTGGTCAGCGCTGCATGGCCCTGCCCGTGATCGTCGCCGTCGGTGGTGTCGAAGAGAAGCTGGTTCCTGCGATCAAGGCTCGCGCCGAGAAGATCGTTGTTGGTCCTGGCACTGACCCTGCCTCCGAGATGGGGCCGGTCATCACCCGCTCCTCTCAGGAGCGCATCACCACGTGGATCGACGAGGCCGAGGCTAAGGGTGCGAACGTCGTCCTTGATGGCCGCGGCTACCGTCCCGAGGGTGAGGAGTATGCGGATGGCTTCTGGCTGGCCCCCACCATTCTCGACAACGTGGATCGCGATCTGAGCGTTTACTGCGAGGAGGTTTTCGGTCCGGTCCTGGTCGTCGTGCACGCCGAAACCTACGAAGAGGCCATCGAGATTGTTAACTCCTCCGAGTTTGGTAACGGCTCCGCGATCTTCACCTCCGACGGTGACACCGCCCGCCACTTCGTGGTCGATGTCGAGGCTGGCATGGTTGGCGTCAACGTGCCGATCCCGGTTCCGGTCGCCTACTACTCCTTCGGTGGCTGGAAGGAGTCGCTGCTGGGTGACACTCATATCCACGGTCCCGAGGGTGTGCGCTTCTACACCAAGGCAAAGGTTGTCACGACCCGCTGGCCCAAGCGTGGCGAGAAGGTGGGCTACGTTGGCATGAACTTCCCGACGAACGCCTGAGTGTGACAACTCTCTGAGTGGAGGGGTGGGCGCGGCGCGCCCACCCCTCCACTCTATACAGTCATAGGTGTGGGCTTGAGTGCCCCGACGACGAGGTGCTCGCTGGGGCCTCGGCCTTGATATCCTCAGGTGGCGATCTCGGTCTGCGTTATATCTGCCGTAGAGCGGTGCGTACACGGGCGCGGCATTATGCTATGGATGCTGTCTCGTTCATCCGGATCGCTCCGACGAGGAAGTGCAGAGGAGAACCATATGCCACACACTCCAACGATTGACGACTACACACCCGACAGGGTGCGCGAGCTCGTCGAGAAGACCCCCGCTTCCGGTGCGAAGCGCTCCCTGGGCGCAATTGCTGCCATCGCGACGCTGGGCTCTCTCCTCTTCGGCTATGACACCGGCGTTGTCGCTGGCGCCCTGCCATACATGTACATGCCCGGAGGCGCCGGCGGTCTGAACATGACCACCTTCGAAGAAGGCTGGGTCGGCGGCCTGCTGTGCATCGGTGCTGCCGCCGGTGCGTTCTTCGGCGGACGCCTCTCCGACCGCTTTGGTCGCCGCCATAACATCACGTTACTCGCCATCATCTTCCTGTTCGGCGCCATCGGCTGTGCAATTGCCCCGAACATCTGGGTCCTCTATCTGGCGCGTATCATCCTTGGGTTCGCGGTTGGTGGCGCTTCCGCGACGGTTCCCGTTTTCCTCAGCGAAACTGCTCCCAAGCGGCTGCGCGGTTTCCTTGTCGCGACGGATCAGATGATGATCGTCTTCGGCCAGTTCCTGGCCTTCTCTATGAACGCTGTCATCGCTCACATGCAGGGTGGTCCCACCGTCACCCTGGCCGGTGATGCCGTGGATGCATCCGGGCACGTGCTCGGCCACGCTGGCACGTCCGTCGCGTGGGAGACCGTCCAGGCCGCCGTCAATATTGCGGATGTCGCCGGCACGGGCAATGGTCTGACCTGGCGCTACATGCTCATCCTGTGCTCGCTGCCCGCCATCGCCCTATGGATTGGCATCCGCACTGTGCCCGAGTCCTCACGTTGGTACGCCGCCAACCTGCGCATCGTCGAGGCCATTGGCTCCCTCAAGCGTGTGCGCGACGAAAAGAAGGATGACGTCGCTGGCGAGATCAACGAGATGCTTGATGTCCAGCGTGCAGAGTCTGCTCAGGAAAAGTGGTCGCTGTCCCAGATCCTCAAGGTCAAGTGGGCACGCAAGCTCCTCTACATCGGTATCGTCCTGGGCATCGCCGACCAGCTGACGGGCATCAACACGGCCATGTACTACACGCCGAAGATCCTCAACGCCGCCGGCGTTCCCATGGAAGACGCCATCACCCTGAACGTCGTCTCCGGTGGTATCTCCGCGATCGGTTCCGCCGTGGGTCTGTGGCTCGTCGCCCGATTCGCTCGCCGTCACGTGGGCATGTATCAGGAGCTCGGCATCACGATTTCTCTGGCTGCGCTGTCTGCCGTGTTTGCGGCCTTCATCAGCCCCTACCTGGATGGCAAGGGAAACATCTCCGGCGCCCCGACCTTCGCGCCCTGGCTCGTTCTTGGCATCGTCTGTATCTTCGTGTTCATCAAGCAGTCCGGAACGGTGTCCTGGGTGCTCGTCTCCGAGATATACCCTGCCGCCGTCCGCGGCACTGCCCTCGGTATCGCGGTGGGTACTCTGTGGCTTGCCAACGCGCTCGTAGCCGTTGTTTTCCCACCGCTCATGGCGACCGTCGGTGGCGCTGGTACGTACGCGATCTTCGCAGCCATTAACTTCCTCTCGTTCCTCTTCTACTGGAAGGTCATCCCCGAGACGAAGTTCCACTCGCTGGAAGAACTGGAACTGAAGTTCCAGAAGGACTACTCCTGAGAACGAATAGTTCACGTCCGTGTGTCCGGTGGGGAGGCTGCTCCACCGGGCACACCTGTTTGTTGAACGGATAGGAAGGGCGATGACGACACAGCAACAGGGAAGCATCCCGCTCGACTCACCCGCCGGTTGATTGTGGCGGGGCGTGCATGAGTGCCGTCGCTCTCATCGCAACAGTGGTTCAGCGCATCCGGATAGCTTATTAGCATATCCGGATCGAGATAACCTATCCGCGTGTGTCCGTCATGGGACTCGTTACGGTGAGATGCACCTGGTTGGTCATCGCGGATCCTGGGTGTGGCCCATGCGCGACTAGGATGCCGGGATAAAACTCTCCCTGCACGCGTAAAACAGGCCAAAATGAGCGTTTTATGACGAGCAGGGAGAGTTTTGTCCCGCTTAGAACCTGTGGTGCGAGCATGCAGCGGTGCCGGTGGACGGCGGCCCGACTGGAGGGCGGCGCGAGGACTGCTGGGTGAAGGTGGTTGCGGTGCCGGTGGGCGGTGGTAGGGCCAGGGCGGGCCTCGAGATCGATCACTCCGAGCCTTTAGGCTCGCGTGTGGCGATCTCGCGGGCGGCCGCCGCCCACCGGCGCATAGAGCAGCCACAGAAAGCAAGACGTGTGCTCGCGCCGCGCGGAGGTCTGGCGGGGTGCGCGATCGTGCTCCCGCGACTGGCCGTTGCGTGGGCGCGTACGCGTGTGTCCTATGGCCCGCAGGTTGTACTACTCTAGAGGGCAGTTCGTAAGCTATCGGATGAACGATGAAAGAGGCTCCATGACCCAGCTTGAGGCGCGCCAGGTGAAGGCGGTTGAACTGGACATTCTCACAGAACTGGACCGCGTGTGCCGTGAGCACCAGCTCTCCTATGCGCTCGCGTATGGCACTCTTATCGGGGCAATGCGCCACAGCGGGTTCATCCCCTGGGATGATGACATCGACGTCTACATGCCCCGCGATGACTACGAGAAGCTCTACGACCTGTGGCAGCAGGGAGCTCTCGGGGAGCACTACAGCCTCGTCAGTTACCGTGATCGAACCTCGATTAACTCTTATTGCAAGCTCGTTGATACCCGAACCCGGGCGGTTGAGTCTTTCCTCGACGAATCTGCCGGAAATCTCGGGCTGTGGGTGGATATTTTCCCACTTGAGCGCGTCGACATTACCGATCCTGCCGTGCATCGTGCCGCACGCAGGGGGCACCGACTTGTGTGGTGGAAGTACATTGCGGCGTCAAACCCGCGCTACGCGACCTCCACGGCACGCCGCATCATCAAGTACATGCTCTATCCGATTACTCGCTTTGCAGATCTGTACGCCATCTCTCGTCGACAGGACGAGCTTGCCCGCGCGTGCCACCGTTCGTCTGTTGAGAATCCGGACAACGAGCGCTACGTCCTGCTCCTCGACGACATTATGAGCCGCAATATCATCCGGCCTGAGGAGCTTTTCCCGACGCGTACTGCCAGCTTTGAGGGGCGCGAGTTTGCGATCCCCGCACAGGCCGAGAAGCTGCTCCAGGACTACTACGGCAACTGGCGTGAGGTCCCGCCCGAGGACCAGCGTCCGCCCGCCCACATGCGTTCTGTCGAGTGGGTGGCGGACACTCCCTTCGGTGAATGACGCGAGGGTGCTAGCCCGCTGATCGGACCGCTACTTGGTCGTGGAGTGGGCCACCAGCTCGGGATGCATGCGTCGGAATTGAACACCGAGCAGCTGTGCGCAGGCGCGCACTCCCAGCAGACGGCACGCCCACTGTGCGATACGCGCTTCGCGGGTGCGCGACTGTGAGATGAGGGGAAGGAAGAACTGGCTGACGAACGCCTTGCGGCGGCGAGCCTGGTGCCCGTGCTTCTTCTCGTCGAGCAGTCCCAGCGCCGAGGCCTGGCCCACCCACACCATCATCGGACGCGCCAGGAATGCCATGAGTGCGCCGCGGCGTCCCTCGGATAGCGAACGAGCGGCGGACAGATTCGAGCGCAGGACGTGCTCCAGGTCGTCGACCGTCGAAACGGCTAGCGAATGCGAGGTTTGAGCGTAGGGGTGACCCATCCTGTACACGTAGAAACGCTGGTCAAGCCAGGCCACGGAATCGATGTGAGCGATAATTTGAGCGCTCACATCCGTGTCTTCGTTGCGCATGCCTGACGGGAATACGATGCCGTGTTCGGTCAAGAAGTCGCGGCGGATCACCTTCGTCCACACGGCGCTCGTCGTCAGCTCGTTGTCGATGATTGTTCGGATTGCCTCGTCCGTGCTCAGCGAATCAATCGTGGAGGCGATCGATGTGGGTTCGGCTTCCGTAATCTCGGTGCCCTCCGGGTTGGCGCGCGCACTCATGTGCCACAGCAGATCAACGGGGCGCCTTGTCAGGGCCTCGTGAACGAGCGTGAGCGCCTCGGGGATGCGCCACCAGTCGTCATTGTCCATGAACGTGATGTACTCGCCTTGCGCAGCCTTCAGGGCTGTGTTGCGTGCTGCGCTCGTTCCTGCGTTTTCCTGATGAATGACGCGGAAACGCGGGTCGCGCTGCGCGTAGGAATCACACAGGGCGGGTGAGCCATCCGTTGAACCGTCGTCGACGAGAATCACTTCCCAGTCCGCAAAATCCTGCGCCTCGATGGACTCCAGGGCGCCCGGCAGGAACTCCTGTGCGTTGTAGACGGGGATGATGACGCTAATAAATGGCATGACTGCTCCTCGGGAAACAGGGGTGGACGTCAGAGATGAGCGGGGGAGTGTGGCGCGCGGCCATCCAGTAGTGACTCGGCGATGCTCGCATACTCGCGGGCTCGTACCGGCCACGTCCACGCGTCGATGAGGCTGGGATCCCCCAGGGCGGGCGGGTTGTTCAAGAAGTCACGCAGGGTTGAGACAAGCGACTCGAGTGTGCGTTCGGCGGTGATGACCACGGGGTTCCCCTGGTCTGCGAGGACCTGCGCGCCGGGCACTGTGAACGTGACGACGCGCCCTCGTTCGGCCAGCGCCTCCAGCAGGGTCGTCTGGAACCCCTCCGACAGGACCGTTGGATTCACGAGGGTTGCTCCGGCCAGGCGGGCACGGACCTCCTCTGCGCTCACACGACCGGGTGCAGAAACAGTGCCATCGAGTCCCTTGGCGGCAATCATCTCTCGAGCGGCGTCGAGATCAGCGCCTGCGCCCAACAGCTCGCCTGTCACCTCCTGCCCCTGCGCGCGCAGCTGTGCCACGGCCTCGATGAACGTGTCCCATCCCTTCCCGGGCACCATGCGGCCCACGAAAACCAGGTGACGGTGGCGGTCCTCGATCGGTTCCGCGTGCGGCTGCGGGGGAGTGATCGCGTTATAAAACACGTCCGCATGAACGCCGCCGAGACGCGATGCGAAGGCTGCGGCCTGCTCAGACACGCCCAGCACGCGATCCGCATGGCGCAGCACGTAACGGCCCATCGTCACATCGACCGCACGCGATGCGGGGGCGATGATCGGCGAGGAGGATGCGACAAAACCGGAACCGTGCTCCGTGTGAATGACCGGGATGCCTGCTTGGTGCGCAGCGCGTACCCCCACGAAACTCATGGGGAAAAAACGAGTGTGCACACTGACGACATCGATGTGGTGCTCGCGGAGGAAGCGCGCGATCGCACGGGTCGCGCCCAGGGCCGGGAAGCTGATGATGTCCGCGACCGGGAAGTGACGTCGATCGGTACGAATATCGACACCCTCTTCCTGTCGATGCCCCGGCTTATCAGAGATAGTCAGCACGAAAACCTCGTGCCCCAGCTGTGCCAGGGACACCGACAGGTGGTAGATGTGCGACTCCAAACCACCCAAACGCGGAGGGTAGCTGTTGACGATAAAAGCGATGCGCATTCACTGCTCCTGACCGGTTGTAGGTTCCGAGCGAGGATCCTCCTCATCGCGGGAAGCCAGAAGATTCGGCACCCCGCCCTGATCGGGGTCGAAACGACCAAACTCTAGCGTTTCCGGTAGGTGCGTGCGACGATCAGCGGGATCCGGGATGCGCATGTAGTCGCCGTAACCGCGAGTGAGCAGGGCGTCGACATCGTGGGGGATTGACGCTTCAATTGCCTCAAAGGGGACGCGGCGCGTGGGGAGGAATTCATCGCGGTGCACGGTCCAATTCCATGGGTCACGCATCGTGAAATCGGCATAGGTGCCCGTTGCTTCGCCTTCGGCGCTGCGTGCCGCCTTCTCCCACCGCGCGTACAGTCCGCGTGGCGACATCTGCGCGGTGCGTAGCGCTAGGTTGACGCTCCGTGTCACCGCGTGAATGAGTGACCGCTTCCATGCCACCATGCCGGGCAAACCGGGGGTCGGAATGCCCGAGAGGAACAGCAGGCGGCCCCACCACCAGGTTTTGCGGCACATGGAGCGGAAACGCTTGGCGTCCGCAGGCACCGTATCGAGTGGGAAAATATCGAGGAAGATCGGCGGCGTGTAGTCCGGGTTCACCTCGCCCTGCGAGCGGAAAACCGTTCCCGTCAAGCCGAGCTTGGAGAACAGAAGGTGGTATCGGGGAACGCTCGTCTGGTTGTCGATGCGGAAACCATCAGACAGATGTGCGGGAGCCTCGCGCAGGAATCGTTCGTAGTCCGGTCGGAGCATGAAGACATCAATGTCGTCATCCCACGGGATAAAACCACCGTGGCGAACAGCTCCGATGGCGCTACCGCCGTACAGTGCGTAGTCCACGCCGATCTGGCTGCACACCCGGTCGAACTCTGACAGGATATAGGTCAGCAGCATATGGACCTTGCGTAGGTCGCTGGGGGGCGTCGTCATAAGTCCTCCGAATGCGGAAAGCGGGTGGGCGCACGTGCGCCCACCCGCCATTGTCTCACGCCTTGTCGTCCGTGATGGTACTCGCGCGCCGGGGAAGCAGGTCACCCCAGTTGGAGGTGGCCGCCAGGACCGTGCCCACCAGGATCACGACGCAGCAGATGACCTGCGTGAGCGTCGGAATCGTGTTCGGGGGGAGTATCAGGGCGAAGATGATCGCCCACGCCGAGTAGGAAATGTTCAGGGCCATGCCGCGCGAGGCGCCGATCGCCGACAGGGCCTTGTAGTAGAAGAGGTACGAGGCCGTGCCCGCCAGGCCGGCCAGGGCCACCACGCCCGCGGACAGGTGAGCCAGCGACTGGAGCGTGAAGCCGAAGACGCCCGCGATCGGGGCGACAACGAACAGGTAGACGGCCGCCGAGGTTGTCTCGCGGATCTGGAGTGCCACCTCGTTATCCACGGCCTCGTCACGCATGCCCCACGTGAGGATGACGGCCTCGGATCCCCAGCCGATCACGCACGCCAGCGCGCCGGCGACGCCCAGGATGGCGTTGCCGCCCCCGATCGGTTCCGAGGTCGCCGACCAGCCGACCGCGACGATCGCTCCGAGCGCAACCAGGAGGGCCACGATCTGGCGAGGGGCCATCCGCTCCTTCAAGAGAATGAAGGCCAGCAGGGTGCCCAGCGCCGGGTAGAACGTCGAAATAATCGCGGTCAGGCCGGGGCCGATGTTGTCGATGGCGATCAGGTAGCCGCTCATGCCGATCGGGCCGCCCAGCAGGGCCGCTGCGATCACCGACTTGCCCGGGCGCGTGCGCAGCGCCGCCCAGGTGTCCTTCAGGCGGCCTCGGAGAGTCATATACACGACCAGGATGACGGCACACGCGACGTCGTGCAGGACCGCGCCGACGAGCGCCGACTGGCCGGAGCTGTCAAACCGAAACATGGCTAGCGCGATCGCTAGCACGACCGTGTCCAGGCCCCACAGAGCGCCCGAGAAGAAGCCGTAGCGCTTGCCTCCGTGCTGAGTTTTCATGCCAGTTCACCTTCCGTGGAGATCTGAGTGCTCGAGGCTGCCTCGTAGGCTGCGAGCAGGGAATCGATTGTGCGTGTCGCGTGCGAGTAGTAGATGTAGAGCCACTCGCCGACGTCGTCCCCCTCGGCCTCCTTGACCAGCGCCCACAGGTACCAGCACCAGCCTGCGAACACCTCGTAGGCGAAGAAGTGGCGTGCCTCGCGCTCGGTGGGGGCGTGGTCCAGGTAGTACTCCAGGGCGGCGCGAGCGCGCTCGCGGGTCATCTCCGCCGTGCACACGGTCATCGTGCCGAAGTCGGCGGCCATGTCCGACATGCCCGCGTACTCCCAGTCGATGAGGCTGATCTTTCCGTCGTTATCCACCAGGAAGTTCGGCGGGAAGAAGTCGTTGTGCGAGGGGACTTTATCGAAGCCATCCGCGTCAGCGAAGGCCTTCAGCCGCAGGACCTTGTCGCGCAGCTCAAAGTATCCGGGCACGTCGATGGGGCCAAAGGCCTTGAGGAGGCCCTCGTAGCGCAAGCCCTCGGTGACAAAGTCGAAGGAGCGGTCCAGGATTCGACCGGAGGTGTGCAGCGCGCGGTCCATCTCCATGGCCGCCTTGAGCTCCTCGGGGCGGGTGACGTCCAGGTTGCGCACGTCGCGCACGAAGCGCGAAATCTTCCAGCCCGCCTCGGGGTCACCCGTGAGGAAGGTGTCGTCGATGCCGAGCTCGGCGGCCAGGCGCAGGCCGGCGAACTCCGCGCTGCGGTCCACGATCTTCTCTGTGCCGATGCCGGGGTGGCGGTAGACGTACTCGTCGTCTCCGACCGCGAAGTGGCACGACAGGTTTGTGATGCCCTGCTTGAGCGGGTAGAAGTCGCGGATGTCGGCCTTTGTGCAGCCCAGTGTGTCGACGATGTGATCGAAGACCTCGGAGTCCACGTTCTCCATGAAGAGGGGGTCGAAGCTGCGCAGCTCGTCGACCGAGTCGAACTCGTGGATGACGCCGTCCGGGTAGCGGCGGATCACCATGTCGAAAGACTTGATGTGGTCCAGGTAGATGGACTCCCACAGCTTTGAGACTGTTTCGGGCAGGTGGTAGACCTGCTCGAGGATCTCGCGGAATGTCGCGGAGAAAACGCGGTCGAAGTAGACGTGGCCGAGCATGACCCACGCATCCTTGCCGCCCACGGTCGCGCCCGTGATGCGGTCGGCCGGCCCCGTCTTGATGCACCACTCGTCGGTGGGGCCCTCGACGTAGTTCGCCGAGTAGTAGGACTTGTAGACGTAGGGCTCGAAGGGGTTCGTGGTGAAGTAGTCGTCCGAAGAACACACGTAGGTGTTGTCCAGGCGGTCCTTCACGAGCCACAGGGACCCGTTGTTGTTGCGCGTGGCGTATTCGCGGTTGACGACGATGTCGACACCGTACTTGTCCGCCAGGTAGAAGAAGTATTCCTTCTTGTAGCCAACGACCAGCGTGATGTTCGTGATGCCGGCTTCGTGGAGCTGGCGGATCTGACGCTCGACGAGGATCTCGCCGCGCACCTTGAGCGTGCCCTTGGGGCGCTCGTAGCTGATGGGGGCGAAGCGGGAGGACAGGCCTGCGGCCATGATGACGGCGCCTGTGACGCGGTAGGGCTCGAGTGCCTCGCGACCGGCATCGGTGATTGTGCGGTCGTCGATGTAGCCGGCGGCCTCGCATTCGCGGGTGGCGGTGTTGACGCGCCCAAGGCTCATGCCGGTGGCCTCCGATAGTGCCCGTTGGGTGAGGGGTGCGTCGGCCTTGGCCAGGGCGATCAGGATGTTGAATTGGGGCTCGCTGAGCGTGCCGACGTTGGTTGTGGGCATGCCGCCACCTTTCGTTCACAAGATTGTTTGAGTGCTACGTGTTCGAGCATAGCATTCTTTGGCGAGGATGTGAACATATTGGTGTGGGATGCCTCATGACGAGGCTTGGGTGCCCTCCGGGCCGTGTGGCTCAGAAGCGGGCGGCGGCGCGGAAAGCCTCGATGTGAACGGAAGCGGCGCGGGCCCACGTGAACTCGTCGGCGCGGGGAATTGCCGCGGCACCCAGCGCTGCGCGGCGAGCCGGGTCGTCCAGGAGCTCCGTGAGGGCTGAGGCAATCGAGTCGGGGTCGATATCGCAGTAGGCGACGGCGTCGCCGCCAACTTCGGGCAGCGAGGTCAGGCGGGTCGTCAGCGTCGCGGCGCCGCAGCTCATCGCCTCCAGGACCGGCAGGCCGAAGCCCTCCGCGATCGACGGGTAGGCCAGGATGACGCAGCCCGAGAGGAAACCGGGCAGGTCCTCCAGGGGCAGGTAGCCGGGGCGCAGGACCGTCAGGTGCTCGGGGACCGAGGCCAGGGCCGGGTCGATATCCTCGTCCCATCCCTTGCCGCCAGCCAGGACGAGGGCCGGCGGATTCGGACGGTCGGAGACGGCCTTGACCCAGCCGCGCACCAGGTTCGGCACGTTCTTGCGCGGTTCCAGCGTGCCCAGGAAGCCGATGTAGTCGCGGCCCTCCAAGCCCAGCGAGGCCTTGACGCGCTCGCGCTCGGCGTCCGAAACCGGGTGGAAGATCGAACGATCCACGCCATGGTAAGCCACGTAGAACTGCGAGGGGTCGCCGCCCGCGTACTTGATCGTCTCGTCGCGCGTCGCCAGCGAAGGCACCACGAGGGCGTCCGCGCGGCGGATCGCGCGGCGGATCGCGGCCGTGAAGAAACGCTGCTTGAGGAGCGAATGCGCCTGCGGGTGCGAGAAGAATGTCGCGTCGTGCAGCGTGATGACGACGGGGACGCCTGGGAACTGCGGGCACGTGTAGTGAGGGGAGTGCAGGACGTCGGGGCGCACCTTGCGGATCAGCTTGGGCAGGCCCGTCTGCTCCCACGCCATGCGCGCCGGACGCGACTCGAAACGCGCAGAGATCGGGATGATGCGCGCCGAGGGAAGACGGGTCGCGAAATGCTCAGCGTCGCGCTCCTGGACGGCCATCGTCAGGTCCACACTCTGTTCGACCAGCTCGGGAACCAGGTCGTCCACGTAGCGGCCGACGCCGCCCAAGTCTGCGGGGATCGCGGTCCCGTCCAGCAGGACGCGGATCGGCTGCGAGTGAGAAACGAAGTGGGCCACGATCATCCCCATTGGGTCGGGAGCAACAACTACTCCCTTTATCGTATTCCATTTCGCGCTCACTCATACTTTTGTTCCCGTCCCCGCGCGCCCGTGAACTACCCTGGGCGTATGAGCGTCAACGTTGGAATGGTCGTCGAACAAATGTGGCAGCCGGTGCCCGGGGGCTCCGGCCGGTACATCGTCGAAGTAGCCTCCCGCCTGGCAGGCCAGGGCGTGCGTGCCCTGGGTGTCGCCGCGCGCCACGGCGCGGATGAGCCAACCCCGCAGCAGGTGGGACTGACCATTCCCGTCCTCAACTCCTCGCTGCCTCGGCGCGCGCTCTACGCCGCGTGGGACCGCCTGAGTATGCCCAGCGTGGACCGGATGCTCGGCGTCGGATCGGGCGGGGGTGCGGACGTCGTGCACGCGACCACCTGGGCGATCCCGCCGACCTCGCGCCCCCTGGCCGTCACCGTCCACGATGTTGCCTTCCTGCGCGATCCCGACCACTTCACGGCTCATGGATCCGCCTACTTCCACCGTGCCCTCGAGATCACGAGGAGGCGCGCCGACGCCATCATCGTCCCCTCGCAGGCCACCGCCGACGACTGTGTCCAGGCCGGCCTGGACGCCTCGCGCATCACCGTCATCCCGCACGGCTTGAGCCACACGCCCGTCACGAAGGCGCAGGTGGAGGAGTTTCGCACCCGCCACGGCCTGGCCCGCCCCTACATCCTGTGGGTCGGCACGCGCGAGCCGCGCAAGAATCTGCCCACCCTCCTGGCCGCGTACGAGCAGCTGGGCGGCACCGACCTCGACCTCGTCCTCGTCGGACCCGCCGGGTGGGGGTCCGACCCCACGGACGCGCCCCTGCCCCCTGAACGGGTCCACGTCCTCGGGCGGCTCGACGACGCCGATCTGGCGTGCGCGTACGCGGGCGCCCGCGTCTTTACCTTCCCTTCGATCTGGGAGGGCTTCGGCCTGCCCGTCCTCGAGGCCATGGCGCACGGGACCCCCGTCGTGACCAGTGCGGACACCTGCATGGCGGAGATTACGCGAGAAAATGCGGGAATCCTCGTGCCGGCCACCGACGCCTCGGCCTTGGCCGAGGCCCTCGAAGCGGCCTCGGGGAGCGAGCACGACCGCCTCGCCGCCGCCGGTATCGAGCGCGCCCGCGACTACACGTGGGAAGCCTCCGCCGCCGCGCACGCCGCCGTCTACGCGTCCCTGGCGGGCGAACGATGAGGACGCGCAGCGCGAGGGTCATCCTCGTCAACTGGAAGAACGCGCCGCTCACCCTGCGCGCCGCCCACTCGATCGCCCCGCAGATGGGGGAGGGCGACCACCTCGTCATCGTCGACAACGGATCCGACGACGACTCCCTGACCGTCCTGCGCGAAGGGCTCGAGCAGCTGCGCGCCGTGGCCAATCCCGCGCGTGTATCCCTCGTGAACGCCGGGACCAACGATGGCTTCGGCGCCGGCGTCATGGCCGGGGCAGCCGGACTGGAGGAAGGCGCCGTCGTCCTACTCAACAACGACGCGACCGTGCGCGCCGGGTTCCTCAACGCGCTCCTAGCGCCCCTGGGTGAGGCCGTGGGTGCCACGACCGCGCTCATCCTCCTGACCGGCACGTGGCGCCCCGCCGCCCCCTCCGACGAGGAGTTCCTCGTCGCCCGCGACGGCAGTCGCTGGACGCGCGTCGCCGACGCAGAGCGCGGCGGGCAGGTCCTCATCAACTCCACCGGCAACGAGGTCGACACTGCGGGCAACGGGTATGACCGCTCCTGGCTGTCCCCCGCCGATTCCCCGCTGCCCGCCCCCGAGGTCTTCGGCCTCTGCGGTGGTGCCTGCGCGATCGACGCCGACGCGTGGCGAGTCGTCGGGGGAGTACGTACCGACCTGTTCATGTACTACGAGGACACCGACCTGTCCTACAAGCTGCGCGAGGCCGGGTACGAGGTGCGCTTTGTCTCAGGAGCCGTCGTCGACCACGAGCACGCCGCCTCCTCGGGTACGTCCTCGCCCATGTTCCTGAGGGTCAACGCCCGCAATCGCATCATTGTCGCCGCCCAGCACGCCCCATGGGGTGTCGTCGCGCGCGCCATCGCTCGCTCCATCGCGCGCGCCGTGCGCTCGGGCGGTCGCGGTCCCGTCGCCTGCGGAGTCCTCCAAGGACTCCTCGCCCTGCCTCGCGCGCTGCGCCACCGCACCGCCGCGCGCCTCCGACGATAGGGGAGTCGGCCTCGTGAACGAGGCCCGGGCTGGCGGGTGCGTCACGGCACACAACGCGGGGCGGAGCTGCGCAGCGCCACGGCCTTGATAGACTGACTCACATGGTGAAGACTGTCCTCGTTACCGGAGCCGGCGGCTACATCGGCCGCCACATTGTTCACGCCCTGCTGGAGCGCGGCCTCGACGTCAGCGTCGTCGACTTCCGCCTCGACGGTGTCGATGCGCGTGCACGCCGCATCGATACCCAGATATTCAGTGGAGACGCTGACATCTACGACCAGCTCGGACGCCCGGATACGGTCCTGCACCTCGCGTGGCGCGACGGCTTCGTGCACAACTCGCCGGCCCACATTGAGGACCTGCCCGCCCATTACCACTTCATCGAGAACCTCCTGAAGGGCGGCTGCACCCACGTCGCCGTCATGGGCTCCATGCACGAGGTCGGCTACTGGGAGGGCGCCATCGACGAGAACTCCCCGTGCAACCCCGCATCGCTGTACGGCATCTCCAAGAACGCGCTGCGACAGATCACGACGCTGCTGACCGCCCAGCACGGTGCGACCATGCAGTGGCTGCGCGGCTACTACATCGTCGGCGATGACGCGCACGGCTCCTCAATCTTCTCCAAGCTCCTCGCCGCCGCCCAGGAAGGCAAGAAGACCTTCCCCTTCACCACGGGCAAGAACCTCTACGACTTCCTCTCCATCCAGGAACTGGCCTACCAGATCGCCGCCGCCGTCTCCCAGGACGAGATCGACGGCATCATCAACATTTGCAGCGGTGAACCCACGAGCCTCGCCGACCGCGTCGAGGCATACATCCGCGAGAACAACCTGGACATCACGCTCGAGTACGGGGCGTTCCCGGATCGCCCCTACGACTCGCCCGGTGTGTGGGGCGACGCCACGAAGATCCGCCAGATCCTGGCCGCCGTTGACGCTGCGGGGGAGTGAGACCGTGAAGCGCGCCGGTATCTTCCTGTTCTTTGATCCGCAGGGCCTCGTCGACGACTACATCGTCGAGTGCCTGACCTCGCTGCGCGAGTACCTCGACGAGATCCTCGTCGTCTCCAATTCTCCTCTGGATGACACCGCGCGCGAGCGCCTCCTGAAGGGTGCCACCGAGGTCTTCGAGCGGGAAAACACCGGCTTCGACGTGGGCGGATACCGCGACGGCATCGCACGTTTTGGCTGGGATCGCCTCGGCCAGATCGACGAGCTGATCCTCTTCAACTACACCTTTTTCGCGCCCATCAACCCGTGGAAGAACCTCTTCGACCGCGTCGAGGCCGCCGGAGCGGTGGACTTCTGGGGCATCACCGAACATGACGAGGTGCGCCCCCACCCCTTCCTCGCAGCCACCCGCATGCCCCGGCACATCCAGTCTCACTGGATCGCCGTGCGTAATCCGCTGCTCAGCTCCCCGGACTTCCGTAAGTACTGGGACGAGATGCCCCCGATCCGCTCCTACAATGACTCGATCCAGTGGCACGAGTCGCGCTTCACGGAGTATTTCGGGGACCTCGGCTACACGCATGTCGTTGCCTACCCGCGCGAGGACTACCCCTCGCGCAACCCCGTCTTCGATAACGCCTCGCTGCTGCTCGCGGACGGCTGCCCGATCCTCAAACGCCGTAACCTCTTCCACGACCCGCTCTACCTGGACCGCCACGCCATCATCGGCGCGGACATGCTGGAGCTGGCCGAGCGGGCGGGCTACGACACCGACCTGATCCTCACGAACCTCGCGCGCACCTCGCGTCCGCGAGACCTCGTGACAAACGCGGGCCTGACGACCGTCGTCCCGCCGCGCGCCGATCAGGCGACCCTGGATGCGGCCGCTTCCCTCAAGGTCCTCGCCGTCGCGCACATCTTCTACGCCGACATGGCCGACGAGATTCTCGACCGACTGAGCGTCCTGCCCGCCGGCTACCACCTGGTGGCCACGACCTCGAACGAGGAGAACAAGGCGCTCATCGAGGCGCGCGCCCAGGAACGCGGCGTGGACGCCGACGTGCGCGTCGTGTCCTCCAACCGCGGCCGCGACATCGGCGCGTTCCTCGTGGACTGTGGCGACGTGCTGACCTCCGGCGAGTACGACGTCGTCGTGAAGATCCACTCGAAGAAGTCCGTCCAGGACGACTACAACGCCGCCCAGCTCTTCAAGGAGCACCTCTACGACAACCTGCTGGCCTCCTCCGATCACGTGGCCGGCATCCTCGCCGACTTCGCCGCCCACCCGGGCCTGGGCATGGCCATCGCGCCCATGCCGCACATGGGGTACCCGACGATGGGCCACGCCTGGTTCGCGAACCGCACCCCCGCCCGCGAGTTCGCCAAGAGGATCGGCATCACCGTCCCCTTCGACGACGATCAGCCGCTGGCCCCCTACGGCTCCATGTTCATCGCGCGCCCCGAGGCCCTGTCCCTGATGACCAGCGCCGGCCTCGTCCCCGAGGACTTCCCCGAAGAGGGCGGCTACAAGGACGGATCGCTGGCCCACGTCATCGAACGTCTCCTGGCCTACGCGGTCCTGTCGCGCGGCTACTACGTCCGCCCCGTCATGACCCCGAAGTGGGCGGGCGTGTACTACGGCTACCTCGAGTACAAGCTGGCCGCGACCTCGTCGATGATGCCCGCTTTCGCGATCGACCAGGTGCCCTTCCTCAAGGCGCGCATGGGAACGGTCCCGAACCTGCTGGGTGCCGTCAAGACCAACATCATGGTGCGGACCCCCGGCCTGGGCAACGCTCTCAAGCCGGCGTACCGAGCGGCCCGCGGGGTCGCCCACAAGATCCGATCCATGAAGGGTGAGCGATGAGCCTGGCCTCCACGATTCGGGCTGCGGCCCCTCACACGCCCCAGTCCGTCGCGCAGGCATTCAACTCCAGGTCCAACTCGATCGGGTTCTTGCGCTGGCTGATGGCCTTCATGGTCATCTTCTCGCACGCCGGACCGATCGCCGGATTTTACGGCGGCGAGGACCTGGGCGTGCAGATCTCGAAGGAACAGTCCATCGGTGGCGTCGCCGTCGCGGGATTCTTCTTTTTCTCGGGATTCCTGATCACGCGCTCGCGCATGGGACGCGCCACGATCTGGCGCTACATGTGGCGCCGCGTCCTGCGTATCTTCCCGGCCTTCTGGGCGGCCCTGCTGTTCACGGTCGGTATCCTCGCTCCGATCGCCTACTGGCACACGTTCCACAATATTTCCGGCTACCTGCACCCGGCCACCGAGTCCCCGCTCACGTACTTCGTGAACAACATGTGGCTCAACCTCGGCCAGCGCAACATCGCCGGAATGGGTGAGAACCTGCCCTACTTCATCCTGCACGGAGCACGCGACTGGAACGGCTCGGCCTGGACGCTCATCTACGAGTTCAAGGCCTACATCCTGGTGGCGATCCTCGGCCTGTTCGGGGCGCTCGCGAACCGTAAGGTGGGCGGCGCTTTCGCCCTCGTCCTCATCGCCCTCAACGCCCTGCAGTGGATGGGTGCGGGCCAGGTCGCCAGCGTCAACTACCTGCTGCGCGACCCCTACATGCTGATGTTCATGGGCCCCTTCGCCTTCGGCATGCTGTTCACGCTCTACGGTGACAAGATCCCCATGGACTCGCGCCTGGCGTGGGGCGGCCTCATCTTCGGCCTGCTGTCGTACGCGTCGGGCGGCTGGAACACCATCGGTCAGTACGGTTTCCTGTACTTCCTCATGTACCTGGCGATCCGCCTGCCCCTGCAGAACTGGGAGAAGCACGGCGACCTGTCCTACGGCATCTACATTTACGCGTGGCCGATCATGGCTTTCGCCGCCTACTTCCACCTGCAGGATCGCGGCTGGCTCGCCTACCACCTGACGGTCGTCGTGACCGTGCACATCCTGGCCTACCTGTCGTGGCACCTCATTGAGAAGCCCGCGATGAGCCAGAAGAACTACCTGCCCGGATGGATGGACACGCTCATCGAGCACTTCCGTCCCGCGTACGAGGCCGTGGCGCGCCGCATCGTGACGCCGGCCCTGTCCTCGACCAGGATCGCGACGGTCATGGAGGCCGAAGCGGCGTCCGCGCACGCCGAGGAGGAGACCAAGTGAGCGAGAAGAAAGCCACCGGCCAGTTCAAGGAATCCGAGTCGGGCCTGCGCGACATCTCCTTCGACGAGGGCGTCCCCACCGGCTCGTGGAAGCACCGCCTCCACTACGTGCCCCTCGCGATTCTCCTCGCGGGCGCGTGCGCGGCCACCACGGTCGGCGTGTGGTACAAGGCCACCCACCCAGCCCCTCAGGGCGGAGCGGCACCCGCCGCCCAGGCCTCGTCCTTCGCACGCACCACGCCCCAGTCCCTGCCCGAGGTCTGCGCCCCCACCCCACGCGCCGACGTGGGCCCCTGGACGCCCGGCGTCGCGGGTACCGCGGGGTACCTGCCGACCGACGCCGCGCAGGCCTCGTTTGACAAGGGCATGACCGGCGTGACCACCTACGTCGAGGGGCGCGACGGCTACCTGTTCCTCTCCGACGTCTTCAACGCGAACTTCTCCCAGGCGCTGGGCCGCGCACGCCCCACCGCCGACCAGGTGAGCGCGTGGGACCGCTACATGAGCGGCATCGAAACCGCCGCCAGCGCCCAGGGCGCGACCGCGCTGTTCGTGCCCGCCCCGGCCACGTGGGACGTCTACTCCGACAAGCTGCCCCAGTGGGCCGACCCGCTGACGGGAACGACCTCCGTGGACCTCATGCGCTCCGCGCTGCCCACCCACGCCTGGGTGGACGTGCGTGAGGGCCTGCGCGAGGCCCGAGCGGGCAGCGAGGCCCCGCTGTACTCGGCGGTCAACCCGCACTGGTCGCCCTACGCCGCGCACGTCGCCTGGAACCAGACGCTGTCCTGCCTGGGCGCGGTCAACCCGCAGCTGGCGGATCTGCCGTCCCTGTCGCCGTCGGGCGTGAGGAGCGCGGATGCTCCCAACGAGTACGAGGCCCTGGGCGCCCCCGCCCAGGTGGGTCCGTGGGCGGTCCCCACCTACGAGCAGGACCCGGGAAGCGTCCACCTCCTGCAGTTGGAGAGCCGCGACGAGCTGACCGACGCGGCCGCGCGCCTGGCCGAGGTGGCGAGTGCCCCCGAGGTGTCCCTGGCCAGCCCCGTCGACTTCCAGAACAAGCCGGCACTCACCTACAACCCGAACGGACGCGGCACGGCGCTCATCGTGCGCGACTCTCAGGGCAACAACCTGGGTCCCGAGGTCGCAGCGACCTTCGAGTACACGATCCAGGTCGGTCACGGTCTCGACACGGAGGAACCGACGGACGTCGCCTCCCTCATCGAAGCCTACAAGCCCAGCGTCGTGATCGTGGAGTTCACGCAGCGCTACCTCGCGCTCACGCCGGCTGATCGCAAGTAGAATAGTTTTCCTGACCACGACAGAAGCGATGGGAGTAGCCGTGTCTGAGACGAAACGGGTCGTTGACCTGACGATGCGCATGGCGCAGCGCTCGATCTCCTCGGAGTTCAAGGGCACCGCGCTCGGCCGCCTCTGGTCCTTCATCAACCCGGTCGCCACGATCGCCGTGTACGCGCTGATCTTCGGTGTCGTCTTCCGCGGCGAGGCTGACAAGGGCGTGAACTCGGGCCTGTCGTCCTTCGCGCTGTGGATCGGCGTGGGTGTTATCGCCTGGAACTTCATGTCGAGCGGCATCCAGCGCGGCATGGACTCCCTCGTGGGCAACTCGGGTCTGCTGACGAAGGTCTACTTCCCGCGCCAGGTCCTCATCTACTCCTCGGTCCTGGCCCTGGCCTACGACTTCGCGTTCGAGCTGGCCGTCATCATCGTCATCATGTGCATCGCCGGCGGCCCCGGCGTGCTGCTCATGATCCCCGCGGTCATCGTGATCACGGTGCTCGCGATGCTCTTCGTCATCGGTATGGGCCTCATCCTGTCGATCGCGTCGGTGTACTTCCGCGATATCTCGCACCTGTGGCAGATCTTCAACCAGATCTGGATGTACGCCTCCGGCGTCGTCTTCTCCCTGTCGATGCTCAACAAGGTCCAGACCGACCTGGCGGCCAAGGGCTGGACCTGGGGCGGTGAGCCTCTCCCGATCGTCACGGTTTTCCGTCTCAACCCCGCCGAGCTCTTCCTCGAGGCCTACCGCTCGACGCTGTACGGCTTCGCGATGCCGTCCTGGCAGGTGTGGCTCGGCTGCGCCGCCTGGGCCTTCGGTATCTTCGGCCTCGGCTCGCTGATCTTCCGCCGCTTCTCGGCACGAATCGTGGAGGAACTCTGATGACGAACGCGATTTCGGTAGAGGGCGTCTCCAAGCGCTTCCGCATCTACAAGAACCGCAACCAGTCCCTCAAGGGCGCGTTCCTGCAACGTTCACGCGCTCAGTTCGAAGAGTTCTGGGCCCTCGACGACGTCTCCTTCGACATCCCGCAGGGCAAGACCTTCGGCCTGCTCGGCCACAACGGTTCGGGCAAGTCGACGCTGCTCAAGTGCATCGCGAAGATCCTCACCCCGGACAAGGGGACGATCTCCTCGACGGGCCGCATGGCCGCCATGCTTGAGGTCGGCTCAGGCTTCCACCCAGAGCTCTCGGGCCGCGAGAACATCTACCTCAACGGCGCGATCCTGGGCATGAGCAAGAAGGAGATCGACTCCAAGCTGGATGCGATCATCGACTTCTCCGGCGTCGAGCGCTTCATCGACCAGCCCGTCAAGAACTACTCCTCGGGCATGTACGTGCGCCTGGGATTCTCCGTGTCTATCCACGTGGAGCCGGATATTCTCCTCGTCGACGAGGTCCTGGCCGTGGGCGACATGGAATTCCAGAACAAGTGCATGGATAAGTTCGCCCAGCTCAAGGACCAGGGGCGCACGGTCGTCGTCGTGTCCCACGGCCTCGAGCAGATGCGCACCTTCTGCGACCAGGCCGCCTGGCTGGATCACGGCACCCTCGTCGATGTGGGCGCGGCCGCCGAGGTCATCGACACATACTCCGACGTGGCCCACCACGCGGTCGAGGTCGAGGGTGGCGGCACGCGTTTTGGCAGCGGCGAGGCCATGATCGAGAGCATCGACCTGCTCAACGCCTCCGGCGAGCCCACATCTCTCGTGTACCCGGGTGATCCCGTGCGCCTGCGCCTGCACTACCGTGCGAACGAGCGGATCGAGTCCCCGGTCTTTGGTGCCTCCATCGACACCCGTGAGGGCGTGTTTGTGTGGGGCCTGCACGGCATGGATGCCTGCTACGTGCCGACCTCGATCGAACCGGGCACGGGCCACCTGGATATCGAGATCCCGCGCCTGACCTTCAACCCGGGCGCCTACACGATTTCGGCGGCCATCCAGAACCATGACATGACAGGCGTCATCGACGCGCTGCAGAAGGCGCGCCGCTTTGACGTGCTGCCCGGCCCCGGCATGGAGTCCGGCGGTCTGGTCAACCTGGGCGCCTCCTTCACGGGCCTGACGCCTGCACGCCCCATGCGCGACGTACCCAAGCGCGGCGCCGCCGACTACGAGCACCTCGCGCGCATGCAGGCCCAGCAGGCCGATGCACTCGAGAATGAGGACTGACGGACGCACGGACGTCGATGTAGGGCCGGGCTCAGCGGCGTCATACCGCTGAGCCCGGCCTTTTACCTGCCTCGAGGGCCCACATGCCGCGCGCGCTGTGACGATCGTTCTACACTTATAGGAGAACTGTTTCCAGCGACAAGGTACAGCCATGGCACCGACACCCACACTCGCCCGCCGCGCCCCCGCGCGCGCCCTCATCGCAGCCCTCTCCCTCGCCCTCATCGCCCTGCCCGCACAGGCCCGCGCCGACACCGGTGAGGAGACCGCTGCGCAATCCTCCGCAGAGAGTTCCACCGCGGCCCAGTCCGCCGGCGAGACGACGCCGTCCGCCACGACCAGCCTTGCGCCCACGGGCGCGCCCGAGGCCACCACCCCCAGTGCGAGCGAGCAGGAACGGGGTGCCCCGGCCTCGTCGGTCGCGACCGAACCGCCGACGATGAACGCCCCGGACGAAACCGGTTGGGGAGCGTGGGTGCGCGACTCGATAGGCTGGTGGTGGCGGCGTGCCGATGGTACCTACCCCGCCTCCCAGTGGGTGGCAATCGGGGGCAGCCGCTACTACTTCAACGCCAGCGGCTACATGGCCACCGGCTGGCTGCGCGACGGTGACGACTGGTTCTTCCTGGCTTCCTCCGGCACGCTGCTCGGCGGCTGGGTGAACGACGGGGGTTCCTGGTATTACCTGGACCCCACCAGCGGCGTGATGCACACGGGCATGACCGGAGTGGACGGTACCTGGTATTACATGGACTCCTCGGGCGCGATGCGCACCGGCTGGGTCAGCCTCGCCGACGGCTGGCATTACTTCGCCTCTAGCGGCGCGCAGATGGGTGGCTGGCTGCGTGACGGAGGCGCGTGGTACTACCTCGACCCGAACAGTGGCGTGATGCACACAGGCATGACCGGAGTGGACGGTACCTGGTATTACATGGACTCCTCGGGCGCGATGCGCACCGGCTGGGTCAGCCTCGCCGACGGCTGGCACTTCTTCGCGTCCAGCGGCGCGCAGATGGGCGGCTGGCTGCACGATGGGGGACAGTGGTACTACCTGGACCCCAACACCGGCGTCATGCGCACTGAACCCCTGGAAGTGGGCGGGCGCCGCTACGAGTTCGACGCCTCGGGCGCATGGCGCGGGTACGAGGCCCCGGCCGGCTACCTGCAGCCCACCGACCACATCACGGGCCTCGGGGACGCGACCAATACGCTCACATGGGGAATGAACGGCACCAAGGTGCGCATCGCCCAGGTCCGACTCGGCCTGTGGCATTCCAACAAGCTCGCCTCCGTCGATGCACCTTTCGTCGCCGCCGTGAAAAACTTCCAACAGCGCGCGGGCCTGCCCGTCACCGGCGTCGTCGACAAAACCACCTGGGACGCCATGGACACCGGTTACCCGTGGACCGTCGACCAATACCAGGCCACGCCCCTGCCCCTGACCGCCACGCGCAACGAGCGCGTCGAGGCCATGATCGGCTACGCGTGGAACCAGACGGGATCCTCCTACACGTGGGGAGGGGCCGGCCCCTACGACCAGGGATTCGACTGCTCCGGCCTGGTCCTCCAGTCCCTCTACGCCGCCGGCCTGGACCCCCAGCCCATCAACGTCATCAAGCACGCATGGCCGTCGTATCGCACATCGCAGGAGCTCTACGCCTACCCGTCCTTCCAACATGTGCCCCTCGCTCAGCGCCAGCGCGGCGACCTCATCTTCTACACGACGAGCGGGACCGTCACGCACGTTGCCATCTACCTCGGAGACGACTTGATCGTTCATACCGACTGGATGGGGCGCCCCGCCCGCATGCAGCACATCACCGCCGGATACGGGTGGGATCGCATGACCGCAGACGTCGTGCGGCCGTTGCCGTAAGAGAGACAAAAGGCGGGCCGGTCGTGGGTTCTCCCACGACCGGCCCGCCTTCGTCGCAGTGGCGTCGCTCAGCGCCCTAGCAGGCGGCGCACGACGCGCTTCGGCAGGGAGACCGTCCGACGCAGCGACCGCTGCAGGGCCGAACCCGCCTCGAGCTGCGCACGCAGAGCGCTCACCTCGCCGCGCAGCTCGTGCACCTGCTCGTGCAGCGATGTCATCGTGTTGAGCATGTTGACGTGCACGAGATTCAACGAGGAATGGAAACCCGAATCCACGCGCCCCAGCTCCTGGCGCATACGGCGGTAGTACTCCGCCGACAGGAGCGCCTGGCCCAGGTGCGGGGACGAGGGATCGTCCGTCGCCAGCATCGCGCGCAGGTAGCGGTCGCGGATATGCAGGTTATCCCACTTGTGCAGGTACGCGTCCGTGACGACGGAGTTGCCCAGCGATGCATCCATCGTGTCACGGTGATGCCAATAGGCCAGCGGCTCCCCGTCGATGAAACCGACCGGGGAATCCGCCAGCAGCCGCAGGTTGAAATCCCAGTCAGCCTGCGTCTGCAGCGACCCATCCCAGTGACCCACGCGGTCCGCGACCTCACGGCGAATCAGCTGCGAGATCGGTGGCGTGTAGTTCTCCACCATCATGTCCACGAGGGACAGGCCGTAGTTGTCCGTCGACAGGACCTCGCGCCCGATCTCGATACAGGTACCGTCGGCGCGCACGCGCTCGCGGATGATCTCGCAGCGGGTCGCAACACCGCCCGCCTCCGGATGCTCATCCAGGTAGGCGACCGTCTTCTTCAGGAAGTGCGGGTGCCAGGAATCGTCATCGTCGTGGACCGCATAGTAGGTGCAGTGCGAGGCGGCCAGGCCAGACTCGAGCGCAGCCTCGCGACCATTCGACACCTCGTTCGTGACGATCGTGATCTTCGACCGCACGGCGCTCTTCTGTTTCTTGACAATCGAGCGCACCTCGGCCTCGTCGCCGGCGTCGTTGACGATGACCACCTCGTAGTCGTCGAAGCTCTGTGAAGCGATCGACGCGAGGGCACGGGTGAGCATCGCCGGGCGATTGCGCGTGCGCACGACGACGGTGACTGTTGCACTCATGCGGTTTCTTCCTCTTCATTCGGAGTGGACGAGGCGGGCGCCTCCACCTGGCGGTGACGCAACAGGTAGATGGCGCTCACCAGGGCAAGCGTGTACCCCAGCGAGGCGAGGCCCCACAGGACCATCGGGCTCAGCGGCATGTCGGCCCACCACCACTGGATGTCGCCATTCAGATTACCCGGTGCGATCCATCCGATGTGGGAAATCCACACGAGCCCACGGACATAGCGGGCGATCGCCGTGTGCATCGCGACCGCTTGCGCGACGCTGAGGAAGACGACGAAGAAAGTGAGCTGCCCCTTGGTCGGGGACGGCTTCTTCACTGCTGACGTCACCCAGATCATCAGCCACGTGCCCAGCAGAGGCAACGCGTAGCGCGCGTGATACCCGCCGAGGTTGGGGAAGGCCGTGGGTGTCGCGATCAAGAGCGGGATTCCCGCCATCGCCCCAAACACCATGAAAGCAGCCAGAGCCTTGCGCAGGCTCACGGTGCGCGCACCGTAGAAGAGCACCGCACCCAGGACGAGGAGCCCGAGGATCGTCGTGTAGCCCGGCAGGGGAGTGTCGCGCCAGCCCGGCCCGGAGTACAGTCCGAGGAAGCCCGCGAAGTAATCGGGCAGGTAGCGGATGTTCGCGAATGCGACGTCGATGCGGTCATGCACAGTGATCGCCACGTCGCTCGATTGCGAGGCACTGGAGGCCTGCCCACTGCCGAGCATGAGCCACACGCCAATCGCACTGAGAACGGTGGCGACCCCGATCTCGGCGAGATGCCGCCTGTGGGCCTCGAGAATGAGGATGCCCAGAGATACAACGAACACATAGAAGGAGGCATCGCCACGGCTTTCGTAGCACAGGAGTGCGCACAGGCATGCCACGCCGAGCAAAACCCAGTGTCGCCATCCACGCGCGTTGAGTCCGGCATAGAGGGCTGCGCCGTAGCAGAAGACGCCGGTAATTGCCCATGATGAGGGGTTGTTAGAAGCAATGAAATACATGCCCATCGGAGTCCATGCGACCAGTGCTGCTAACGCGATATTCCCTCTGATGTCGCGCTGCGATAAAACGGTGATTGCTCCGATAAGAATGAGGAGGATAGCGACGTTAGCGACGCGCATGTGCCACGCGGATCTCTCCACGTTGTGCCCAGCGAACAAGTGATGGAAGTGGTAGAAGCCGAGAGGATACAGTCCGTCGTCGTAGCGATAGGACGGGTAGTTTGTGTCGTCTGAATACTCTTTGATGCACGCGTGCGAGCGTTCGGGGTGGAAGGCCTCACAGGATGACCGTGCTGTGGTCATGGGCGCCATGACGTACTTATTCCCGTCGATCATGGTTGTTTCGCAGGAGGAGTCGACTGGCCGCGGGCACCACGTGGACACGAGATGGTAGTCATCGTCGGGTGCGGACCCCGGAGGGGACGCGAAGATCCAGCCGGTGGCGACGGCGAGGACGCCGAGGACCAGGAGGACAAAGGCGAGGGGGCGTGCCGCAGTGGAGATGAAACGCTCTCGCGCGGAGGCAAGGTGGTCGGCGAACGCACGTGCCATGAATCGAGCCAATCTGTCCGGAATAGGTACGTCTAATGTACACGAGTCCGGGCCCTGCCCGGCAGGTGCGAGGGGAAAGAGAAGCTAGAAGACGACGGGCCAGTGCGGCATGCAGGTCGTGAGCGTGGCATGGGCGTCCGTGGCCTCGGCGAGGGCCTGGGTGTAGGCGGGGTTCGTCTCGGGCTGTTCGCCGCGCTTAAGCGCTTCCTCGGCGGCCTGCTGATCGGCGAACTCGGGGATGGCGCCGGAGTCGAGGGCTGCGTTGCGCGCGACATACACCGAGAGGGCATCAAGGGCCTGCTTGGAGGTTTCGTCCGAGGCTGCCTGGGCGAGACGGTCGGAATAGTCGTTCTTGAATGCGGCTGCGAAGGCTTCCCACGCGCGGTGGCGCTCGTCCGCGTTGGTTTCCCCCGAGCGCTTGGCTGCCAGCGCCCGGTAGGCCTGGCCGGTCTCGGAGCCGTTCAGGGCTTCGGTGAAGATCGCGTCCATGGCAGCGCATCCGGGTGACGCGGCGCGCAGAGTCGGGCTGGCCGAGCTCGAGGGCTGACCGGGATCTCCGGGTGAAACCGAGACAGCGGGCGTCGACTGCGCGCTCTGGGCATCCTCCGACGGGGAGCACGAGGCCGTGGCGAGCGCGCAGAGCGCAAGCAGCGCAAGGGAGGGGACGAGGCGAGTCACGAGGGATCCGTTTCTGTTGGGGATGCGTCCAATTTATCAGTGTGGAGCGGCTGGTCAGGGGATCTCCGCCGTGGCGAATAGTGACGTATCCGACGGGGTAGTGGAGGCCAGTGTCAGGGAAAGCTCGAGAACTACGGCATAATAGGGGCAAGAATTGGGTGAGTAACACCCTCGGATGCCCACGGGCGCGCAAAGGAGAAGACCTTATGAAGATCGTTGTAACCGGCGGTGCTGGCTTCATCGGAGCGAATTTCGTTCACACGCTGCTGGAGGATCATCCGGACGTCGACGTCGTCGTCCTGGACAAGTTCACCTACGCGGGCAACCGCGCATCCCTGACCGATGTGCCCGCCGAGCTCGCCGCCCGCCTGAGCGTCGTTGAGGGTGACATCGCTGATGCGGACCTTGTTGATGGTGTCGTCGCCGGCGCAGACGCGGTCGTGCACTTTGCCGCCGAGTCGCACAACGACAACTCCCTCCTCGATCCCTCGCCTTTCATCCAGACGAACCTGGTGGGCACCTTCACCCTGCTGGAGGCTGTGCGCCGCCACAAGGTCCGCTTCCACCACATCTCTACGGACGAGGTCTACGGCGACCTTGAGCTGGACGATCCCGCGAAGTTCACCCCCACCACGCCCTACAACCCTTCCTCGCCCTACTCCTCGTCCAAGGCGGGCTCGGACCTGCTGGTGCGCGCGTGGGTGCGTTCCTTCGGTGTCGAGGCCACGATCTCGAACTGCTCGAACAACTACGGCCCATACCAGCACATCGAGAAGTTCATCCCGCGTATGATCACCAACCGCCTGCGCGGTGTGCGCCCGCGCCTGTACGGTGATGGCCTGAACGTGCGCGACTGGATTCACGTGCGCGACCACAACACGGCCGTGTGGGACATCCTCACGAAGGGCCGCATCGGCGAGACCTACCTGATCGGCGCGAACGGCGAGACGAACAACCGCGACGTCGTCGCCATCCTGAACGAGCTGATGGGTTACGCGCCCGACGACTTCGATCACGTGACCGACCGTCCGGGTCACGACCTGCGTTACGCGATCGACAACTCCAAGCTGGTCACCGAACTCGGCTGGGAGCCACAGTTCACGAACTTCCGCGACGGCCTGGCTGACACCATCGCCTGGTACACCGAGAACGAGGCGTGGTGGGCTCCCCTCAAGGAGGCCGTCGAGGCGAAGTACGCCGCCGAAGGACACTGATTCCTTGGCTCACGTGACCCGAGACGAGGCTGCGCCTCGCCCCCGCGTCACCGTCCTCATGGCCACCTACAACGGGATGGCCGAGGGCGGGGCGTGGCTCGACGAACAGGTGGACTCCGTGCTCGCTCAGGCGGGCGTGGAGGTCCGCCTCGTCGTGTCCGACGACGCGTCGAGTGATGGCACGCGTGCGCACCTTCAGGAGCGTGCGGACGCCGACTCTCGGATCACGGTCTTGCCCCAGCGTGACGGTACTCCTGGCGTGACGGGCAATTTCCTGCATCTTTTCACAACGCACACCCCTGACGGCTCCTACGTGGCCTTCACCGACCAGGACGATGTGTGGCACGAGGACAAGCTGAGTTCTCAGCTAGCCCTCATGGCCGATCGCGGGGCCGACGTCGTGTCGTCGAACGTCACCTCATTCCAATCGCTGCCCGGCGGGGTGGTGGGGGAGCGTCGCCTCATCCGTAAATCGCAGCCCCAGCGCGCCTGGGACTTCCTCTTCGAGGCCGCGGGGCCCGGCTCGACCTACGTCTTCAGTCCGAAGGCACACGAGACCCTCGTGCGAGTGCTGAGCGGCCTCGATTACAGCGAGATCGGCGTGCATGACTGGTACGTCTATGCGCTGGCGCGGTCGATCGGCCTGACGTGGGTGATTGGCGAGGAGCCGACCCTGGAGTATCGCCAGCACGGCGGAAACGTGCAGGGCGCGAACTCCGGTTCCGGCGCACGCGATGCCCGCATGGCCAAGCTGCGTAACGGCTTCTACCGCAAACAGTTCATCCTGACGGCCCGCGCCGCCCAGAAGATAGGCAGTTTCGATGAGTGCCGCCAGCGACAGCTGCGCGCCATCCTGGGTGAGCTCGAGGGGCAGGGCGCGGCGTCAAGGCTGCGATTCGCCTTGCGCTGGCGGCAGATCCGCCGCGACCCCGTGGAGGGGCTCAAGCTCGCCGCCGCCCGCGTTCTGGGCGTGTGGTGATGACTACCTCTGGTAGGTGACGAGCCCGCCGTCCGCGTCCTCCGTCGCGAGGATCTGCGCCAACTTGTCAGGGGAGGCCGCGCGCGGATCAATGATGACGACCGAACGTCCCTGCATCCACTGATCCAGCACCTGTCCTGCACCCGTTCGCGCGTCCCACAGCAGCGCGACGCGGCGACCGCGCACCGGGGCTGACGGGTGAGAGCCCGCCAATGCCTCGTCCCGGGCCTGCATGAGCAGCGGGGGAGTGTCGACGATGAGGCCGTCCGGCTGCGTGGCGATTTCCGCGAGGCCGTCGAGCGCCCCGCCTAAGGGGCCGTCCCACGCGAAGGACAGGTACCGTGCGGGCTGGGCGAGTACGTGCGCCCCAGCCTCGATTGCGTCGGAGGCTTCGGAGCCGAGAATATTCGTGACGAAAAGGTCGCCGGGCAGTGGGCGTCGTGTATCGAGGAGCTCCCATCCCATCGCTCGTGCGGCGATCTGCCAGAGGGTGTCCTGCCAGGGTTGAAGAGTCGTGTAGATGCGAGTCGGTGTCGGTTCACCCGTACCGAACAGATCGGCGGCGAGTTCGTTTGTCAGGTAGTTCGCGATTTTCGATAGCCACCTGCTGACCACGGGTCCTCCCAGTTCGACCCGCTCCTGGCCGTATTGGGTGAGCGCTGGCCCTGACCATTCGTTAATCGCTGTGATACAGTGAGTGAGCCTGATCATAGTTTCTGAGGACGTATTGTGCATGGTTTCAAGTATATCGAAGGTCTTATGTGTTCCAAGTACTTAGTAACTGTGAAGTCCTTGAAAACAGGCACCGTTTTTCCGTTGGGTCAAGCGCTACGGAAAAGGTCTCAATATCGCGAAACCGCTTGACTTCCTGCAATGACACGCGTGTAATTCTCGTATTGATCGATTCGTCATAAGGAGCTCCCGCAATGTGGAACATCTTCGGTGACGGACCCCTGGAGTGGTCCGAGGACGCCGACGCGGCGCTGTACGCCCGCATTGACGGTCCTCTTGCGTGGCAGCAGCACGCGCTGTGTGCACAGACGGATCCGGAAGCTTTCTTCCCCGAGAAGGGTGGCTCCACCCGCGAGGCCAAGGCCGTTTGTCAGGCCTGCCAGGTGCGTGAGGACTGCCTGGAATACGCGCTGGCAAACGATGAGCGCTTTGGCATCTGGGGTGGCATGTCCGAGCGCGAGAGGCGGCGCCTGCGCCGTATGGCCGGTTGAGCCCGACACAGCGCCCCGTCGGCGCGATCCTCGTCACGAGGGGAGAGGCGCCGCTCACTCAGTCCGTCCTGCGGGCCATCGAGAATCAATCGATGGCCCCGCACTCGTTGACCATCATTGACGTCGCAGGTCGCCACGTCACCCCCTTCCCGTCCGAACGCGTTCCCGAGGGAGCGCAGCTTGTTCGCGTTGGCCGCGCCCGCAACCTGGGCGATGCAATCAAGCGTGCACGCGCACAGGGAGCCGCTTTCACCTCGGAACACTGGTGGTGGATCCTGCACGAGGACTCAGCCCCCGAACCCGAGTGTCTCGATGAGCTCGTTCAGGCGGCCACAGTCGGCAAGACCGTTGGCGCCGTCGGCGTCAAGCAGATGAGCTGGGACGGGAGCCGACTCCTCGAACTGGGTATTTTCGCCACGGCGAGCGCCCGACGACTCGAACGCGTCGGCGACGACGACATCGATCAGGGGCAGTACGACGGGACGAGCGACGTCCTCGGCGTCGGCACCGCCGGGCTCTTCATCAGCGCTGAAGCCTACGAGGCCGTCGGCGGATTCGACACCGCGCTCGGCCCCTTTGGCGACGGGCTGGACCTGGGGCGCAGGCTCCACCTCGCGGGGTACCGCGTCATCGTCGCGCCCAAGGCGCGTGTGCGCCACGCCCGCGTCTCCTTGTACTCGGGCCTCGACTCTGGGCCAGAGTCGGATCGCAGCGAACCGACGGGCGACGTGTCCGACGCGATTGTCGACGGGAACGCCGCGACCGACGGATCCTTCCGCAAGCGCCGCTACGCCCAGATGTACAACTGGTGCAAGGCCGTGCCGACCCTCATCCTGCCTTTCCTGGCCCTGTGGCTCCTCGTGTGGGCTCCGGCGCGCGCGCTGGGACGTATCCTCACGGGACGGGCGTCCCTCGCTCTGCCCGAAATCGGTGCCCTCGTCTCATTGATCGCAGCGACGCCGCGCCTGCTCGCCGGTCGCGTCCGCGCCGCTCAGTCCCGTTCCGTTCCCCGATCCGCCCTGCGTGGCCTCGAGACGGCACCCGCCTCGCTGCGCAAGGAACCGGCCGGCGTGGATGAGGACGAGAACGGCGAGCGCATCGATCCGCTTATCGTCGCTTCGATGCGGCGCTACCGACTCCGTTCTGCCTTTGTCGGCCTCGGCCTCGCGATGGTGACGTCTCTGATTGCTGGCGCGCAGTGGTGGGGAACCTCTGCAGGCCTCGTCGGAGGAGCATGGGTGTCGCTGCCCGCGACCTGGACCGAGCTGTGGAACGCCGCGTGGGCCGCGTGGGTGCCCGGTGGAGATGGCTATGCCGGTGGCGCGGACCCCCTGACGATTCTGCTTGCCCTCCTGAGCGCCCCCGTCGCGCCGATCGGCGTCACCCCCGGGGCATTCGCGACGTTCCTGCTCGTGGCGTCGAGCCCGATCACGGCAGTCATCGCATGGATTCCGAGCCGCGCACTCGCCACGTCGCTGCGCGTGCGCTTCCTGGCGTCGCTGGCGTGGGCATTCGCCCCCGCGCTCCTCCTGAGCGCGACCCACGGTGTCCTCGCGGGCATTCTCGCCCACATCGCCTTGCCCGTCTTCGCGGCGTTCTGCCTTGGGACGCCGCGGCCTCTCTACGTGGCCGGTGCATCCGGCGTTGACGCCGCACCCCTGCAGCCCCGCGGAGTGAACGCGGGATGCGCGGCGCTTGCGCTCGTTGTCCTGTCGTGCTGCGCCCCGTGGCTGCTGCCTGTGGGCGTGCTCGCGCTCGCGTGGCGGTCCCGGCGCCGCCTCCTCGTGGCGCTGCCCGCTCTGACGCTTCTCGTGCCCACCTACGTCTCCATCCTCGCGCGCCCCGCCGCGTGGCCTGCCCTTGCCTCGACGAGCGGGGGAGCGCACGCATACACCCGCGCGCCCTCGTGGATGGCGGCCCTCGGTATGCCCGCGGCCCCCTCGAGCATGTTCGAGGCCGTGGCGCTCGGAATCATCGGCGGCGGCGTCCTGCTCTTCGGGACAATTGCCCTCCTGCGCGCGCGTTCGCGCGCCGTCAGTATTGCATACGGGTGGGCTCTCATCGCCTCCGCTCTCGCGTGGGGAGCCTCGCACGTCGGCGTTGCTATGTCCGGTGCGTCCGTGGCCGCTGCGTGGGCCTCGCCCGCCCTGTCCCTCGCCTTCATGATCCTGGTCGTACTGTCCTGCTCGGGTCACGTCAGTCTTGCCGATACCGCCGCTGACGCCACCGCATGGGACGCATCCCGGCCCTTCGCGCTGCGAGCCCTGGGCGGCCTCATTGCCGTCGCGCTTGTCGGATGCGCGTCCGCCGCGAGCGTGTCCGCCGTCGCTGGTCGATCCAACCCTGACGACATTCCGACCTTCACGATGTCCCAGCGTGACACTGTCTCGGCGCTCTCCTCGCCCATCGTCTCCGCCGTCGCCTCGCAGGCTCAGCGTTCGCCGCGCGCCGGACGCATTCTCGTCCTTGATGGCGACCCGACGAACGACACAGTCAACGCCACGCTCTGGCGAGGAAACGGAGCGTCACTCACGGCCTCGAACCCCGCCGTTCGCGCGCTCGTACTCGCCGAGGCGCGCTCCGGTGCCGCCACCGGTAGCGTGAGCGACCCGGCCACTGCCTCACTCGCACAGGCCGCCTATACCCTGGTCGTTTATCCGGATGACGCGACCGTGCAGACGCTGGCCGCGCACGACATCGACACAATCCTCGTTCCCCTCGGCGCGAGCGGCTCCGCCGCCCTGACCTCCGGCCTCGACCGCGCCGAAGGACTCGAGAAGGTCGGCGACACGACGTCCGGCACCGTCTGGCGCGTGCGTCCAGGCGGGCTGACACCGGCACGCGTTCGCGTCGATTCTGCTAGCGGGGTGACGACTCCGGTTGGCTCCTCGCAGCTGCGTGTCGACGGCGACGTGGACGCCGCAGGCACCCTCGTCCTAGCCGAGCGCGCCGACTCCGGATGGCATGCGTGGGTTGATGGGGTGGCGCTGACCCCCGTTGCTGCCTCCGACGGATGGTCGCAGGCATTCGACATGCCCACCGCTGGGCACCTGACGCTCACGTACAGCGCGTGGTGGATCATTCCGTGGCGCATCGCTGCGGGCGCGTGCTTGGTCGTTGCCCTCGCCAGCGCCCTATCCGCGTGGAGGAAGAGATGACAAAGCCCCGCATCAGTTCCCTGACGACCCTCGTGGGCGCGGGGATCGCCGTGGCGGCCATGGCCTCTGCTTCCGTGTGGGTCGGTGCCTCCCCGAGCAGAGTCGACGGGACGGCGCAGAGCGCCCACCCGTCACAGGTACGCCTCGCGTGTCCCTCGGGCATCGTCGATCCTTTCGAAACCACCAGCGTTGCGGCCGGTTCCACCTGGTCCTCGCTTGCATCGGCCCCCACGAGCCCGGCGCCCGCATCCATCACGAGCAACGGGGGAGTTATCCCCACGGCCCTGACTCTTGTCGGCCAGGGGGGAGGCGAACTCGCGGGCCTGAGCGCCGTCGGATGCGCGGCGCCACGCACCTCGCAGTGGATCGCGACCGGCGCCACCACCTCCGGCGCCGACATGGTTCTCATCCTCTCAAACCCCGGTCCCACGGCCTCGGTCGTCAGCATTGACGGATACGGGGCTTCCGGCCCCCTCAATGCCGCACCGCGCCAGGTCACCGTTCCTGCGTCCTCCTCGGTGTCGGTGCTCCTCGCGGGATGGTTCCCGGATGAGAACTCTCTCGCTGTCCGCATCCGTGCAGACGGGGGCGGCGTCGCCGCCTGGGTGCAGGCCTCCCTGATGAACGGTGAGATTCCACAGGGGACCACGCTCGCCTCCGCAGTCGTGCCCGCGACCTCGCAGACGATCCTGGGAGTGGATCCCAAGGGCACGTCGCTGCTGCGCCTCGTGTCACCCTCGGGTGATGCCCGCGTGAGCGTCTCCGTCGCCGATTCGACGGGCGTACACCCCCTCTCCGGCGGTCAAGCGACCGTCGCCGAGGGGACCACCCTTGAGATGCCTCTCGATGGCGCGTCCAGCGATGCTACTCCGATCGCGCTCGTCGTCACCTCGGATCGCGAGGTCGTGGCACAGACGACGACGATCACCGTTGGCGCCCCCTGGGCTGAGCGTCTCAGCGCCTGGATCATGCGTTCCAACGCGAGCCCCGCGACGACGTTCACCGAGGCCTCGGTTCCCGGTGCCAGCCAGGTGACGACGATGACCACCTCCGTGCTCTCGTCGACTCCCATTCGCGCCACATCGATTGCCACCGACTCCGGCGTGAACGCCTCGTTGGCGAGCCTCCTCCTGTACGCGCCCGCCGATGCTGCTGGCGCTGCAACCGCGACCCAGGGGGATACCGCGCAGTCTGCTCAGCCCGGTCCGAGCGCCACCCCTGACATCTGGGCATCGCCCTCTCCCGTCACGTCGCAGTCCGGAGCCTCCCAATCGGGTGAATCACGAGATGCACAGTCGAGCGGTACCTCCGCCTCGACCCCGGGAGCTGTCCCGGTGCGCGTGGGAAACCGAACGATCTACGTCGCTCCGGGAGTCCCCACCCTCGTCAGTCTTCCGGACAGTGCGAGCACCATCAGCGCGGATACCCCGATCCAGGCAGCCCTGGTCATCACCGCCGACACCGCAGTGGGGCGCATGAGCACCACGTGGAACGTGGGTACGGAGGGCATTAGCGCTGTCACCGGCGCCATCCGCACCGCCAACTAATCAGCGCATCGCGTCGTCGATCTCGTCCGGCGGCAGCGCCAGAATGTGACTGATCCTCTCGATGAGGACCCTGCGCGTCATGACGGCAACCTCCTCGGGCGGGCAGCGCAGCGTGATCGGCAGGCGGTAGACCACGATCCGGTCGCGCAGACCGCGACGACGATCGGCCGGGAAAATGCGCGCGACAACGACGCTGTGAGACTCCCAGGGGGCCGGATCTGACGGCGGAACATCCTCCACGGCGAATTCGATCGTGGACACCTGAGGCCAGCGACGAATGAGCTCAGTGACGAGTTCGCTGACCATCAGATCGAAGTCCTCGCGCCGCGTCCTCCACGCCGGTGTTCCCGGGAAAAAGAGGGGACCGCGAGGACCGCGACCGTGGCGGTTGCGGCTCGAGATGTGGCGGCGCGTGGAAAACACCCCCTCAGGGTAGGCGCATGGCGCGCGGGAGTGGGCCATCGGCGCGCAGAGTGTCGTACTCTTAGGGACGTGATTGCCCAACGCCACTGCTCGAAACCCGGCTGCTCGACCGCCGCCGTCGCCACCCTCACCTACGATTACCGAGATTCGACCGTCGTCGTCGGCCCCCTTGCCACCGTCGCGGATCCCAACTCGTATGACCTGTGCGAGGAACACGCGCAGAATCTCACCGCGCCGTTGGGTTGGCAGGTTGTGCGTCTGGCGACCAATTTCGAACCGGCTCCGCCTTCCGGAGATGACCTCGCCGCGCTCGTTGACGCTGTGCGTCGCGTCGCTCAGGAGGCGCAGGCTGAGCCGACTCCCGCTCCCGGCGCTCGCAGGCCTCAAACCGGTCCGTTTGGCCCCGCGCGCTCCGTGGGTAGCCCCGACACGTCGAGCCCGCTTGACCCCTCGAGCCCGTACGCGCGCAGGCGCGCACAGTTCACGGTGGTTGACGGCTCTGAGGCGGATCCCGAGGACTAACCCCTACAGGCCGAAGCGAGGCTGCGTCGCCTCGTGGAATCGTGCCTTGCCGCGCGCACGACGCTCACACTCGCGCTCCCACTCGCGATCACGGCGGGCCACGAGAATGGCCGCAATCACGATCTCCGGGTGCAGTCCCGGCGGCAGAGGCGTCTGAACACGCTTCACGAGACGCTCAGCGAGGGAAGACGCGACCTGCGCGCGCAGCTTCGTATCGATGGAGCGGTTTGCTCCCAGGAACGCGCGAGCCTCGGCCGCGAGAGCATCGTCGAGAGGCAGGATCGTCGCCGAGGCCGCCCACTCCTCGAGCCCGGGAGGCATCACCAGGGGAGGGTAGAAGACCGATTCTCCTTGGGAGCACACCATCGTCCCCGCCGCGATATCCCCCAGACGCTTGCCCTTCTTGTTGACGAGTTCGGTGAAAAACGCCAGGCCGCCCAACGTCAGCCAGTTTTCCAGGATTCCCACGCCGACGCGCACGGCGCTGTGGCGAGCGGTGATCGCGCCGCCGTCGTCGCGTACGACCCGCAGGTTGAGCGCCCACTTGCCGAGCGAACGGCCTTTCGTGGTCACTTCGACCACGAAAGGGATGAAATACATGACCGAGGCGATCAAGCCGATCATGAATACGCGCATGAGAGAGGCAGAGTCATTCGACCAGGTGCGCGCGGCGCTGATAGCAACGAGGAGCGCCACCCCCAGGTACGTCGTGCCGTCGATGACTGCTGAGGCGAAGCGTTCGGGGGGCGAGGCAGGAGTGACGTCGAGAGAGACGGCTTCACCCGTGCGGACATAGTCGTCTTGAATGACGCGTGATTGACTGCGTTGCGCGCTCATGTATGACACGCTAGTCCAATGGACATCGATGTGCTGCGGGTGAGCGGAAAAACGGAGTGGAAACGCCTCGAGGAACTGACGCGTACCCGCTTTCTGACGGGTGAACAGATCGACGAGCTCGACCGGCTCTACCGATCCGCCACCACCGACCTGGCGCGCGTGCGCACGACCAGTCCCGATCCCGACGTCATCGCGGAACTCTCACGCGTCCTGTCGGCAGCTCGTGGGCGCTTAGCGGGAACGGCGGGCATCAACGGAACCGTGATTGCACGCTTTTTCAAGGTGTCGTTGCCCTACGCCCTCTATCAGATTCGATGGGTGACGGTGGGCGTCATGCTCGTCTCCATCGTGCTCGCTCTCATTGAGGGCCACTACCTGGTCACCCACCCGGAAGCGATGAACCAGCTGGGCACGCCCGAGCAGCTGCGCCAATACGCGAACAGCGACTTCGTTGAGTACTACCACCAGGACACGAATGCGCAGTTTGGACTATCCGTGTGGGTAAACAACGCGTGGATCGCCCTGCAGGGCGTGGTGACGGGCGTGACCGGCGTGTACCCGCTGAAGATCCTGTGGACCAACGCGACGAATGTCGGGGTGGCCGGAGCCGTTGTGACCGTCTACGCGGGGCCCTGGCACTTCTTCCGTTTCATCCTGCCGCACGGCCTGCCCGAACTGACCGCCGTCTTCATCTCGATCGCAGCGGGCCTGAGGGTCTTCTGGGCACTCCTCGTCCCCGGAGCCGCGACGCGCTACCAAGCGGTGGGCGTGGCCGCGCGCAGCTCCATGACGGTGGCGGCGGGCTGCGCCATCCTCCTCGCGGGCTCGGGTGTGCTCGAAGGATTTGTCACGCCCTCGCAGCTGCCCGACGCCGTCAAGATCACCCTGGGGGTACTAATGACAGCGGCCGTGTGGGCGTACACGCTGATCCTCGGCAGCAGGGCACACCAGGCGGGCCAGAACGCTGACGTCGGTATCGACGCCGGCTACTACCAGCCGGTCGCGGGCTGACACCGCGCTCGCGGGCTTACAGGCGTCCGCTCTTCTTCAACTCGATGTAGCGGTCGGCCGTGCGGGCGGGGAGCAGACCCGCCGAGGCCTGCAGCGTGAGGGCACCCGCGAGGCGCACGTCCGCCGCACCAGCGGCGTCGGAACGCTCGGCGAGTGCTGCCGATGCCGCTAGGAATACCGCGTCAGCGTCCTCGCGCCCGTTGCGGGCACGAATCTCGTCGGGGTCGGTCGCCGATGCGACGAGTACCGTATGACGCTTTGTCAGGCGTGCCAGGGCGTCGGTGAACTCGGTTTCCAGTCCGGCGGGCGGGATCTTCGTGGCGATGACAACGAATGCCGAGTGGCGCACAGTCTCTTCGACGGCGTCAGCTGCCCTCGACCAGTCGGTGACATCCAGGCGTGGGTTCAAGTCCGTGAACACGTGCGCGAGCGTCTCGATGATCTTGGCCCCGCGCACGCCGGAGACGCGGGCGCGTACGCGTGAATCGACGGCGATGACGTGGACCTTGTCGCCCGCACGATCGGCCAATGCTGCCAGGAGCAGGGTGGTTTCGATCGAGGAATCCAGGCGTGGCGCGCGGCCCAGCGCGATTGAGTCAACTTCCTCGTTCTCGGGGGCACCGAGCAGCGCCGAGGATGCACGACCGCAGTCCACGACGATGACGACGTGGCGGTCGCGTTCTGGACGCCACTGACGCACCATGAGCTCGGTCGAGCGGGCGGACGCACGCCAGTCGATGTCGCGGGGGTCATCTCCGACGACGTACGCGCGCAGCGAGTCGAACTCGGTGCCTGCTCCGCGCAGCGTCGTCGGCGTTGTGCCTTCGAGTTCGTGGAGGCGGGCCAATCGCGAGGGGAGGAGCACTCGCGCCTTAAACTCCGGCAGCACCGACAGGGGCAGGGGTGCACTGATCGACACCTGGCGAGCGCCGAGGTGCAGGGGACCCCAGGAACGAATCGTGACGACGTCCGCGTGTCGTGTTCCTCGCCTCGTGGGGGACAGGAGCGTCGTGACCTTTTCCGCGGACTTTGGGAGCACGCGCACGCGGCGCAAGGGTGGCGACTGACGCAGGGAGGGAGGCCACGCGTCGCGCACGTCCAAGACCATCTGGCGCTTGGTTGTGTTCGTCAGGCGCAGCGAGGCCTCGGTGCTCTGGTCGGCGCGGATCGGGCCGGTGACCTCGCGGCTCATACGCAGAGTGCGCGGCGAGGGGGCGGCGAGGGCGTCCAGCAGACAGACGAGCACGACAATGCCGTACCACATCCACGCGAAGCCGCGGGATGGGGCGAAGGCGAGCGGGATCAGGCCCACCAGGACGAGGAGCGCGCTGCGCGCCGAAATCGCCACGGGAGCCTCAGCGAGGAACGGGGGTGGCCGCGAGGACGCCGGTGATGACGTCGGTGGCGTCCACGCCTTCCAGGTTGGCCTCGGCGCGCAGACCCAGTCGGTGAGCGAGGGTCACGGGGGCCATCGTCTTGACGTCGTCGGGGGTGACGAAGCCTCGCCCCTGGAGGAACGCCCACACGCGAGAGGTGCGCAGCAGCGCGGTCGCGCCACGCGGAGATACACCCACACGCACGGCGGCGGACGTACGCGTCGCGCGGCACAGGTCCACGAGGTAGGCCATGACTGCGGGGGCGACCTCGATGCGTGAGGCAGCCTCGTGTGCTGCATGAATGTCGGCGGCACCCGCCACGGGCTGGATGCCGGCCTCAGCCAGAGACATTGGGTTGAAGCCGGCCTGGTGGCGGGCGATGATGTCGATCTCAGCCTCGCGCGAGGGCAGGGGGAGCTCAAGCTTGAGGAGGAAACGGTCCAGCTGGGCTTCCGGCAGAGGGTAGGTGCCTTCGTACTCGACCGGGTTCTGGGTGGCGATGACCATGAAAGGATCCGGAAGCGTGCGCGTGGCACCGTCGATCGAAACCGTGTGCTCCTCCATCGATTCCAGCAACGCGGACTGGGTCTTGGGGGGAGTGCGGTTAATTTCGTCGGCGAGCAGCAGGTTCGTGAAAACCGGCCCCTCGCGGAACACGAACTCGGAATGGCCCGCATCCCACACCATGGAACCCGTAATGTCCGCGGGCATGAGGTCGGGGGTGAACTGGATACGCGCCATGTCGACGTCGAGGGCGCGGGCGAGGGTGCGCACGAGCAGCGTCTTCGCGACGCCGGGCACACCCTCCAGCAGGGCGTGACCGCCGGCAACAAGGGCAACGATCAGGCCGGTGATTGCGCCATCCTGGCCGACGACGGCTTTGCCGATCTCGGCCTTGAGAGCCAGGAGGGATTCCTGCGTGCGCCGCTCGCTCTCGCTGAGCGAACGCCCCGACCACCCTTCGCCGGTGGGTGCGGAGTAGGAGGTAGCCTGCTGCAAAGCGCCCTGAGGCGTGCCCTGAGGAGCGGGAGCTTTCGGAACGTACGAGGCCGGGGCGCCCTGCGCAGGCACCTCACCCTGGGGCGCGTACAAGCCCGGAGCCGCCGAGGGCGCCGGAACCTGCTGGGGCGCGCCCTCGGGAGCGGGGCCGGGCCGGGGCACGCCGTTGGACGAGGGGCCGGGAATCGGGCTAGTCATGGCGGATCTCCTTTTCGAGAGCGTCGAGGTCGTGGGCGAGGCGAATCAGTTCCTTCTCCGATGCGGGGGCAGGACCCCACAAGAGGGCGGTCGAACGCGACGTGAGCAGGCCTCGTTGCTCAATCGCACGGGTCAGAGCCTCGCGGTCGCCAGTATGGGCGATGCCCAGTGCGGTCGCGATGCGTGTGGCGCTCGCGCTACGCAGCGCCGTGGCGGCGTGCTCGTACGCCCGCTGAGAGCGCATGAGACGGGCCTTACCGATGACGGTTTCAGAGGCGGGAACCTCAATGGGGATGTTCTCCGGCGTCAGGGGACCCAGGCGTCTGCCTCGGGCGATGGCGGCGATCAGGCACGCCCCGATCGTGAGCAGGAATGCGGGCGCGAGATAGGGGGCCTCGGAACTGGCGTCTTTCCCGTGGCCGAGGGTATCCGTCGCCTGTGGCGAATACCAGGCGACCTTGGAGGTGCGCCCGATCGCGTTGATCGCGAGGGCCGCGTTGCCCTCGTCGGTGATCGCGCGGTTTCGCAGGCGCAGTGAATCGGGAATGATCGCGCGGAAACGCCCTGATTCGGCCTTCTCGGCGTATGCGTAGGAGTCGTCATCCCCGGGGAAGCACAGTGCCCAGCCGTTCGCGCTGCTCGCGCTGCCAGAAACCGCGTAGGCGGAGGATGTCAGCGACTGCGCGCGCGTCGCCGTTTCGGAGCTACACCTGGCCGTCACGACACCTGGGCTGTGCCAGTCGCGCTTCGCGCGCAGGCCACCGAGGTAGGCAGCTGACGAATCGTACTCCTCCTCAAGCCCGACGTAGACGACGTTCGCCCGTGTCTCGACCGCCTGGGCGATAGAATCGCTCATCCGCGCGGGAAAAATGACGACGAGGGTTGTGTCATCGCCCACCTCGGATGCGCCCTTCGCTCCGACTTCGCGCACGGACACCCCGTGGTCGCCGAGCACCTGGGCCAGCGCGCGGGCGCCATCACCGTGCTTATTGCGAATGCCGACGGGCGCGTTATTGTACCCCATCTGGCTGAGGAAAGCCGAACCGATCAGGGCAATCACCGTGACCGCAATGAGGAGGAGCATCGGACGCGCCGCCGAGAAACGCTCGCGCGCCGTGGGAGTGACGATTGCGACCTGCCGGGACTTCATGACTCGTCCGTCGCGTGGCTACACAGGTCGAGGAGGACCGGAGTGAAGGAGCGCAGCGCGTCCACCTCGTCGCGCGAGACCGCGGCGCGACCGTAGCGAACCTTGTCGAAAGACTCGGCGTATGCAGACAGCTGCGGGGCGAGGCCGGGGGCGACTCGGGTCGCCGCCTCGGCGGCCTCGCGGGCGGTCAGACCCGGAGTCGAGGAGACGATGTCGTGGTCGTCAAGGCCCAGAACCATGAGACGGTAGGCCCACACGTACGCCATGTTCCAATCCTGAGCGGCCACGGCCTCATCGAAGGACGCCTGAACCTGCGGTGCGCTGGTCTCATCCTCGAAGACGAGGCCCGACTTGCGCCGTCTCGCCAGACGAATCGGGTTGAGGATGAGCACAATGACCAGGGCTGCGATCACAATGATCGCCAGAATCGCCAGGATCAGCGAAATCGGTGGGGCGCCCTGTCCCTTCCACGACAGGAGCCGGAAGAAATCGTCGATCAAATTCTTGACGAAGCCGACGATCGGGCCGCGGATCTCGCCGTACTCGCCCTTGGCAAGCTCTTTGAGGAGCCAGTCACGAGCCTCGCCCTGGTCGGGCGTCAGCGGAACCTCACAGCTGAGCATGGGACTCACTGAGGCTGGGCGCTCGCCTGCATGAGGACCGCCGCGAAGTTCTCCTTACGGATACGCAGGTCCGCGTACATGAGCGTCTCATAGGTGGCGGTGAGCGGCGTGACGAGGCCGCTGGCGAGGGTGGTCAGACCCGTTGTGATCGCCAGAAAAATCATTGAACCGGTCCCGTTGTCCGCCATGGCGAACGCGGTGACTCCCGTGATGCCGCCGATGAAACCACCGATGAAACCGGCGATAAAACTGGCGACGAATGAAACGAGGAAGATTCGCCCAAGCGTCGGCCAGAAGTAGCCCTTGCTCAGGTTCCACGAACGCTTCAAGGACGCGATTGGTCCGATCTCCTCAAGCACCGTGATGACGGAAGTGAACGCGAACTTGATGGTCAGGAAATACACGGCGGCGACGACGGGGATGAAAAGGAAGAGACCGATGCCCAGGAGGACCCCACCGGTCGAGTCGTCGGCGGCGTAGACGAAGAAAAATGCGATCATGAGGAGGCCCCAGATAATCACCGGTAGCATCGTGACAATGCCGGTCATGATGAACGTGCCGAGCAAGGCGCCCAGACGAGGCTGCGTCATCGCCCAGGCCTGCGAGAGGGTCACCTTGTTGCCAATCATCATCTGCGACACCGTGGTCGCCAGCATGCCCATGATGATGGTGGTGCCCGCAACCATCGACAGTGTCTGCACACCCTGAGATGCCAGGCTGGTCAACAGCAGGACAGCCAAATCCTCTGTCCCCGCCAGCTGCGCCTGAGGATCGTTTGAAACGGCCACCGACCCGAGCGCGGTCGGGAGGAATGCAGTCACCATGGAGATGAGGGAGACGACCGCCATCACCGCCATCGTGAATCCGAAGAGGATCTTCGGATTCTGGCGGATCGCGGCAAAAGAACCGCTCATCAGGTCGCCGATCGTGAGCGGGCGTAGGGGGATGATGCCGGGCTTTGCTTCCCATCCCCACTGGTTGGTGTTCACGCTGTAGCCGGAGGCACCGGGCTGCGAGGCGTAACCCTGCTGGCTCCCGTATCCGGGCTGGCCGCTATAGCCGGGCTGGCCGCCGTAGCCGGGTTGTCCGCCGTAGGCCTGCTGGCCGCCGTAGCTGGGCTGGCCGCCGTAGGCCTGCTGGCCGCCGTAGCCGGGTTGTCCGCCGTAGTTGTTCTGAGCGCCGTAGGCCTGCTGCCCCCCGTATCCGGGCTGTCCGCCGTAGGGGGATTGAGAGCCATACGCCTGGCCGCCCGCCGCCCCTGGTTGTGCCCCGGTTGGCTGGTACGGGTTCGACGAATCGGGAGCGGTCCACGGGGTGCTCATTCGTGCCTCCATGTTGATGGTGTTGGTCTGTCACCAATCCTGCCATACGTGGCCGTCGCGTGAAACCTTGTCCAGGGCAGAAATTGGGGCGTTGATGCGCGAGTCTTCTGCGTTCGTTGCGATTTCGTGACACTATCGTGACATGAGTTCGCGCATCCTCGTCGTCGACGACGACGTCGCCCTGGCCGAGATGATCGGGATTGTCCTGCAGAATGAGGGCTTCGACGTCGTTTTTTGTACCGATGGATCCCAGGCGCTGGCTCAATTCCAAGAGAGTCACCCTGATCTCGTCCTGCTGGACGTGATGCTGCCGGGCATGGATGGCTTTGACGTGTGCCGTGCGATTCGACGTATCTCGGATGCGCCGATCGTTATGTTGACCGCTCGTTCCGACACGTCTGACGTCGTCACGGGCCTGGAGGCCGGAGCTGACGACTACGTGCCCAAGCCTTTCAAACCCAAGGAGCTCGTGGCCCGCGTGCGTGCCCGTTTGCGCGGACGCGAAGAAGCCCAAGTGGACGAGGGGCTCACGTTGCAGGACCTGTCCATCGACGTGGCCGGTCACGTCGTGAAGCGAGACGGGCATGTCATCGCTCTGACGCCCCTCGAATTCGACCTCTTGGTGACACTGGCTCGCACGCCCTGGAAGGTTTTCTCGCGTGAGGAGCTCCTCGAACAGGTGTGGGGCTACCGTCACGCGGCGGACACCCGGTTGGTGAATGTTCACGTGCAGCGTCTGCGCTCGAAGATCGAGCGTGACCCGGAGCGCCCCGAGCTCGTTGTGACCGTCCGCGGGGTGGGATACCGTGCAGGCGCGGGAGCGTAGGGACGCGCTCAAGCGCCTCGTGGGCGTCATTACGTCGTCGAGGCCGTGGGTCTTCCTTGCGTCCTCGCACCTCGCCCGCCGCATCCGTCACTCCCTGTCGGCTCGGCTCGCGGTCGCGATTACGCTCGCGGTCCTCGTGATTGTTCTCGTCTCGGGCGTCATCATCGCCTCTCAGCTGCGCACGTCCATGTTCGAGACACGCAGGGATGCGATCTTGGCCGACGCGTCCCTGCGGTTCTCCTCCGCTCAGTCTGTCTTTTCGTCGTCGACGGCCTCGTCTCCCGCGCAGGTGCAGGAGTCCGCGCGCGGGGCGCTGGCCTCGCTCAAGGCCTCGGCGGCAGGCGCGGGCGCGACCAATGTGGCGCTGCTGCGCTCCGAAGGCACCACGGCCTCGCTGCGCATCAACCAGATTGAGGATGAGCAGATGCGTGGCCTCGTGACGGGGCAGATGCGCGCGGCGGTTGCTGGGGGAGGGGCGCAGTGGCAGTCGGTGGCCATCCGGTCGAGCGACGGCAAGAAGGAAGAACCGGGAATCCTCGTCGGCACCCAGGTTCAGCTGCCCCGAGCGGGCACGCACGAGCTCTACATCCTGTATTCGCTGTCCGCCGACCAAGCCCAGGTCGATGTCGTTCTGCGGGTCCTGCTCCTGTCATCCCTACCCGTCATCGTCGCCCTGCCGATCGGCGTATTCGCGCTCCTCCATCGCCTGCTCCTACCCGTGCGCGTGACGGCCCAGGCGGCGACGAAGGCCTCCGAGGGTGACCTGGATGTGCGCGTTGATGTGCGCGGCGATGATGAGATGGCGGACTTGGGGCGAGCATTCAACGCTATGACGTCCTCGCTGCAGGACACCATCTCGCGCTACGACGAGCTTGCCAAGCTACAGCAGCGCTTCGTCTCCGACGTGTCCCACGAGCTGCGCACGCCGTTGACGACAATCCGCATGGCCGAGGACGTTGTGTGGGATAACCGCGACGAGCTGCCCACGCACGCACGCCGCTCCGCGGAGCTCCTGCACGACCAGACCGAACGCATGGAGCAGATGCTCGCCGACCTGCTGGAAATCTCGCGATACGACGCCGCGAGCGCGCTGCTGGATGCAGAGGAACGAGACCTGCGCCCCATCGTGACCCGCGTTGTCGAGGCGTGCGCCGATCTCGCGCAGCGCCAGGGTGTCACGGTTGAGATCGTGGCTCCGGTGCGAGCTGGCGCAGAGATTGATGAGCGCCGCATTGAACGTGTTATCCGCAACCTCGTTGTCAACGCGATCGAGCATGCGGACGGCACGACCGTGACGATCACGGTAGCCGCCACCGAGACGGACGTGGCCTGCCGCGTGCGTGATCGCGGTGTGGGAATGACCCAGGAGGTCGCCGACCACGTTTTTGATCGTTTCTACCGTGCGGACACCGCTCGAGCGCGCACGACCGGAGGCACCGGCCTCGGCCTCGCGATCGCGACGGAAGACGTCGCCATCCACGGCGGGCGCCTGCAGGCATACGGCGAGCCCGGAAAGGGAGCTTCCTTCCTCATGACACTGCCCAAGCGAGCCGGTGAGGAGATCGCCAGCCGTCCCCTCGTCCTGTGGGAGGCCGAATGAAACGCCCCCTCGTTCTCGCCGCGCTCGCATGCGTGATTCTCGCCGGCTGTACGTCCCTGCCCCGGTCGTCGGCTCCGGCTCCCTTCGACGTGTCCTCCCGTGACGGCAGCGGCGTCCAGTTCTCGGCGGAGGGACCCTCTGACGGGTCCGATGCCGCGACCCTGGTCAATGATTTTCTCCTGGCGTGTGCGGCCGGGCCGCAGGACGACTTTGCGACCGCCCGCCTCTTCCTGAGTGCTTCCTCCGCTCGCACGTGGCAGCCGGACACGGAGATTCTTCTCTACGACACCGACACGACGCCCGCGATCACCGCCGGCTCCGAGACGGCCTCGCAGGTCGACGTGACGGTCTCGGTGCTCGGTGTGGCCAGCGTTGACTCGTCCGGTGTGCTCACGCGCGTCGATGCGTCGACGGCCTCGCACACGTTCACGCTCGTGCGTGAAGACGGACAGTGGCGCATCAACGCGCCGGACAACATGGTCCTCATGAGTCGCGCGGCGTTCACAGCCTCGTACTCGCTCGTCAACCTCTACTTCCCGACCCAGGAAGGCTCCGACTTGGTTGCGGATCCTCGGTGGTATCCCTCGCGTCGCCTCGCCTCGTACCTGCTGGCCGGCCTCGTCGCCGGGCCCAGCCAGGCCCTCGCTCCCGTCACTGCAAACGCTATTCCCGCAGGCACGACGATCCCCTCCCACGGCGTCGATGTCAGTGATGGAGTCGCGCATGTCGAACTCAATGCCGTCATGCCCGCGAGCGAGGGCGGCCGCGAGAGCCTCGCATGGGAGCTGACGCGTACGCTCACGCAGGCGGCAGATGTGTCCCAGGTGAGCGTGTCGCTTTCTGGCGAGACCCTGGAAGCGTCCGACCCTCCTGCTGGGCCCACCTATTCCCTCGACACGCTTGTCGGCGCCGGGCCGGACGGGGTGGGGATCGTCTCGGGTACGACGGTGACGATGCTTGCCTCGGTGTCGGGGGCTTCCTCTCCGACGGCGTCCCCGGTGGATCCATCGCTCATCGCCTGGAGTTCTGCTGACGGCGTGTATGCGCAGCGAGCGGGCACATCGGTTGCTTATATTCCCGGCGCTGCGCCTGCGGGCCCCTCCATTGATCGTTTCGGGTGGGTGTGGGGTGCCTCGACGTCGGCGGCCTCTGTCTCGGTCGCGGGTGGGGCGGACGGTGTCTTCCCCGTGGGTGTCGAGTCAGAGAGTGCGGGCGATATCCGCGCCGTGCGCATCTCGCCGGACGGGACGCGCGCACTCGTTATTCGCGGAAACGATTCCAGCGCGTGGGTGGGTGTCGTCGAACGTGGCCCCGCGGGACGCCCGCAGGCGGTGCGATCCCTGACCCAGGTGAGTCTCGAACGCGGCACCGTCATCGATGCCTCGTGGACGACGTCGACGGGTCTGGCCCTCGTCGTGCGCGAGGCAGGAAGCACCGACGATCAGCTCATCACCCTTCCCCTCGGTGGCTTGCCCTCGAGCATGTCGCTGCCTATCCGCGTGAGAACGATGAGCGCCGGCGCGTCCTCCTCCTCGATCGTCATAACGGGCACTGACGACGCGGGCAAGACACAGGTCCTGAGCCGCTCGGGCGCACTGTGGCAAAACGTCCCCGAGCCACTGACGTCCGCGCGCTACGCGGGTTAGGTGCCGTGGTGGGCGTGCGCGGTCATCGCACTCTCGCGCGGGGTTTGATCGGAGCGATCCTGCCCGTGCAATGCGCGGGGTGCCGCGCCTGGGACGAGGTCCTATGCCCCTCATGTCGGCGTCTGGCCCAGGTCGAGCCGATCCCGACGGTCATCGAGGGCATGCGCGGCGATCTGCTCGCGCTGGCTATGGGGGATTACGCGGGTCCCCTACGGCGCATCGTGTTGACCGCCAAACATTCCGCGCGCACGGACGTGACCGATTTCCTCGACGAGGCCGGCGCCCGCCTCGGCGCCTCCCTGGCCCGGGTGCTGGGCGTGGCGGGGTCGCCCGCTAGCGCTGGGGGTTCCCGTCAGGGGAGGGCTTCGTGCGCCGGGGGAGCGGTGGAGGTGTGGGTGGTGCCCGCGCCCTCCTCGTGGAAGAGGCGCCTGCGGGGCAGGCAGGTGGCGATGCCGCTGGCACGCGCTGTTGCCCGCGCCCTGGCGGCAGGTGCGCGGGTGGGCGTGCGCGTGCGGGTGGTGGATGCGGTGCGCCTGCGCATCGGCGCGGCCTCCCAGTCGGGTAAGGCCGGGGCCCAGCGCACGGTGGGGCGTATGGGGGCGATGCGGGCGCTCGCGGTCCCTCCGCCTGGTGTTCTCGTGGTGGCGGTGGATGACGTGGTGACGACGGGGGCGACGGTTCGGGAAATGGAGCGTGTGCTGGGTGGGCTCGATGCGGTAGCGACTCTGTGCCGACCCGGACTTATCACATGACGCAGGTCACCGGCTGGGGTATGATGTGGCTACAGACTTTCGATAGCGTGAGCAGCAGGGACGCTCCTCACGTCAGTGCGGGAGGTGATAGCTCAGACCACGGTTCGGGCAGTGAGCACCGAACAATCCCCACCTGCGGGCAATGATGCCCGCCGCACACCATGGAGGAAACACATGGACATCACCGTCGTCGCACGTAATGCCGAGATTCACCCGAATTTCCGGGCTTACGTGGAGGAGAAGGTTTCGAAGATCACTCAGTTCTACCCCCGCGCTCAGCGCGTCGATGTGGAGCTGACTCACGAACGTAACCCCCGCCAGGCCGACACTGCCGAGCGCATCGAGCTGACCGTTTACGGAAAGGGCCCGATCATTCGCGCTGAGGCTCAGTCCGCCGATCGCTACGCGGCCGTCGACATCGCCGCCGGCAAGCTCTACGAGCGCCTGCGCCGCCTGCGTGATCGCGTGAAGAACCACCGCCGCCGGTACCCGCGCGACCTGGCCGAAGCCGAAATCCTCGAGGCTCCCGTCGTCGAAGAGGTGGCCGCAGCCGAACCCGAGGCCCCCAAGCCGCTGCGCAGCGCTGAGGACCTGAAGGTCGGCGAGGCCCGCGAGGAGCAGTGGGGTGATACCCCGATCATCGTCCGTCAGAAGGTGCACGAGGCCCCGCCGATGAGCGTGGATGAGGCCTTGGACCAGATGATGATGGTTGGCCACCCCTTCTTCCTCTTCGTCGATAAGGAGACGAACCAGCCGTGCGTCGTCTACCACCGTCACGGGTGGACGTACGGTGTGCTTCGCTTGAACACGACAATCTGACGGTTGAAGGACCGTGGGGCGCCCCGGGCACGAGGCCCGGGGCGCCCCTGTGTGCGCTGTCAGCGTTAAATGCGTCCATGTTCGCGTGGGCGTTTCCACTTTGGGCGGTTAGTTCGTAAACTAATGGGTGGATTTGACTGTCCGCTCTACAAGGGGGCGGGCGAGGAACGTCAGGAGCTATTCGTGTCGATTATTGACAAGATCCTTCGCGCTGGCGAAGGGCGTATGCTGCGCAAGCTGGATCGGCTTGCGTCGCAGGTTGATGCCTTGCAGGAGGATTTTGAGGCTCTGACCGACGAGGAGCTGCAGGCCAAGACGCAGGAGTTCAAGGATCGCCTCGAAGAGGGCGAGACCCTGGATGACATCCTGGTTGAGGCGTTTGCGACGGTGCGTGAGGCCTCGTGGCGAATCCTGCGTATGCGTCCCTTCCACGTCCAGGTCATGGGTGGTATTGCCCTGCACCAGGGCAAGATCGCGGAAATGAAGACCGGTGAAGGTAAGACCCTGGTCGCCACGATGCCCTCGTACCTGCGTGCGCTGACCGGCAAGGGCGTGCACGTCGTGACGGTCAACGACTACCTGGCGAAGTACCAGTCGGACCTGATGAGCCGCGTGTACAACTTCCTGGGCATGACGTGCGGTTGTATCCTCGTGGGCCAGACGCCGGCAGAGCGCCGCGAGATGTACGCCTGCGACATCACCTACGGCACGAACAACGAGTTCGGCTTCGACTACCT
>ERZ772918.87-NODE-87-length-74150-cov-257.713_pt1 | contig 74150 bp, 58 predicted proteins | sample MGYA00512118_ERZ772918 | MGnify/ENA primary metagenome ERZ772918 (study PRJEB29015, sample SAMEA2737939) | human oral metagenome | biome: human oral; feature: human-associated habitat; material: dental | place: China | collected 2135 ... | reverse complement strand
CGCGCCGCCGGCTGGCCAGGGGGCGCAGTGCTGACGGTGCTGGCGGCGTTGGCAGTCATCGCCGCGCCGCCCCAGCCCCCGGCGGGAGGCGGGGGGACCGCCTGGCGGGCCAGGGCCAGGAGGGCGCCGCGCACCTCGGCTGGCTGGGCGCCCGCGCCCAGGACCGTCCAGCCGGGCATGGACCACTGGCGCTCCTCGCCGGCGGGCACGAGGAGCACGCCGACGGCACCGCAGCGCGTGATCCGGTCGATGACGGCCCGATCGACGTCGTCGAAGGCCGTCTCGAGGACGACGAGCGAGGCGAGCCCGGCCATGGCAGCGCCCACGAGGTCGGTGAGGTCCGCGCATCGGCGCACGACTCGCAGCCCGGAGCCGGGTGCGTCGATGGCCCGCAGCGTCTCCGTGTCCGAGCCAGCCAGCCCTAGGAGGACACCGCTCGCTGGCGCCGCCATATCAGGAGCCCTGCCCGGTGGGCACGATCACGAGGGGCCGCCCCGAGCCGACGGCGGTGAGGACGTCGGCGACGGCCTCCTCGGGCACGAGCACTTCCACCGTGGTGCTCTCGGTGGACACGAGGCTGGCGCGCTCCTGGTTGACGGCGCGGATGACGAGGCCCTGGGCCACCACTCGCGCCTGGCCATCGCCACCCTGGGCGGCGCTGCCCGCGGAGGCGGCGCCGGGCGAGGCCTGGGGCGTCGCCGCGCCGGCCGCGGGGGCCGCTGATCCGGCGGATCGCAGGGAGCCCCCGTCCGGCAGCTGCCACAGGTCGACGCCGTCGCCCGCGCCGGTGCCCTTGGGCAGTCCGAGGGAGGCCTCGATGACGATCGAGCGCTGGGAGGTGGCGGAGGCGGGCGCGACGGCGGCCGAGGGCAGCAGCTCCCCCTTGCCCAGGGATCGGGTGGCGACAGCACCGGCGGGCAGGCTCCCCGCGGACACGTAGGAGCCCGAGCCCGGGTGGGAGTCGACGAGGGTGAGGACGCCGTCGGCGGTGAGATCCGTGCCGGGGGCGACGTCGCGCGTGAGGACGTAGACCTCCTGGGTGCCCGCGGCGGAGTCGACCGCCCAGGCGCCCAGGGCGACGGCGGCGCCGACGAGAGCGAGCCCGCCGGCGAGGCGCGGGTCGCGCCAGCCGGGGCGCCGCCAGCGCGCGGGGGCCGAGGATGGGGAGGTCGGGGATGGGATGGGGGTGGTGGCCTGGGAGCGCCGGGCGGCTGGCACGAGATCCTCCTTGACGATTCGCAGCCGATCCTGATGATCGTTGATGGCTTTTCGTTATCCACAGGGATGCTCGATGGGTAGCGCGCCCAGGGTGCGCGGTGAGACCATCGTGCCATGCCCAGACGCTTCTTGACTATCGCTGATGTGGCCGACCAGCTCCAGCTCTCAGCGCAGGGCGTGCGCGCGCTCATCCAGTCCGGCGATCTGCCCGCGATCCAGGTGGGTGCGCGCCACCTGTGGCGGATCGAGGAGGCGGCGCTGGATGAGTACATCGACCGCCAGCTCAGCGCGACCCGCGAGATGATCGCCTCGGGCCGCCTGTCGGGCGAGTCCTGAGGGGCCCGAGCCCTGCCTATCGGCTCCGGACGAGGTCGATCTCGGCGAAGGCGACGCTGATCCTGGCCGGCCGCCCGGCGACGGCGGCGTCCAGGAGGTCGACATGGTCGGCGCCGACGCGCACGATCCGCCCGACGACGTCGCCCGCGGGCATCGCCAGGCGGACCCGTGATCCTCTGCGCCCGAGCTCCCGGAGCACGGTGGCCAGGGTCGCGCGCGAGGGGCGCCGCGGATCCGGGGCCGCCGCGGCGAGCCCGGTCACCAGGGCGATCGAGGCGAGGGGGACGACCGCCTGAAGCCCGTCGGGCTCGTCGATGAGCGCGATCCCGTCCCCCATCTGGGCCAGGACGCCGTCGACGTCGTTGCCGCAGCGGGTGCGCAGCCGGATCTGCTGCCCGACGCGCCCCCGGAGCCGATCGACGAGGCGGATGAGCGCGGCGTCGGCGGCGGCGCTCTCGACGCTCTGGGCAGCGATCTGCGCCCGCCGCTCGGCGTCGAAGCGGTTCTCCAGATCGTCCAGCATCCGGCTCCAGCCCGCGGCTCCATCCATGGGCGTAGCCCACCACGGCCGGCGCTCGCCAGCAAGACCGGCGGGTCGGGAACCGGGAAGGACACAACGCCCAAGCCATCCTCTTGACGCATCTCACACAATCATGCATCCTTAAACATCATCAAACATGATCGTGAGGGGATGGGAGCATGACCGTCACACGTCGCCTTCTTCTCGTGGCCGCCGCGAGCGCCGCCGCCACCATCGCGCTCGTCCTGGCCAGCGCGGACGCACTGAGCGCACTGGCGCGCACGGATCCCACCTGGTGGGGACGCGCCGAGCTGAGCGCGGCACTGGTGGCCGCTCTCGCCGGGATCGGGGCCCTCGGTGCCGCGTGGCACCTGCTCTCCGCGGTTGTCGCGATCGCCGCGACCCGGGAGCCCCGGAACCGCCTCACCCGGACGGCCCTGGATCACTGGGGAGCACCGCTCGTCCGGAGGATCGCCGTGGGCGCGCTCTTGGCGGGCATGGCCGCGGCGCCGGCCGCGGCGGCGGAGAACCCCGGCCCGGAGTCACCGGATCTGGGCTGGCAGCCCACGAGCAGTCAGACCGAGCCCGCCGGCATCCCAGCCGGCCCTGGCTCCCCAGCCCCAGAGGCGCCCTCCGACTCCTCGACAGGCTCCGGCTCCGCCGCACCGGCGGCCGCCGCCCCGGACGCGTCCGCCCCATCCTCGCCGTCAGGGGCGCCCGGCACTGCCCCGGCCGCCGAGCCCTCCAGCGCGGGCGCCGCCGACGGCAGCGGTGGTCAGCAGGGCGGCGGGCCGGCTGACCAGGCCTTCGGAGCGCCGTCGTCCCAGGAGCGGGCGACTGGTCCCGCTCAGCGCGCTGGGGGCGATGCCTCGTCGGGCGCGGCCGGGCACCAGGACACGCTCGTCGTGGAGCCCGGGCAGAGTCTGTGGTCGATCAGCGCGGCGAGACTCGGGCCCCAGGCCTCCGCTGCGGATATCGCCCGGGCCTGGCCGCGCCTCTACCAGGCCAACAGGGAGGCCATCGGCCCTGAGCCCGGCCTCATCCATCCTGGCCTCAGGCTCGCCGTTCCCGACGGCATCACTGCCTCGGACCAGGGCTCCTAGCGGCGCCCGCACCGCCGTCCGTCTCACCATTCTTCCCGATCTCCCGCGAAGCCCTGACACGCGCATCCACCCATCACCGACGATGAAATGGAGCCCGTCATGAGCGCCCTCCTCGAAGCCCCCGCCCCGTCCCTCGAGCTGCGCCCGACACATGCCCTGGCCTCCCCACTGGTTCCCGCGAGGCCGGCGCGCCGCGTCGTCCTCGGCGCGGCGCGAGTGCCAGCCCCCGCACCAGCCCAGTCGCGGGCCAGTGCTTCGGCGTTCCCCCGGTCGGCGCGCGCCGATCGTGCGGATCCTCCTCAGGGCGCGGATGCCGCCCGCGCTGCGCGCGTCCTCATCACCGCGGCCGTGGAGGTGCTCCTCGGGCTGCGGGCGCCGAGCCAGCTCGACCGCTGGACGGAGCCGGATCTCATGGACGCCCTGCTACGGCGCGCGGGACTCGCCCTGAGGCACTCGGGGGCGGCCCGCAGGCCCGGGCCGATCGTCCGCTCGGTCCACACCCAGCCGACCGCCAACGGGGAGTGCGAGGCCACGGTGCTCCTCGACTGCGGGGGCCGTGTCCGGGCGGCCGCCGCCCGCCTCGTCCCGCGCCGGGAGAAGTGGGTGCTGGCGAGCCTGGAGGTGATCTGAGCTGAGTCCTGGCACATGTGAGTCTCTGGCGCTCTGGCGGCGCCGAGCTCGTTCCGTGAGCCACGAACCGCTTGGATGTGAGGCGCCTCACTCGACTTTTCCGCATGACCTGGTCGAAAACCGGGTGACGGGACCTCCCGGGAAGCATCGCTGGCGCTGTGGCGCCGACCTGCGACGATGTGCTCTAATGGTCTCGGTGTCGAAGCGGTCTGAGCGGTGCCCGAGGGCCGCCTGTGCTACCTGTCGCATCGCCCCTGGTCAGCAAGGGCGATTTCCGGGGTGGGTCAGAAGGCGCCACGCGCCAGAAGGTGCATTCGCCGCCAACTCGCCGCCCCGTCGCCCCGGCCGAATGACACGCTCAGCGCGGGGCGGCGCCGCCTTTTCCTTGAGATCACGTCGGCTCGCTGCCCGCTCGCAGGCTCCCATGTGCAAACGGCCTGTCAATGCACGTACGAGGCTTCGGGTTCCTCACCCCTCCCGCGCCATTCCAACGTTTCGCCTGCCGGACCCCGCCCTGAGCGTGTCATCTCCCGCAGTTCCGCTCCAGCATTCATCGAGAGCAGCACTGGGCCATCCAGGGCAGCGGTCGACCGTTGAAAGCAACGCTCCCCGTGATGCTCCCGAGAGCCTAGGGTCGCTCACGACCGCCCAGCGCCGCCCAGGCCCCTCTCCGCCTCGGCTGTCTGGACGGGGGTTCGAGCAACAGACCGGGGTCTTGCACCTCTGGACGGGGTCCCTACCCCCGTCCAGATGGGGAAGACCCCGGCCAGAGGGCCGAAACCCCGTCCAGAGGGTCACAGCGCGCCTATCGGGGGATGGTTCACCGGGCAGGCCCGCAACCCCAAGGCGCATCCACAACGACGCGACTCCCGCGTGCCGCCGCGGTTCACGCCCGCGCGGCGGGCTGGCGCGTCAGTGGCGCCTGCGCTTCTTCTTCGCGGCGCGGCGCTCGGCGCGGTTGGCACCCTGGGGCGCCTCGCCGTCGTCGCTCGCGGCGGGGATCGCCTCAGCCGCGGGGATCGGGCCGCCCATGGCGGAGGTGGCCTCACCGTCCTCAGCGGGACCGGAGTAGGAGATCCGCTGGCTCATGGCCTCCTGGCCCATGTCCCCCATGACGGTGCCGCGCAGGCCAGCCGCAGCGCCGGTGGCGTCCGCGGCGGCCACCATGCGCGCGGCGTCGGCGGTGCCGTCGGCCTCGGCGCGCTCGGCGGCGGCCTTGAAGCGGGCGGCGTTGGCGAAGACCTGCTCGACGGTCTCCTCGCGGATGCCCTCCATCATCGCCTTGAACATGTGGGCGCCCTCGTTGGCGTACTCGACGAGCGGGTCCCTCTGGGCCATGGCGCGCAGGCCGATGCCCTCCTTGAGGTAGTCCATCTCGTAGAGGTGCTCGCGCCACCGCTTGTCGACGACGGCCAGCAGCACCCGGCGCTCCAGGGTGCGCATGGGCTCGCCGCCGAGCTGGGCGTGGGCCAGGGCATTGCCCTCCATCTGGGCCTCGGCGTCCTCGTAGGCGACGGCGGCGTCCTCGGTGAGCTCGGTGACCAGGCGCTCAGGAGTGAGGCGGTCGATGCCGCCCACGGCATCCTCGAGCTCCTCGGCGGTCAGGCCCACCGGGTAGAGGTGGCCCAGGTCGTTCCACAGGGCGTCGAGGTCCCACTCGTCAGGGCGCCCCTCGGCGGTGCGGGCGGCCACGATGGTCTCCACCGCCTGGGAGCGGAAGTTGGCCATCTGGGGCTCGAGGTCCTCGCCGTCGAGCACGCGGCGGCGCTCGTCGTAGACCTTCTCGCGCTGCTCGGTCATGACGTCGTCGTACTTGAGGACGTTCTTGCGGATCTCGTAGTTGCGGGACTCCACCTGGCGCTGCGCCGAGGCGATGGCGCGCGAGACCATCTTGGACTCCAGGGGAACGTCGTCGGGGTAGGCGCCCGAGGACATGATGCGCTGGGCCGCCCCGGAGGCGAACATGCGCATGAGGTCGTCCTCCATGGACAGGTAGAAGCGGGACTCGCCGGGGTCTCCCTGGCGGCCCGAGCGGCCTCGCAGCTGGTTGTCGATGCGGCGGGACTCGTGGCGCTCGGTGCCCAGGACGTAGAGGCCGCCGAGCTCGACGACCTCGTCGTGCTCCTCGGAGCAGGCCTCCTTGGCGGCCGCCAGGGCGGCGGGCCAGGCCTTCTCGTACTCCTCGGAGTCTTCCTCCGGGTCGAGGCCGGCCTCCTTGAGGGCGGCGACGGCGATGTGCTCGGCGTTGCCACCCAGCATGATGTCGGTGCCTCGGCCGGCCATGTTGGTGGCCACCGTGACGGCGCCCTTGCGGCCGGCCAGGGCCACGACGGCGGCCTCGCGGGCGTGCTGCTTGGCGTTGAGGACCTCGTGGGAGATGCCGCGCTCGGTGAGCATGGCGGAGAGCTGCTCGGACTTCTCCACGCTCGTGGTCCCCACGAGGACGGGCTGGCCGGCCTCGTGGCGCTCCTCGATGTCGTCGACGACGGCGATGAGCTTGGCCTTGACGTTGGTGTAGACGAGGTCCGGCTGGTCGACGCGGATCATCGGCTTGTTCGTGGGGATCGGGACGACGCCGATCTTGTAGGTGCCGGCGAACTCGGCGGCCTCGGTCTCCGCGGTGCCGGTCATGCCGCAGCGCGAGCCCTCGGGGTAGAGGCGGAAGTAGTTCTGCAGGGTGATGGTGGCCAGGGTCTGGTTCTCCGCCTTGATCTCCACGCGCTCCTTGGCCTCGATGGCCTGGTGCATGCCCTCGTTGTAGCGGCGCCCGGGCAGGACGCGGCCGGTGTGCTCGTCGACGATGAGGACCTCGCCATCGCGCACGATGTAGTCCTTGTCCCGGTGGAAGAGCTCCTTGGCGCGGATGGAGTTGTTGAGGAAGCCGATGAGCGGGGTGTTCTCGGACTCGTAGAGGTTGTCGATGCCCAGGTAGTCCTCGACGCGCTCGATGCCGCGGGCCAGGACGCCCACGGTGCGCTTCTTCTCGTCGACCTCGTAGTCCTTCTCCGCCCTCAGGCGCTCGGCGATGGTGGCGAACTCCTTGTACCACTTGTTGACGTCCCCGGTGGCGGGCCCGGAGATGATGAGCGGGGTGCGGGCCTCGTCGATGAGGATGGAGTCGACCTCGTCGACGATGACGAAGGCGTGGCCCCTCTGGACGAGGTCCTCGGGGCGCTGGGCCATGTTGTCGCGCAGGTAGTCGAAGCCGAACTCGTTGTTCGTGCCGTAGGTGATGTCGCAGGCGTACTGCTTGCGGCGCTCGGCGGGGGTCTGGCCGGTGAGGATGCAGCCGGTGGTCAGCCCGAGGAAGCGGTGGATGCGGCCCATGAGGTCCGACTGGTACTCGGCGAGGTAGTCGTTGACCGTCACCACGTGGACGCCCTTGCCGGTCAGCGCGCGCAGGTAGGAGGGCAGGGTGGCGACGAGGGTCTTGCCCTCACCGGTCTTCATCTCGGCGATGTTGCCCAGGTGCAGCGCCGCGCCGCCCATGAGCTGGACGTGGTAGGGGCGCATGCCCAGCACGCGCTCGGCCGCCTCGGTGACGGTGGCGAAGGCCTCGGGCAGGAGCTCGTCGAGGGTCTCGCCCTCGTCGTAGCGCTTCTTGAGCTCGTCAGTGGCTTCGCGAAGCTCGTCATCGGTGAACTCGCTGTAGGCGTCGGCGAGGGCCTCCACCTGGGTCGCGAGGGCGTCGAGCCTCTTGAGGGTGCGTCCCTCACCGATGCGAAGGATCCGGTCGACGATCGACACGCTGCTTACTCCCTTGGACGTGGATGGGCCGCCCAGCCCCGAGCCACTGGATGAGTCCAGATGAGCCCAGAGCGCGGGCCTTGCACATGCTAGTGGACCGCCGCCCCGCTCCCCAAGGTGATCGGGACCTCCTCCCCAAACCGAGACCCGGCGCGGCCCCATCGGGCCGCCGCCTCCGACACGGCCGGCACGACGACGCCGGCCCGCCCGCGGCTCCACCGCATCGGGGCGCCGGGAACCACAGGGCGCGCAGCGCGGGCCATCCGACGCCCCTCGTGGGGAGCACCGGCCGCGGCCCGCCCCACGACCCGACACTGGTGGCGTGGCACCACTGGCATCATCGAGATCGCTGGCATCCCTGGCATCACTGGCGCGCCAGGCGCGGAGGGCCTGGCCCGCAGCGCTCCCTGCGGCCCTGGGGCTCGCGCTGCCCACGTCCTGCGCGGGCTGCGGCCGCTGGGAGACGGCGCTGTGCCCCGAGTGCGCGGCCCTCCTCCAGGCGTCCCTCGCCGAGGTCCGCGGCGCGCCGGCGGCGGAGGACCTGCGTGTCCACACGGTCCTGGCCTATGCCGGGCCCGGCCGCGCCCTCATCCTCAGCTGGAAGAACGGGGCCCGCGAGGACCTCGCACCCGCGATGGCCGCCGCGGGCCGGCGCGCCGGCGGCCAGTGGGTGGAGCTCTCCGGCTGGCCGGGCGCCGTGGGCGACGACGAGGCGCCCGGTCCTCCCCGCCTCCTCGTCGTCCCCGCGCCCTCCGGGATCGCGCGCCGGGCTCGCGGCAGGCTCGTGGCCGCCGACCTCGCCGACGCCGTCGCGCTGGGGATCTCCCGCGGCATCGCGCCGCCCCCGCCTCCTCAGCCCGGTGGGCCGGATATCCCCGCCCCGCTCATCGTCAGCGCGGACATCCTCCGGCGGGCGAGCGGGCGAGCCCTCGTAGGGGCGCACCAGGCGGGACTGTCCGCCGCGCAGCGCCGTCGGAACCGCTCCGCGCCTCCCAGGGTCCTGGCCGATGCCCGCGGCTGGGACGCGCTCATCGTCGATGACGTGGTGACCACCGGCGCCACGCTGCGCTCCTGCGCGGTGGCGCTGTCCGGGGCGGGCGCGCGCCCACTCGGGGCACTGGTCCTGGCGGCCACGCCTCCCCCGGCCAGCACTGCCACAAGGGTTCCCGGCCCTGCTCCGGCGGGGGTGCCACACGAGCCCGCGCCGATGGGGCGCAGCGGAGCGAGCGCCTTCTGACATGCCCCTTCCGCCCCGGGCGATCGGGGCCCTGGACTGCCCAGGGAGAGCCCCAGAATGGTGTAGATTATGTGTCACAAGACACAAGGAGCGCGAGGGTCCGACGGAGGGTCCCATGGCCGGCGAGGACGCCGCGCAGCGCTCCCCCGCGACGCGCAGGAGGTGAGACCACCGCTCCAGAGCCCGCCGCGAGGCGCGGCGGGTGCCCCACCGCATCGGGTCCCGGTTCCCGGGCAGCCCAGGTTCCAGAAAGGTTCCACCATGGACATCACCGTCGTCGGCCGTAACGCTGAGACCAGCTCCCGCCTGCGCGACTACATCGAGGAGAAGGCCACCAAGGTCGAGCAGTTCGACCCCCGCGTCCAGCGCGTCGAGGTCGAGGTCACCCACGAGCGCAACCCGCGCCAGGCGGACACCGCCGAGCGGGTGGAGATCACCGTCATCTCCAAGGGCCCGGTCATCCGCGCCGAGGCCAGCTCCTCCGACCGCTTCGCCGCCTTCGACATCGCCATGGGGAAGTTGACCGAGCGACTGCGCCGTGCCCGTGATCGCAAGAAGGACCACCACCGCACGGACGCGGTTCCGGCCCCCAAGGACCTCCCCGTGGTGGAGGAGACGGTCGAGGTCGTCGAGGAGGTCGACGAGGCCCCCAAGGTTCCCACCAAGAAGGGCGTCGCCGTCGAGTCCCAGCTCGGGGACTCCCCCGTCGTCGTGCGCCAGAAGCTCCACGACGCCACGCCGATGACGGTTGAGGAGGCCCTCGACCACATGGAGCTCGTCGGCCACCCGTTCTACGTGTTCATCGAGAAGTCCACCAAGCAGCCCTGCGCGGTCTACCACCGCCACGGCTGGACCTACGGCGTCATCCGCCTCGACGCGCAGGTGCTCTGAGCGCTGGGCCGCCCAGCGCGCCAGCATCAGTCGGGCCCGCCCTCCCGTCAGGGGAGGGCGGGCCCGCGCCGTACCGGGCGATCCACCCGGCCGCTACATGATGGGGTAGCCGGCGTCTGTCACGGTGGTGGAGATGACCCGCCAGGTCCCCGAGCCCCTGCTCCACAGCTGGCCGTTGGGGTCGGACAGCAGCATCGTCTGGTCGAGGCGGTTGGCGGCGATCCCGGTGACGCCCGGCGGGCCCGGGGAGCGCGTGGCATCCAGTCCGCCCAGCGCCGCGACGGCGAGGCTGGGAGTGCCCTGATCCTCCTGGGCAGGCTCGAGGGCGATGAGCTCGGTGACGGAGTACCAGGCGAGCTCATGGGCGCCCTGCCCCGTCAGGCCGGTCACGGAGTAGGGGTCGCCCAGGGCGGTGGGGCGCCCGTCGCCGTCGCGGATGATCTCGGCGACGTCGACCCCCTCGCCTGAGGAGTCGGAGGGATGGGCGGCGTCGCGGTGGCGCACGGCGATCCGCGCGGACTCCGCCGAGATATCCATGCAGATGACACTGCGGCCCTCCAGCCAGGGTGCGGCCACCTCCGCCCTCACGCCACGGGCGTCGACGACGATGAGCCCGCCTTGGCTGGCGGTCCAGATCCATCGGTGCCTGTCCTGGCGAGGCGGGAGGAGGACGGCGGCATCGGCCGGGGAGTCGCCGACGGACAGGATCGAGGCGGCCTGCGTCCCACCGGGCGCGACCCGCAGGATGCTGGGCCCGGAGACGACGCAGACGCCCCCATCGACGCCGAGGGAGGGGTAGCGGGCCGCGGGTGTGCCCAGGGTGGAGGGCTGCATGAGGACGGCGCGGGTCGTGCTCGTGCCGCGCACCACCGCGCCGCCGCTCATCCCCACGACGGCGCCGGGCTCGGCGGCGGCGTCGAGCTGGGTGACCTGCGCCGACAGCCGCTGCTCGCCGGCCGTGACGACGACGGTGTCGATCCCGCCGATCCCCTTCATGGTGTCGGTGATCTGGGCGACGGCGAGGGCCTGCGTCTCGGAGTCCCAGGAGGAGGCGTCGGCGTGCAGGCGCACGGTGGCGGCGCGATCGACGATCTTGACGTCCTGGAGCCTGGTGCCGCTGGGGATCGCGCTGGTCGCCACGTCCTCCAGCCAGGCCGCCGGGCCCGCCAGGAGCGCCTCGATGGAGGCCTCCTCCAGGCGCTTGCGCGGCAGCCAGCGGGGGTCGGGGATGGCGCGGTCGCGCGCGGCGTTGAGGAACCAGATGCTCTGCTGGGTGAAGGCCGTGCGCAGCACGGAGCCCTGCACGAGCGCACCGGGCGGCGGCGAGGCGATCCGCCACTGCCCCGCCGAGGTGGTCACGAGGGTGAGGGTCGTCGAGTAGTCGACGCCCTCGGCGCTCAGCACACCGGTGGAGTCGAGGCGTCCCTCCAGCCTCCCGGAGATGGAGACACCGCCGTCGTCGGCGCGCTGGACGGTGAGCTGCTGGGCGTCGGAGGCGAGCAGCAGCGGGGCGAGGGGCTGCCAGGAGTCGGCGGCGGAGTCGACGAGGAACTCGCGCGCGGTGGCGAATCCGTCGGAGAGCCCAGCGGTGCAGGCCCGTAGGAATCCCTCGACGATCGCCACCGGCTCCGCGCCGTCGACGGGACCGGGAGCCGTCTGCACGAGGACGTCGTTGCCCTCGTCGACGGCGTCGGATTGGAAGACGTCCCCGTCCATGGGGAGGCTGGAGCACGCCGCGAGAGAGCCCGTCCCTCCCAGGGCGAGCAGCGCCATGACCGCGCGCCTGCTCGGCGCAGGGGCCGGCGGCACGGGAGCCCGGCTCATGAGGCCCTCCCGCCGGACACCTCCGGGGTGCGGGCGGTGGGAGCCTGGCCAGGAGCGATCACGGTGACATGCCCTGGCGCCGCTGGCGCGTCGGCGGCGGCCAGGGGCGTCTCCTCGTCCCCGTGGGCGCGCGCGGAGCGGCGCGAGACGGGCCCTGGGCCGAGGACCGTCCCACCGACGGCCTCGGGGGCGCGGCGGGGCTTGACACGCGCGACCGCGGGGGCGTCGTCGGGGACGCACGGCAGGGGGCCGGGCTCGGCGTAACGGCCGGGGGCCCCACCCTCGCCGAGCTCGCGCGGGAGGGTGAGGAGAAAGGAGGCGCCGTCGGCGGGCCAGCCCCATGCCTGGAGCGAGCCGCCGTGGAGGTGGGCGTCCTCCGCGGAGATCGACAGGCCGAGCCCCGTCCCCCCCAGGGTGCGCTTGCGGGAGGGGTCGGCCCGGTAGAAGCGGTCGAAGACGCGCCCGACGACGTCGGGGCTCATGCCCACGCCGTGGTCGCGCACGCGCACGGCGACGGCGTCGTCGCTCACGGCCATGGTGATGTCGATCGGCTCGGACTCGGCGTGCTCGATCGCGTTGAGGATGAGATTGCGCAGGATCCGCTGGACGCGCACGGAGTCCACCTCGGCCGTGGCGTCCTCGTCGGGCACCGCCAGGCGGATCTCGCAGCCCGAGGCCTGGATGTGCACCTCGTTGTCCTCCAGGACGCTGGACAGCAGGTCGCGCAGGTCGACCATGTCGGCGCGCAGGGTGACCCGCCCGGAGTCGATGCGGGAGATCTCCAGCAGGTCGGTGAGCATGGTCTGGAATCGGTCGACCTGGCCGTGCAGGAGCACCGCGGCGCGCCGCACCAGGGGGTCCTCGATCTCCTCGCGGCCCTCGAAGATGTGCTCGGCGGCCATCTTGATCGTGGTCAGCGGGGTTCGCAGCTCATGGGAGACGTCGGAGACGAACAACTGCTGGGAGACGGACATGGCGTTGAGCCGGTCGATCTGGAACTGGATGGACTCCGCCATCATGTTGAAGGACGTGGCCAGAGCGGCCAGCTCGTCCTCCCCGTTGACGGCCAGCGGCTCGTCGAGCCTCCCCTCCGCCAGGCGCTTGGCTGCCAGGGATGTGCGCCGGACGGGGATGAGGACGCGCCAGGTGAAGATCGCGACCGCCAGGATGATGATGAGGAGGAAGCCGACGCCGGTGAGGACCACGGAGCGGGTGACCGTGTCCACCACCTGCTGCTGCGATTCCAGGGAGTAGACGATGTAGAGCTCGTAGTCGCCGGCCAGCGGCAGGGAGACCCGCGAGCCGACGACCATGCCGGGCACGGTCCCGGCCCGCTCACCCGGCACGGTCACGGACTGCCAGTACTGCCTGCCCGTCTGTCCGTTGCGGACCTCCCGCTCCATGCGGTCCGAGATGAGGCTGGTCAAGCGGTCATCGGTCGACAGGGTGTTGATGGACACCGAGGAGGACTCCCCGCTGCCCTGGACGACCGCGCCGATCGCCCCCGCGCCCGACGCCGAGTCGCTGATCCCCGACAACTCGGCCTGCACGGCGGCGGAGACCTCCTCGGAGGTGGAGGCCGTCGTCGTCGCGAGGGCCGCCTGGGCGGCGACGATGCGCTGCTGGGCGTTGGAGAGGATGGCGTCGCGCCGGTCGTTGAAGACGTGCTGCCGGATGGTGACGCTGACGATGCTCAGGAGGATGGCCGTGGCCAGGGCGCCGATGATGACCGCGCCCAGGATCATCCTGGCGACGAGGCTACGGCGGAAGAGGATCGTCGGGCGCCACCGGGCGCGCCGGGAGCGCACGGGTCAGCGGGCGTCGCCAGCGCGGTACCCGACACCGCGGACCGTCAGGACGATGGTCGGATGCTCGGGGTCCTGCTCGATCTTGGCGCGCAGGCGCTGGACGTGCACATTGACGAGGCGGGTGTCCGCGGTGTGGCGGTAGCCCCAGACCTTCTCCAGGAGCTCCTCGCGGGTGAAGACCTTCCAGGGGGTGCGGGCGAGGGCCAGGAGGAGGTCGAACTCCAGAGGGGTGAGCGCGATGCGCTGGTCGCCGCGGCGGACCTCGTGCCCGGCGACGTCGATGTCGAGGTCGCCGGCGCGCACGTGCTCGGCAACCGGGTCGACGCCGCGGCGCAGGCGGGTGCGGATGCGGGCGAGGAGCTCCTTGGAGCGGAAGGGCTTGGTGACGTAGTCATCGGCGCCGGCCTCCAGCCCGGCCACGACATCCATCGTGTCTGTGCGGGCGGTCAGCATGATGATCGGGACATCCGACTCGGCGCGGATGAGGCGGCAGACCTCGACGCCGTCGAGGCCGGGGAGCATGAGGTCGAGAAGCACCAGGTCCGGTGTGTTCTCGCGGAAGGCCTCGAGCGCCCGCGAGCCGTCCGTGCAGAACGACGGCATGCATTCCTCGGCCTCGAGCATGATCCCGATCATCTCGGCCAGGGCGGTGTCGTCGTCCACGACGAGGATACTGGTGCTCATGGGGCGTATCTTGGCACGACCATCCCACCTGGGAACACGCTGACACCCCGACTGATTCCTCCTTGTGATACGCGGGGGCCTCCTGGGCCCTCTGAGCGCCCGGCGCCCGCTTCCCGGCCCGGGGCCGCGCGCGACCGATTCCTCCTCAGGATGGAGGAGAGCGCTCCGCGCCGCGTGACAGCATGGGGCCATGAGCAATGACAGCACTGATTGGCTGCCCCCATCCCAGCCCGAGGTCGAGGGCGACGGGAGCATCGGCGGCGGGGAGCAGGCGGTGCCGTCCGCGCCGTTAGAGGCGGGCGCTCCCGCGCGGCCCGCCTATGGCGCCTATGGGACCCCTCCCGCTGGCCAGGCCGCCCCCGCCGACGGGCTGAACCCCTACAGCGGGCCGAACGACTTCTTCGTGGCCCCCAAGCCGGGCATCATCCCCCTGCGGCCGCTGGGCGTCGGGGACATCATCTCCGGCGCTTTCGAGTCGCTGCGCGCCAATCCGAAGGCGATGTTCATCCCGGCGCTGCTGACCATGACGGTCATTGGCGCGATCAACGCCGCCGGCAGCTATGTCATGTGGGTCTCATCGCTCGACATCCTCCTGACCTCGAGCACAGGCCAGCCGGCCACCCCAGAGGAGCTCAAGGAGCAGATGCCCTCCCTCCTGCTCGGCCTCGCCTCGGAGCTCGGCTCGCTCGTCGTGACCCTGCTGGCCACGACAGTGCTGACAGGGCTGCTCATCATGACAGTCTCCCGCTCCGCACTGGGACGGGTCGTGAGCGCGGGCGAGGTGTGGAGCCGGGTCAAGGGACGGGTATGGGCCCTCATCGGCCAATCGATACTCGTCGGCCTCATCTCCTTCACCACCATCGCGCTCCTCGGGGGCCCGACCGCCGTGGCGCTCGTGGGGATCGTCAGGAACTCGACCTCGTCCCTCCCCTCATGGCTGGCAGTGCTCGTCATCCTCTTCGTCATCGCCGTCGCGATCCTCATGATCGCGCTGTCCCTGGTGTTCATGGTCCGTTTCACATGTGCCTCCAGCGCTCTCATCCTCGAGGACATCGGGATCATCGAGTCGCTCAAGCGCTCCTGGGGTCTCAGCCGGGGCTCTTTCTGGCGGGTGCTGGGCACGCTCCTGTTGGCGGGGCTCATCACCGGCACCGCCTTAGGCCTGCTGTCGCTGCCGATCTCCTTCCTGACCTTGACCAGCCCGATCGTCGGGGAGGGGGCGCTCCCGCTCATGGCCGCCATCCAGTCCTTCCTGTCCGCTCTTCTCCAGGCGATCGTCCTCCCGTTCAGCGCCGCGGTCTCCGCCCTGATCTACATCGATCTGCGCATGAGGAACGAGGGCCTCGACGTCGAACTGCGCCGCGCGGCGCAGGCCTGACCCCTGTCAGCGGAGTGATGGCGAAGCTCGCATGATCGCACTGGAGCAGGCGGCCTTCCTCACCGGAGGCCTGTCGGGAGCCGCTGGGGCGAGCGGTCCCCCGGCGACTCCTGACGCCTCGCAGGCGCGCGAGGCGGCCGAGCGCGAGCTCTCGAAGCCCGCCTACGCGGAGAAGACGGACCCGCTGAGCGCCGCCTGGCACTGGATCACGCACCATGTGGATCTTGGCGCCATGATCCCCGGCGTCCCGCCGTGGCTCTCCGCGACGATCGTGCTGCTCGCCCTGACAGTCCTCATCGTCGTCATCGGCGCGATGGCGAGGAGGCTCACGATCGCCAGGATCAGCGGGGATCCCCGCGGCTTGTTGTTCGAGGACGACCGCGACGCCGCGGCCCTGGCGAACGACGCGGACCTCGCCGCCGATCGGGGCGACTTCGCCGCAGCCGTCGTCGACCGCTTCCGGGCGATCATCCGCTCCCTCGACGAGCGGGGCCTCCTCGAGGACTACCCGGGACTGACCGCCCACGAGGCCGCGGGGCTCGCCGCGAGCGCGATACCAGCGCTGGCCACCGACCTTGGTGAGGGCGCTCGTCTGTTCGACGCCGTGCGCTACGGGGACGTGGTGGCGAGCCCCGACGAGGACGCCCGGATGCGCGCCCTGGCCAGAGCGGTCGAATCCCAGGCGGATCACGCGCGGCGCGATGCCCAGGCCCGGCACGCCAAGCGCGCCGCGAACGAGGCGCGCCGATGAGCGTCCCCGGCTCCCGGAACAGGACCGCGGCCCCCATCCCACGCGCCCAGGCCTCGGAAGCGCCTGCGAGCCCCAGCGGCGACCAGGTCGTCGGGGCGACCATCCGCCAGCGCCTGCGCTCCTGGCGGGGAGTGCTCCTCACGCTTCTCGCCCTGCTCGTCCTGGCCATCATCACCCAGTCGCTCAAGCCCACCGAGTCCTCCGTCCCCCTGGCGATCGACAACCCCCACCCCAATGGCGCGCAAGCCCTCGCGACGCTCGTGGAGGACTCGGGCATCGACGTCGATCCGGTCTCCAGCGCGCGCGCCGCCCGCGAGGCCTCGGCCGAGGGGGCGACCGTCGTCCTCATCAACGCGGGCAGGCTCAGCGACGAGGATCGTGAGGCCCTGGCCTCCGGCGGCGGCGACGTCGTCGTGCTCGGCGCCCTCTACAACAGCCTTGACGGGCTCTCGGGCGTGAGCCCCAGCGGCGTCAGCGTGGCCGCCGGAACGTCCCTCAGCGCCCAGTGCGACGACGCCGATGCCCAGGCCGCCCAGACCATCCCGGCCGGGAGGGGATCGGTGAGCCTGGGCGGTGTCGAGGGCGCCACCGGATGCTTCCCGGTCGCCGAGGGCAAGTACGGCTATGCCACCGCCCCGCTTCCCTCGGGCGGCACCCTGCGCGTGCTGGCCTGGCCCGACCCGGCTATGAACTCCCATCTGGCCAGCCAGGGCAACGCGGCCCTGACGATCCGCGCGATCGGCACCACCAAGCGCGTCGTGTGGTACGACGCCGCCAAGGCGTCGAAGCCGAGCATCTGGAACACACCGTCGATGCCCCGCTTCCTGCCGGTCGTCCTGGCGCAGCTGATCATCGCCGCGCTCGCCCTGGCCATCGCGCAGGGGCGCCGCTTCGGGCGCGTCGTCGTCGAGGCCCTGCCCACCGTCGTCCGCTCCACGGAGACCACGATCGGCAGGGGCCGCCTCTACCGGCGGGCCCGCGACCGCGACCGCGCCGCGACCGCCCTGCGGGCCGGGACGGCGCTGCGGCTCGGCAAGCGCCTCGGACTGCCCGAGGGCGCTGGCCGGGGCGAGCTCATCGATGCCCTGTGCCGCGGCGGGCGGCTGCGGCCCGACGACGTCGACCGACTCCTCTACGGCCCCACACCCCCCGACGACCGGTCCCTCGTGGATCTGGCCACCCAACTCGACCGACTCGAGAGCGAGGTCCACTCATCATGAGCACCACTGACGCCGACCAGCCCAGTCAGCCCGACCAGGCAGGCCACTCCCCCACGGCGCCTGCCGCGCCCGGGAGCGCGGCGCGCGCCAGCACCGATCCCCGCTCCCGGCTCGTCGCCCTGCGCTCGGAGATCGGCAAGGCGGTGGTCGGCCAGGACGCCGCGGTCACCGGGCTGGTCATCGCGCTGCTTGCCGATGGGCACGTCCTCCTCGAGGGCGTGCCGGGCGTGGCCAAGACGCTGCTCGTGCGCTCCCTGGCCCAGGCCCTGGAGGTCGACACCAAGCGCGTGCAGTTCACTCCCGATCTCATGCCGGGCGATGTCACCGGCTCCCTCGTCTACGACGCCCGCAGCGCCGAGTTCTCCTTCCGCGCTGGTCCGGTCTTCACCAATCTGCTGCTGGCCGACGAGATCAACCGCACCCCGCCGAAGACCCAGGCCGCCCTCCTGGAGGCGATGGAGGAGCGCCAGGTGAGCGTCGACGGCGAGCCCCGCCCGCTGCCCTCGCCGTTCATGGTCATCGCCACCCAGAACCCCGTCGAGTACGAGGGGACCTATCCCCTGCCCGAGGCGCAGCTCGACCGGTTCCTCCTCAAGCTCGTCCTGCCCCTGCCCGAGCGCGGCCAGGAGGTGGAGGTCCTCAGCCGCCACGCCAGTGGCTTCGATCCCCGTGATCTGGCGAGCGCGGGCCTGGACGCCGTCGCCAGCCCAGCGGATCTCCTCGCCGCCCGCGAGCAGGTACGCACCATCGGCGCCTCCCAGGAGATCCTGGGCTACATCGTCGACCTCGTGCGGGCCACGCGCGACGCCCCCTCGGTCGCCCTGGGTGCGTCCCCTCGTGGCGCGACCGCGCTCCTGGCGGCCGCGCGCGCCTGGGCGTGGTTGTCCGGCAGGGCCTTCATCACGCCTGACGACGTCAAGGCGCTGGCGCTGCCTGTCCTTCGCCATCGCATCGAGCTGCGCGCGGAGGCCGAGCTCGAGGGCGTGACGGCGAAGGCGATCGTCACCGGCGCCCTGCGCTCCGTCGCCGTTCCCCGCTGAGAAACGCCATGCCCGAGCCGGTAACCATTCGCCGATTCCCGCCATCGACTGCACCGTCGAGGGAGGAGCAGGCATGTTCCTAGCGCGGCGCACCGCCGTCGTCCTCGCCCTCGGGGCGCTCCTCGGCCTGCTCTGGCCCAGGCCGGCGACCATCCTGCTCGTCGTCGCGGCGACCGCGCTGGCCGTGGGCGCCGACGTCGCGCTGGCCGCCTCGCCGCGCCGCCTGCGCGTCGCGCGGAGCCTGCCCGGGGCGATCATGCTCGGCGAGACCGCGATCGCCACGCTCACCGTGACCAACACCGGCCCGCGGACCGCGATGGCCGAGGTCCGCGATGCCTGGGCGCCGTCGGCCGGGGCGACCGGGGAGCGCAGCCGGATGACGATCCCGGCAGGGCAGCGGCGCAAGACTCGCACCGCGCTCACGCCCACGCGGCGCGGGGACCGGCAGGCCGACCTCGTCACCGTGCGCCTGCTCGGCCCGCTGGGACTCGCCGGGCGCCAGGCCTCCCTGCTCGCCCCCGCGCGCCTGAGGGTGCTGCCGCCCTTCTCCTCCCGGCGCCATCTGCCCAGCAGGCTGGCGCGCCTGCGCGAATTGGACGGGCGCAGCGCCGTCATGGTGCGCGGCGCGGGAACCGAGTTCGACTCGCTGCGCCAGTACGTCGTCGGCGACGACGTGCGCTCCATCGACTGGCGCTCCACAGCGCGCCGTGGGGAGGTCGTCGTGAGGACCTGGCGGCCCGAGCGGGACCGCCGCGTCCTCATCATCCTGGACACCGGGCGCCGGGCGGCTGCGAGGCTGGGCGACATGCCGCGGCTCGACGCCCAGATGGAGGCCGCGCTGCTCCTGGCGGCACTGGCCTCGCGAGCGGGCGACCGCGTCGACGTCCTCGCGCTCGACAACACCGTGCGCGCCCAGGTGCGGGGCGCGTCCGGCGCCACGCTCATGAGCTCGCTCGCCGACGCCTTCGCCCCTCTCGAGGCCTCCCTGCTGGAGATGGACTGGTCGCTGCTGGCCTCCACGGTGGCCCAGCAGCTCTCCCAGCGGTCCCTCGTCGTCGTCCTGACCGGGATCGACGGCGCGGGCGCCGATGCGGGCATGCTGCGCGCCACCACCGCGCTGGCCAAGGACCACGCCCTTGTCATCGCCTCCGCCATCGACCCCGGGCTGGGCGAGCTGCGGGCGGAGCGGGGCGACACCGCCTCGGTGTACTCGGCGGCCGCCGCGGAGAGCGATCTTGTGGAGCAGCACGCGGTGCGCGTTCGCCTGGCGCGCGCGGGGGCGGAGGTGGTCCAAGCGGATCCCGCTGGCCTGGCGCCGGCCCTTGCCGACACCTACCTGGCGCTCAAGGCCTGGGGGCGGCTGTGACGGCGGCCATGCCCGTGCGAGTGGCAGGCGTCCCGCCTCGCAGGGCGGGGAGGGCCGGGGAGCGGTCATGCCCTGCGGGCGGCGCGCCCGGCCGCCGCGTCCGCCAGCGCTCAGCCGGCCTCGGGCGCGGTGTAGCCCATCTCGTCCGCGAGCAGGGCGTTGTCGCCGCCGTCTCCGTCGTCGGCGATGACGCGCTCGGCGCGGCGCCCCAGGATGAGGGTGTACGCCCACAGGACCGCCAGGGCGAGAAGCCCCAGGGCCCCTTTGAGCAGCCATGGGATCTCGGCGGCGGTGACGAAGCCCTCGAGGAGGCCCGCGACGGCGAGCGCTCCCGTCAGCCCCACGGCGGCGGTGATGAGCAGCCGCCCATCCTCGGCCAGCGCCCTTCCACGCGAGCGCGGCCCGGGGGCCAGAAGGGTCCAGAAGAGCCTGAGCCCCGCGCCGCCCGCGAAGAACACGCAGGTCAGCTCGAGCAGCCCATGAGGGGTGATGAGCGCGAGGAACTGGCCGAAGCGCTCGTGGTCGGCCATGATGGCGCCGGCCTGGCCGATGCGCATGGCGTTGGCGAGCAGGAAGTAGGCGGGCACGACGCCGGTGATTCCCGCGCCGATGCAGATCGCCACGAGTCGGGCGTTGTTCGTCCATACCAGGGCCGCGAACTCGTGGGAGGCGTAGGTGGAGTAGTAGTCCTCGAAATGCTGGTGGGCGTAGGCGTCCCGTGCGCTGGGCGGCGCGAGGGCGCTCATCGCCTCCGGACTGCGCAGGGTCCACACGCCGACGATGACGGCGATCAGCGTGAACGCCGTCCCCACTGCGATGGTCCACCAGCGCACCCGGTAGAGGGCCAGTGGGATCGTCTCGGTGAGGAAGCGGGTGACATCCCGGCCACGGATCTCCCGGGCACCGGTGATCCGACCCCTCGCATGGGCCACGCGCGCCGACAACTCGGTGAGGAGCTGGGGATCGGGGGCGGACGCCCTCAATCTGGACAGGTGCTGCGCGGTGACCCTGTACAGGATGACGAGCTCATCGGCCTCGGCCCCGCTCAGGCGGCGCCTGTCGACCAGGGCGTCCAGCCTCTCCCACTCATCGCGGTGGGCAGCGGTGAAGGCATCGATATCCACGGTTAGGAGCATGGCATGGCGCAGCAAACAACCGCCTCATCCGAGCGGATGATGGAGGAGGTCCGGATCGTCACGGGCGAGGCGGTGCTCCTCGACGCCGCCCCGGCCTCGGCCGCCGCGCGCATGCTCTCCGGCCTCATCGACTACGGGTTGACGACGATCGGGCTCATCCTGTCGATCATCACGCTCCTGGCCGTCCGACCTGTGAGCACCTCGGGCCCGGACCCACTGGTCATGATCGCGTTCTCCCTCCTCATGCTGGGCTGGATAGTCCTGTTCCCGTTGACGGTGGAGGTGGCCTCGCGCGGCTCTTCCATCGGTCGGTGGGTCATGGGACTGCGGGTGGTGCGGGACGACGGCGGCACTGTGAGTCTGCGGCACTGCCTGGTCCGGGTGCTCGTGGGCGTCGTCGAGATCTACGCCGCCCTGTCGACCCTGGCGATCGCCTCATGCACCGTCACCAGGCGGGGCAAGCGGCTGGGCGATCTGCTCGCTGGGACCTACGTGGTCCGCGATCAGTTGGAGGCGGCGACGGCGCCCCCGATCCTCATGCCGCCCGAGCTGGCGTCCTGGGCCGAGCAGACCGACCTGCGCGCCCTGCCGGGGAACCTGGCACTGGTGGCGCGGACCTTCCTGCAGCGCGCCTCGACGATCGAGCCGCGCTCACGGCAGCGGCTCGGCGCCGAGCTCGCCGAGAGCCTCTCGTCCTGCGTCTCGCCCCCGCCGCCGGAGGGCACGCACCCGGAGAGGTTCCTCGCGGCGGTGCTGGCGGAGCGCCGGGACCGCGAGCTCGCGCTGGCGATGCGCGACCGCCAGGTGGCCGAGGAGACCCGTGCCCAGATGGCGCTCCTGCCCCACGGCGTCGGCGGCCAATCAGGCGCCCCCGCCTCCCCATAGCCCCTCCCTATAACCGAGACCGGTCGATATCAGGATCGAGACCGGTGGCGGAACCCGCCTCCGGATATCGACCGGTCTCGGTGGGACGAGGGGTCAGTCCTCTTTCTCGCCGCGCAGGACCCGCAGGTGGCCGCGGCGGGCGATCTCCCCGTCCCCCAGGCCCGTGAGGTGGTCGGGCAGGACGTCGGGATCGTGGGTGAGCGGGGAGGGCATGATGCCTCCCGGCCGCCCCTCGCGCTCAGCCGGACGCGCCGGGGGCCGGGGGGCGCGCGAGGCCTCGCGGACGGCGTCGGCCAGGGCGAGCAGGTCGTCCTCCGACGGCGGCGCGGGGGCGAACTCGGTGGCCAGGCGGATGATCTGCCAGCCCCGGGGGGCGTTGAAGGACTCGACGTGCTTGGCGCACAGGTCGTAGGCCTCGGGCCTCCGCTCCGTGGACAGCGGGCCGATGACGATCGTGGAGTCCGCGTAGACACTGGTCAGCGTCGCGACAGCAGGGTTCTCGCAGCCGGGCCTCCGGCAGCTCCTCACATTCCTCACCAGCGCAGGTTATCGCGCCCGGCCGCCGGGAATCACTCCGGGCGACGGCGGGGCGCGCACGGGAGCCCGTCGGCCCGCCACGTATGGTGGCCGCGTGAGACGCTCCCGCTCCTTCCAGCCCCGAGGCCTCCCGGCGCCGGCCCCACGGTCGGCCAGGCGCCACCGGGACCGCCACGGGCACGGCCTGCGAGGCCCGCTCATGCCCCCCGTGCTGCCGGCCTGGCGGACCCGCGCCGAGCGCTTCGACGCCCTCGTCATCGAGGTCGCCGACGATCTGGCCCGGCGGCATCCCTTCGTCGCGGATGTGCAGTTCGCCGTCGAGGAGGTTCCTCCCTCCGACCCCGCCCCCTGGGAGCCGGGGGTGGTCCTGGGGCGCGGCTTCGCCCCGGAGCCCCGAGCGGGATTGCCTGGGCGGGTGGTGATCTACCGCCGGCCCGTGGTCTCCCGGACCCGCGACATCACCGAGCTGCGCGCTCTCGTGCGCCACGTCGTCGTCGAGCAGGTCTCGACGATGATGGGCCGTCGGCCCGAGGAGATCGATCCGGACTTCTTCTGAGAACCGGCCTCCCGGCCGGGGCGCGCTTCCGACGACGACACGGGGTCGCGGCCCGGGGCGGGTCAGTCGAGGCTGATCCGAGTGGAGGCCCGCGAGGCGGAGTCGGCGATGACCGGTAGGACGGCGATGAGCGGGCCAGCAGCATCCCCGGAGGCCTTGCGGGTGAGCAGCACGGCGGCGCTCAGGCCATCGGGTGCGGCGGCGCTGAGCCGCACGGCGCTCACACCTGCCGGGACCTGAGCCGTCACGCTCGCCCCCGCCGGAATGTCGAGGGTGGTCGACCATGAGCCGTCGGGGCTCGCCAGGGCGACGGTCCTGGCCTCGCCCGCCGTCGAGGAGATGACGAGGCCCGGGGAGACGCCGTCGCGGGGCATGAGGGCGGTCGCCGAGGCCAGCGCCCCGGGCGAGGCGGCCTGGCTCCAGGCGACGTCGTGGACGAGGGAGCCCGAGCCGGCGGGCAGCTCGCCGCCGACCCGGACCATCCTGGCGGCCGCGGCCACCGGCACGTCGGAGGTGACCTGGATGCCGTAGACGCCGGGGTCCACCCCGGTCAGGGTGATGTCGAAGACAGAGCCGGGGTCGATGGTGACGGCCTGCGCGCCGGGCAGCGGGGTCGAGCCATCACTGCCCGAGAGGGCGACGGAGGCGGTGGCCGGGGTGTCCCCGGGGTTGACGACGCGCAGGACGGGCTCATCGGAGGAGGACGCCCCGTCGACGGCCTCGGAGCCCTGCTCGGCGGACTTCGCCACGGCGACAGTCGGGATGGTCTGCTCGGTGGCGGGCGCGGCGCCCGGGGTGAGCATCTCGACCCCGGCGGGCGTCTCGCCATCGAGCCCCTCGGTGACGAGGGTGGGGACGACGCTGCCGCCGTCGGACTCGACGGACAGGGCGATCCTGGGGTCGCCCGCCCCGGCCGATTCCAGGAGGACCGAGGAGGTCTTCCCCGGCTCGACGACGACCTCCCCGTTGGAGGGCAGGGAGATCGCCCCGGCCGATCCGTAGAGGCGCACGCGCGCGGTCACGGTGGTGACGCCGGGGTTGGTCAGGCGCAGCTCCGCGGAGGAGCCCAGGGCCGTCGAGCCGCCGACGATCCAGGCCGCGGAACGCGCGGGCGCGCAGGGCGCCGCCGCCAGGCCGCGCAGGTCCCCCGCATCGGTGACCGACGTGACGACGCCCGCTGCCCCGACCGTCTGGCCATCACTGGCCGTCTGACCATCACTGGAGGGGGTGGCTGTGAGGATGCCGCCGCCCGAGCCCTGGGCCCCGGTGAGGGTCGTGGGAGAGGACGGCGCCGCGTTCAGGGCCTTGCCGCCGTAGGCCAGCGAGGCTGGCGAGCCGACGGGGGTGATGGAGGTCGTCGAGGTGGCCTGCCGCACGTCGATGCCACCGAGGGTGTTGGTGGGGGCGGCGGGGCAGCCGTAGGTCGCGGCCACGGCCGGGGCGTTGATCTCGGCGATGCCGACCGCCTGGGTGGGCGCCGCGGGGGCGGGGCCGGCCCAGGTGGTCAGGGCGACGGCGCCCGCCACGAGGAGAGCCCCGGCTCCCAGGCCGGCGGCGCGTCGAACCGGGTTCGGCCCGAGGCTGGGATGCGGGCTCATGCGAACCTCCTGCGGCGCAGCGGGAGCGCGGCCAGGGCGGTGATGGCCCAGACCGTCATGATGGCGGCGGCGAGGATCCGCGCATCGAGCGTGGAGTGGGCGACGGTGAGCTCGCCACCGTGGGCGGGGATGACGAAGGCCTGCTGCCACTGGCCCCGGCCATTGGTCACAGTGGTGGTTTGGAGGCTCTGTCCGTTGAGGGTGGCGCTCCAGCCGGGGTCGGCGCGCTCGGCGAGCACGAGGACGCGATCGCCCCCGGAGGCGGAGTCGGGGATGGTCGTGGTGGTGGCCTGGCCCGCGAAGGGGACGGCGGACGCGCTCGGGCCGTCTCCGCTGGCGGTCTCGGTCAGGACGGCGCGCGCCGACTGGGCAGCGTCGCCGGGGCTGACCCGCCAGGCGACGCCGGCGTCCGTGCGCGCGAGCTGCTCCAGGCCGGGGGTGGAGGCCAGTCCCGCGCGCGCGGTGGCGGTGGTCTCGTCGCCCTGCCTCGTCGTCAGCAGGACAACGCCGATGCCGTGGGCGGCGAGCTCGTCGGCGGCGGTCTCGCCCTGCCCCGCGACGGCGTCGGCGATGGCGGCGGCCAGGGAGGAATCGGCGGCATCCGTGAGGTCCACGGGCTCACCGGCGGTGGGGGCGGCCGAGAGCGCCTGGCCGGAGCGGGACTGAAGGCGCGCGCCGGTGGGCCCGGGCAGCGCGTCGGTGAGCACGAGGCCGTCACCGCGCCAGAGGGACGCGGTGAGGGCTGATCCGTCCCCGGTGCCCGACGAGTCCAGGACGAGGACGCGGCTGGCCTCGGGGGCGCGCTGGAGCTCACGCGCGATGAGCGGGATCTGCTGCGTCGCGGGCCGCAGCGCCATGAGCGGGGCGCCCGGGTTGGTGGCCCGCGCCTGGCCGGGGACGCGGTCGCCATGCGCGACGGCGAGGGCCCATCCCCCGCCGAGCAGGAGGGGCAGGGCGAGGACGAGGGCGGAGGCCACCGGGGCGGCGATCTGGAACCAGCCGCGAGAGCGCTGGACCAGCGCGGCGCGAGCGGCATCGGCTCCGGCGAGGCACGCGGCGAGCATCCCGGCCAGGGCGAGGCTCTGCGCGGCGCCGGGCCAGCCGGCCACGGTCATGCGGGCGCCGCTGGGCGCGAGGCCGGTGCCGACGATGGTCCCGGTGGTGACGACGGCGAGGGCGAGGGCGCCGAGCGCCACGAGGACGCCCGCGCGGGCCTTCCCACCCCGTCGCCCGGAGGCCAGAAGGCCTGCGAGGGCGAGGATGGGGACGAGCGCGAGGAGGAGGCGGACGGCCAGGAGCGCGTGCGCGCCGGGGATGAGCGAGGCCAGGTCGATGGGCGAGCCGAGAAGGAGGTCCGTACGGCCGGGCGCCGGGGCGACGACGGGCGCGCCGGGATCGGTGACCAGGAGCCGGAGGGCCGAGGCGCCGTCGCCCGCCTCGCGCAGGCGCCAGGCGCGCCACCACACTGGCGCCGGGGTGATGGCGGCGGGGATGAGGGTGAGCAGGAGGCGGCGCGCGCCGCCGGAGGCCTGGCGGGGGCCGAACGCCCGCTGGAGCGCCTTGACGGCGATGAGCAGGAGGAGCGCCGGGACGATGACGGCCGCTGTCGCGGGCACGGCGGCAGTGATGGCGGCCAGGAGCAGGCCGGCGACGGCGGCGGCCGTGGGCGAGCCGGGGCCGTAGTGCTCGACGGCGGCCGTGGCCCGTGCCGCGGCGGCGGCCCGCCGGATCCTGGCGGCGAGCCGCTCGGACAGGGGCTGCCTCGGCGGGGCGTCGACGGAGGGCTCGTCGCCGGCGCCATCGGCGCCGCCCTCCTCCGGCACGGTCTCGTCTGCACCAGCGCTCTCGGCGTCCTCGGCGCCGTTTGCGCCCTCAGCGGGCTCTCGCTCGCCGTCGACAGCGTCGGCGGGCCCCTCCGCGCGGGAGTCATCCGTCCGCGGGCGGGAAGCGTCGGAGGCCTCGAACTCGTCGGGCTCTCCGGGCTCACCGGATTCTCCATGCTCGCCGAGCTCCCCCAGCTCCTCGATACGGGCGGTGCTGATCCCCTCGGCCTGGGCGAGCTCGTCGTCGGAGATGAGGTGGGCGCCCACAAGGCCGGAGAGCACGCGATCACGGCGGTCGGCGCCGACGGCGCGCGCGAGCGCCACGAGCGCCCAGGGCAGGAGGAGGTGGACGATCAGCGAGGCCAGGCGCCCCTGTCCGACGGCGAGGAGCAGGCTGGGCGCGGCGGCCCAGGTGAGGGCGGCCCAGGCGCGCAGGGCGATGCGGCGGGTGACCGTGCCCGCGGCGAACCAGGCGCCGGCGGCGGCCAGCGGCAGCGAGACGAGCAGGAGGAGGTGGACGAGAACGTCCCCGCTGATCCCCACTGCGCCCGCCAGCGCCATCGGCAGCGAGAGCACGGCGAGGAAGGGCGTCATCGCGGTGGGATAGCCGTCGGCCGAGTCGGCCCAGGTGCTCCACGCCGAGTCCCACAGCGCCCGCCAGCCCTCCCCGAGTGAGGCGAGCGCCCCGCCCATGACGGAGCGGGCGGTGAGCACGTCACTCAGGGCCGCCAGGCCGCAGACGGCGGACAGGACGAGGACGATGCCCAGGGTCCGACGACGGCGGGTGGCCAGTGCCGCGAGCTCGCGCAGTTCCAGTTCGCTGGGCGCGGCGGCGCGGGCGATGCGCTGGCGCTCCTGGCGGTCCCGGTCCCTCCTGGCCGCGCGGATCTCAGCGGGGTCGAGGTAGAGCTGGGCGAGCACGCTGCGCGGAACGGCGGTGAAGGAGGCCAGGCGCCGCCTGCCGCGGCGGATGCGGGCGGGCCGGGAGGCGACGGTGAGGGCGGCGGCCAGCTCGTCGCTCGCCAGGCCCGGGTCCTTGGTGAGCAGGCGCCAGGCCGCCCGCCCGAGGGCGAGGAGGATGATCCAGGCGAGAAGGGGCGTCAGGGGCCTGGTGGAGATCGTGGCCCAGGCGGCGAGCTGGGCCGTGCGGCGGGCACGGAAGGAGCGGTCGAGATCCGCCAGGTCCTCCGTGGCCGCGGGGCTCGGGGCCCCGGCGGCATCGGGAGCGTCGGCGCCCTCTCCCGGGGCGCTCTCCTCCGGGGCGCCCGCGCCACCAGACACGTCGGCACTGGCGGGGACAGGGGCAGCCCCCTTGGCGCCGCGCAGGCCGAGGTAGGTGGCGCGGCGGTGGCGGATGACCGCGTTGGGGACGACGACGACCCTGTGCCCGGCAAGGCGCAGGGCGTGGGAGAGCTCGAGGCCCTCGGCGAGCATGGGCATATCGGAGGAGGTGCCGCCGACCTCCTCCCAGGCCTGGCGGGAGATGAGCGCGCCCGCGGTGCCGACGGCGAGCACGTCGCTGCGGTCGTCGTGCTGCCCCTGGTCGATCTCGCCGGAGACGATGTCGTTGGCGCGGCGGGCCGAGCCGGTGGCCCGCAGTCCGACCTCGAGGAGGAGGTCGGGATTGTCCCAGTCCACCTGCTTGGGACCGGCCAGGGCGATCGAGCGGGCCGTGGTGACGGCCTGGAGGAGCTCGGCCAGGCAGCCGGGCTCAGGAGCGGAGTCGTCGTGGAGGAGCCAGAACCACTGGGCGTCGGAGGGGTCGAGGTCGAGGCTGAGGAGCGGGCGGCCCTCGTCCTCCTCACTGGTCTCCGGGCGGGGCCGGGCGGCGGCCCGCTCCTGGGCGAGTGCGAGGCCCCGGGCAACGGCGCCGCCGAGGGTGGGAGCGGCGGGCGCCCGCAGGATGCGCACGGCGGTGACGAGGTCGAGGCCAGAGGCCTCCACGGCCTCCTCGACAGGGGTGCCGTCCCCCAGGCCGTTGGCGCGCGAGGCGACGTCGACGATGAGAACGGCGGCAGGGAGGGCGCTCTGCGCCGCGAGCGCGGCAAGGGCGCGGGGCAGGAAGGCAGTGACCCCCGCGGTCACAACGACGGCGAGGGTCTCATCCTGCGCGCGACCAGCACCCGCGCCGAGTGCGCTCTCGGCGCCGGAGGGGGCTGCGGGGGCGGGCGAGGTCATACGGCCCGGCGCTTGAGCTTGCGGCGCTCCCGCTCCGACAGGCCACCCCAGATGCCGAAGCGCTCGTCATTGGCCAGGGCGTACTCGAGGCACTCCTCGCGGACCTCGCAGCTGGCGCACACGCGCTTGGCCTCGCGGGTGGAACCACCCTTCTCCGGGAAGAAGGCCTCGGGATCGGTCTGGGCGCACAGGGCGCGCTCCTGCCACGGCAGCGGGCCAGACTCGTCCCCGCCCCCGAAGAGAAGGATGATCGCTGCGTCGTCAGCATCATCGGACAGCCCCAGAGGCCCGTCGCCGAGGATGTTCCACACGATGGCTTCCCTTCGGAGAGATTCAAGTGATGAAACCAAACTACACGCCTGTAAGACCAGGGATCAAGCCGAGAAAGGCCACATGATCTGCTGAGACCGAGTTGAGACGCTGCGCTCAGGCCCGCAGATCACCCGCTGTTCTGCGGAAATCTCGTCTCTCACACCCCTTGGGGGATCCTCCGAAGCGGCCCGACTCTGATTGAATCTAACTATGAACGACCCCCTCTCCCCGCTCCTCCCGACCGCCGCCGACGGCGACCGCCCCTGGCTGATCTGGTACGCGCCCGGCGAGCGCATCGAGCTGACGGGGCGCGTGCTGGCGATGTGGGCGTCGAAGACCGCGGCCTTCCTCGACGCCGAGGCGGGCCCCGCGCCCCTCGTCCACTGCGCGCTGACACCCCACTGGCGATCGGTGGCCTGGTGGCTCGGCGCCTGGCAGGCCGGCGGCGGCATTCTCGACGGCGGCGCCCCGGGGGCCGACATCGAGATCGAGCCCGCCGTCAGCGTCGCCTTCAGCCAGGACCAGCTCCGCCCCGACGCCGCCGTCCAGGCGCTCGTGGCCCGGGCCTCGCTCGCCCTGCGCTGGCCGGACGAGCTTCCCCCACTGGTGAGCGACGGCGTGGCCGATCTCATGGCGCACCCCGATTCCTTCCCCGCGCTCCCAGCGGCCCCCGGTGTCCCCGCGCTCATCGAGGCCGCGGACTCACCCGGCGCCGAGCGCTCCCTCGACCGCGACGCGCTGCTCGCCTCCCTGCCGGGCGGAGCGGGCTCGGCGGGCGCCCCCGCCGGGGCTCCCGGCGCGGTCCTCGTCCGCCAGGCGACGACGCCGGCCGCCATGCGCGCGATCCTGGCCGCTTGGCGCGATGGGCGCGCCGCCGTGCTCCTCGCGCCGGGCGCGGACGATTCCCTCGCGGCCTCGGCGGCCCGCCAGGAGGGGGCCGCCTGAGCGCGGGGCTCGTCAGGGGCTCAGGGCACGTCCGCCTGGACGACGCTCCCGCTCCCCTCGACGGTGAGCGCGCGCTCGTCCGCGCCGACGAACAGGGCCTGTCCGAGCCCAAGGCGCTCGCGCCCAGCCGTCGTCGAGACCTCGACCTCGCCGTCGATGGCGAGCAGGATGCGGGGGCCGCGCCCGGGCACGCCCACGGCGCCATCGGCCCGCGACACGTCGGTGACGAGCAGCTCGAAGTCATCGACGGGCGCGTAGTAGGCGCGGGTGGCCCGCGAGAGGTACTCGGGGGCGGGGCGCACCGGAGGCGCGGCCACATAGTCGACGCAGGCGAGCATCTCCGGGATGTCGATGTGCTTGGGGGTGAGCCCAGCCCGCAGGACATTGTCGGAGGAGGCCATGATCTCGACGCCGAGCCCGCCGATGTAGGCGTGGACGGAGCCCGCGGGGACGAAGAGGGCCTCCCCCGCGCGCAGGGTCACCGGGTTGAGCAGGAGGGCGGCGGCGATCCCGGGGTCGCCCGGGAAGGCGCGCGCCATCTCCACCGCGTTGGCGTCGGCACGCCGCGACGGAGAGGCCCCAGAGGCGAGGCGGGCCGCGAGCTCGTCGACGAGCTCGTCGATCTCCTCGCCGCTGGGGCGGCTGTCCACGGAGACGATGTCGGTGAAGACCTGGCGGATGCCGAAGCGGCCGGGGGCCAGGCGCAGGGTCCGGCGCATGCGGCGCGCCAATGGCGAGGAGAGCCCGGCGAGGACCTCGGCCACGCGGCGGGGCGCCCGGAAGCCCGCGACCGCCTCGAAGTCGGTCAGGGCCAGAACCATCTCGGGCTTGTGATTGCGGTCCTTGTAGTTGCGCACGGGGCTGGCCAGGTCGATCCCGGCCCGCTCCTCGGCCTCGTAGCCCTCGACGGCCTGCCCGATGGAGGGGTGGACCTGGAGGGACAGGGCCCGCGCGGGGGCGATGATCTTGAGGAGGAAGGGCAGCTGGGGCCCGAAGCACAGCATGACGTCCTCGCCGAGGAGCCGGGCGGGCTCAGCGGCGATGCGCTCGGCCAGAGTGGCGCCCCCATCGCCGACGGCGGTGGGGCCGAGGGGATGGGCGCCGAGCCACTGCTCGGCCCAGGGCTCCCCGTCGGGACTCTCGCCCAACAGCTCGGGGATCGCGGAGCAGTGCCCCCAGTCGTACCTCTGCCGGAAGCCGTGGAGTCTCTCCATGGGCACACCGTAGCGGCCGCACCGGCGGTTTTCATGCATGAGGATGCGGGATGGTACACACTGGGCCCTATGCGAGGCATCATCCTGGCCGGCGGATCCGGCACACGACTCAACCCGATCACCCTGGGCACCTCCAAGCAGCTGGTGCCGGTCTACGACAAGCCGATGATCTATTACCCGCTGTCCACCCTCATGCTGGCGGGCATCCAGGACGTCCTGGTCATCACCACCCCGCACGACGCCCCCAGCTTCCACCGACTGCTCGGCGACGGCTCGCAGCTCGGCGTCAACCTGTCCTACGCGGTCCAGGAGGTCCCCAACGGCCTGGCGCAGGCCTTCGTGCTCGGCGCGGACTTCATCGGATCCGAGAGCGCCGCCCTCGTCCTGGGCGACAACATCTTCTACGGCCCCGGCATGGGCACCCAGCTGCGCCGCCACACGAGCCCCGACGGCGGCGTCGTCTACGCCTACCAGGTGGCCGACCCCACCGCCTACGGCGTCGTCGAGTTCGACGAGGGCTTCAAGGCCGTCTCCATCGAGGAGAAGCCCGCCCACCCCAAGTCCGACTACGCGGTGCCGGGCCTGTACTTCTACGACAACGACGTCGTGGCGATCGCCCGCGACCTCAAACCCTCGGCCCGCGGCGAGTACGAGATCACTGACGTCAACCGCGCCTACCTGGAGGCCGGGCGCCTGACCGTGGAGGTCCTCCCCCGCGGCACCGCCTGGCTGGACACCGGCACCTTCGACTCCCTCGCGGACGCCACCGCCTTCATCCGCACGATCCAGCACCGCCAGGGCCTCAACATCGGCTGCCCCGAGGAGATCGCCTGGCGCATGGGCTTCATCGACGACGACGGCCTGCGCCAGCGCGCCGAGCCGCTCGTCAAGTCCGGCTACGGCCAGTACCTCCTCGACCTCCTGGCCCGCGAGCGCCGCTGAGGACTGCCGACGAGACGAAGGCAACACGGCCCCCTGTTCATATTCCGACCAAACGAGACTAATCTCGAACGCGAGAACGTCCCGCTCGATCCCGAACAGGAGGCCGCCATGCCCGGCGCGCTCACCCAGCCACAGTTCGATGTCCTCACCGCGCTCCTGCGCGCGGATGCGGCCCTGACCCAGAGACAGATCCAAGAGTCCACGGGAATGTCCCTGGGCAGTGTCAACGCGGCCGTGCGCGAGTGCGAGGCCGCTGGCTACATCGCCGAGCGCGCCCTGACGGAGGCCGGGCGGGCGGCCCTCGAGCCCTACCGGGTCGACAACGCGATCATCCTGGCGGCGGGACTGTCCAGCCGCTTCGCCCCGATCTCCTACGAGCGCCCCAAGGGCATCCTCAGGGTGCGCGGCGAGGTCCTCGTCGAGCGGCAGATCCGCCAGCTCCAGGAGGCCGGGATCACCGACATCACGATCGTCGTCGGCTACAAGAAGGAGTACTTCTTCTCCCTGGCCGAGCGCTACGGGGTGCGGATCGTCGTCAACAAGGAGTACGCGACCCGCAACAACAATGGCTCCCTGTGGGTGGTCAAGGAGGAGCTGGCCAACACCTACATCTGCTCCTCGGACGACTACTTCACGGCCAACCCCTTCGAGTCGCACGTCTACCAGGCCTACTACTCGGCCACCTACGTGGACGGCCCCACGGACGAGTGGTGCCTGACCACCGGCGCGGGCGGGCGGATCACCGGGGCGACTGTCGGAGGGGCGGACGCCTGGACGATGCTCGGCCACGTCTACTTCGACCGTGCCTTCTCCACCGCCTTCCGGGCGATCCTGGAGTCCGTCTACGACCTGCCCGAGACCGCCCCCAAACTGTGGGAGGACATCTACCTCGATCACATCAAGAACCTCGACATGGTGATCCGGAAGTACCCCGACGGCGTCATCCACGAGTTCGACTCCATCGACGAGCTGCGCTCCTTCGACCCCGCCTTCATGGAGAACCTCGACTCGGAGGTCTTCGAGAACATCTCGGCGACGCTCGGCTGCGAGCGCGGCAAGATCGGCGCCTTCTACCCCCTCAAGCAGGGCATCACGAACCTGTCCTGCCACTTCTCGGTGGGCGACGACGAGTACGTCTACCGCCACCCCGGCGCTGGCACGAACAAGCTCGTCGACCGCCGCGCGGAGATCGAGGCCCTCCGCCTGGCCGGGGATCTCGGCCTGGACTCCACCTTCCTGGCAGGGGACCCGGAGCAGGGCTGGAAGATCTCGCGCTACATCCCCGACTGCCGCAACCTCGACGTCTCCATTCCCACCGAGCTGGAGCAGGCCATGCGCATGGACCGCGCCCTGCACGATTCGGGCAGCCAGCTCACGCGCAGCTTCGACTTCGTGGCCGAAGGGCTGCGCTACGAGTCCCTCCTGGCGGCCAGGGGCCCCATCGATATCCCGGGCTACGACGAGCTGCGCGCCAAGGTGCTGCGCCTCAAGGAGTTCGCCGATGCCGATGGCTTCGGGCTGGCCCCCAGCCACAACGACTTCTTCCCGCTGAACTTCCTCGTGGACGCCTCCGGGGAGCTCTCCCTCATCGACTGGGAGTACGCCGGCATGTCCGACGTCGCCGCGGACTTCGGCACGATGGTGGTCTGCGCGCAGCTGGGCGCCGAGCGCGCCGAGGACGCCCTGGGCTACTACTTCGGCCGCACGCCCACCCCCGTCGAGCGGCGCCACTTCTGGTCCTACGTCACCTTCGCCGGTTGGTGCTGGTACGTGTGGTCCCTGGTCAAGGAGGCCGAGGGCGACGACGTCGGCGAGTGGTTCCTCATCTACTACCGCCACGCCGTCGACTACGTCGACGCGCTCCTGGCCTCCTACGAGTCCGGCGAGGACCTCATGAGCGCCCCGGCGGCCCTGAGCACGAGGAGGAGCGCCTGATATGCGTTACGGAGTCATCAGCGGGGCCACCTGGGGCCTCGACACCGTCATCCTGGCCATGGCCGTCGCCCTGGCACCCTTCGTCGGAGCCGGGCAGGCCCCCATCGCCAGCGCGCTCATCCACGACGTCATCTCCGCGCTGTTCCTCGTGGTCTACATGGGGGCGCGCGGCCGGCTGGGGCACACGCTCGCGGCGATGCGCACCCGCTCCGGGAGGGTCGTCGTGCTGGCCGCCCTGCTGGGCGGGCCGGTCGGCATGAGCGGCTACCTCATCGCCATCAACAACATCGGGCCCTCCTACACGGCGATCATCTCCACCTTCTACCCGGCCCTGGGCACGCTGCTCGCCTTCCTCATCCTCGGCGAGCGCATGAGGCCGCGCCAGATCGTGGCCCTCCTCGTGGCACTGACGGCGATCATCGCCATCGGCTGGTCCTCCTCGGCCGAATCCGGCGACGGCAACGCGATTTTCGGCATCATCGCGGCTCTGGCCTGCGTCTTCGGATGGGGCTCCGAGGCCGTCATCCTCACCTGGGGGATGCGCGACGACTCCGTGGACAACGAGACCGCGCTGCAGATCCGCCAGACGACCTCGGGCCTGACCTACCTGATCGTGGTGGCGCCGATCGCGGGGGCCCTCGGGTTCTCCGCGCGCGCCGCCCTCACGCCCGCCACCGGCGTCATCGCCCTGGCGGCGATCGCCGGCACCACCTCCTACCTCTTCTACTACAAGGCCCTGGGGACGATCGGCGCCTCGAGGGGCATGGCCCTCAACATCTCCTACTCCGCTTGGGCGGTCATCTTCGCCCTCGTCCTGCAGGGGACCATCCCCACGCCTTTGCAGGTCGTGTGCTGCGTCGTCATCCTCGTGGGGACGGTCCTGGCGGCCACCGCCGAGTGGTCCGACCTGCGGCTGACCCGCCGGCCCGCCAGCGCGCCGGCCAGCCCGGCACAGACGGCCCCGGCCGGGGCCGCGACCGTGAGTACCGAACCACTGCCCTGAGAGGGCAGGATGGGCGCATGAGCACCACCGGCTACGACGACCCCGCCCTCCTCAAGCGCGTCCAGAGGGCCACCGCGCACGCCCTGGCCGAGCTCGACCGCGTCTGCGTCGAGCTCGGCCTGGAGTACGCGGCCTACGGGGGCACCGCGATCGGCGCCGCTCGCCACCAGGGCTTCATCCCCTGGGACGATGACGTCGACGTCGTCATGCCGCGCCCGGACTACGAGCGCCTGCTGGCCGAGGCCGACCGCGTCATCGACCCCGATTTCGTGGTGCTCAGCTCTAAGAACTCCCCGGATTACCCCAAGACCTTCGCCGTGCTGGGCCTTGCCGGGACCGCCTTCGTCCCGGAGATCGCCCGCAACCGCGCCTACCGGGTGCCCATCGGCGTCGATATCTTCCCCCTCGATGTCCTGCCCGACGACGAGCGCGCCTTCAAGCGGATGGCGCGGCGGACCTGGGTGTGGGGGCGGCTCATGTACCTGCGCGGGACGCCCACCGCCGAGGTTCCGCTGCCCGCGCCGGCGAGGCAGGCGGCCGGGCTCGTCCTGCACGCCGTCCACTGGGGGCTGCGGGCCGCCCGGGTCTCCCCGCGGGCCCTGTACAAGCGCTGGGACCGCGCCGCGCGCTCCCACGAGGGCGAGGACTCGGAGTGGCTGGGAGACTTCTCCACCCAGGAGCCCAAGCGCTGGTCCATCCGCCGCGATGAGCTGCTGCCCACGCTCGCCCTGCCCTTCGAGGACATGACGATCCGGATGCCCCACGCCTATGACGCGGTGCTCACCCGCGGCTATGGCGACTACATGGCCGTCCCGCCGCCCGAGCAGCGGGTCAACCACAAGCCCTCACTGGTGGACTTCGGGGATCACGACTTCGCCGACGACGCGGAGGCCTGAGGGGGCGGCCCGCCCCACTGCGAGCCGAGCCGCCGGTAGTCGCGGGCCAGGAAGAGGGACAGCAGCGCGACGGCGAGAGCGTAGGACAGCACGCCGACCCAGCTGACCCCGTTCATCCCGAAGGCGTCCACGAGCGCTTTCATCGACACCAGGGAGCCCACAGCCGCGAGCGCATTGCCCAGGAAGCCCGCTTTGAGGTCGCGCACGGCGATGAGCAGGTCGTTCATGAACCAGGCGAAGGCCGTCATGACAGTGCAGATGATGGCGGGCAGCAGCAGGTCGGTGTGCCCGATGATCTTGTCCCCGAAGATGAGCCGCAGCACCGGATCGCCCAGGAGCAGCAGCAGGGCCGCCGCCACGGCGGTGACCACGAGGATGCCCCCGATGGTCCGCCACAGGAGGGCCAGGGCCGAGCGCTTGTTGGTGGAGTGGAAGCGGTCCGCGAACTCCCCCATGAGGGGGCTGTAGACGTAGACGGCGCCCATCTGCACGATGACGACGGGCGAGGCCACGGAGTTGTAGATCCCCAGTGCCTCGCTCCCGGCGGAGGACTCCAGGTACTGGCGGGGCAGCGTGAGGACGGAGGAGCTGCAGACCTGCGCGATGACGAGGGGGAAGAGCGTGACCAGCAGGGACAGGGCGGGGCGGATATCGATGACGGGCCGCAGCCGCTCGAACTGGGCCGAGCGCGGGACGTCGTAGACGACCCCCACGAGGATGGTGGCGACCGCCATGGCGACGATGGCCGCCATGAGGGAGTTGGCCAGCCACAGGACGACGCAGAAGGCGGCGAGGGTGGTCACGCCCTGGAGGATGTAGGACTTGCCGATGTAGTCCATCCTGCGGTGACGCTGGTCGATGGCGTGGAGCACCTCGATGAAGTTCGTCGCCAGGGAGTAGACGAGGTACATGGCGATGAGCGGCAATAGGTTGAGCGCGGCGGTGGCCAGGGAGTACACGACACCGATGACGAAGGCCAGGGCAGTGGTCAGCACGCGGAGGCCCACGTACTCCCCGGCGCTCCTCTCCCCCTTGGTGTCGGTGACCTGGATCGTGCGCAGGCGGTAGTCGGCGAAGGGGTTGATGAGGTTCGCGATCGCCATGATGAGGGCGAGCCCACCGGCGGCATCGAATCCGTGCGAGAGGCGCACGACGGCGACGCCCACCAGGTAGTTGCAGGCCAGCCGGGTGATCGACCCGGCCGAGCTCCACAGCATGTTCGTCCTGAGGGACAGGGCCTCGGGCTGTGCCATCGTTCTCCTACTTGAACAGCGTGTAGCGCGCCACGAGCGCGGGGAGGTAGCAGGCCAGCGCGACCGGTTTGTTGGGAGCCATGCGCAGCGCGCCGGACTGCCCGGCCAGGCGGCAGCCCACCAGGTACAGAAGGGTCTCGCGCGCCACTCCCTTGAGAGTGGTGGAGCGCTGGGCGCAGTAGCGCTTGTGCTTCCAGTAGCCGATGGGGTTCCGCTTGGCGTTGGCCGCGAAATTGTGGGTCAGCCCATCGGGCAGGTAGTGGCAGATCGTGAGGATCGTGTTGTCGGCCAGCATGACGTAGCGCTCGTCGAGCCGGTAGTAGACGGAGGTCTCGGCGATGAAGATCTCCCCAGGGGCGACGTCGTAGGGGTAGTCCCGCAGGACCTCGGTGCGGTGGATGAGGGAGGTGTCCCCCCGAAAGCCCATCGTCTCGAAGAGGTCCCAGTACTTCACGTCGCGCGCGCCGGTGGGCATCCAGGTGTCCATCGGCGTGTGGTCATCCGTGCCGCGAAGGGCCACGATCCCCGCGTAGCGGTCCTGCCCCTTGATGGTCTCCCACGTTGCCAGCACATGCTCGATGGCGCCGGGAAGCAGCCAGTCATCGGAGTCGACGACGAAGAACAGCGGGTTGGCGGCCCGCTCCACCCCGAGGTTGATCGCCCGCGGCTTGCCGCCATTGGCGGTCTTGACATAGTCGATCTCGATCTCGCCGCGCTCGATCCAGGAGGCGACGAGCTCCTCTGTGCCATCGGTGGAGCCGTCGTCGACGATCATCCACACGAAGTCATGGGAGGTCTGGGCCACGAGGCTGTCGTAGAGGACGGGCAGGATATAGGCCCGGTCGTAGGTGGGGGTGAAGACGCAGACGGTCCTGGGGCTGTCCTGGCCCTGGCCGCCGGGCCCCGCGCCCGCCTGGCTCCCAGTGCTCTCAGGCGCCATGGCCGGCCCCCTCCACCCAGGTGACGGCGCGCAGGTGCGCGGGCGGGCGCTCCTCGGCGGGCGGGATGCGCTGCCAGTCGCCGTAGTAGTCGGTGAGCACGTCGCCGGCCTTGGCGGGCACCGGGAACATCTCCCCCTCGAAGACCGCCCGCGCCGGCGGGAAGAGGGCCTGGGGCTCCAGGGTGTTCTTATCCATGTGATCGTCCACGAGAAGGACGTAGCGGATGTCGTCGCCCTGGGAGGAGCCGTCCTTGATATTCGCGCCGCGGGCGAGGGCATCGGCCTTCGCGGCGATCTGATAGGGGTCGAGACGGCGGGTGACAGGGTGGATGACGCGCTTGACGAGTTTGGCCGCGCCGGAGGTGGCGTATCGGGGGTCGGTGGCCGCCAGCGAGCGCCACCAGACGAGCCGGGCGGCCTTGGCGCGCACTCGGCGCATGCGCGGGTCGCTCAGCCTCACTCGCTCCAGGGGGAAGATATCGACCCACAGGCCCAGTGCGCGCTCCTCGTCGATGAAGGTCTCCTCGGCGCGCGTGCGAGTGTCCACGAGTTTGAAGAAGGGGTAGATCGAGGTGCGGTCGCGGTAGGAGACCAGCCTGTAGTGATCCGCGAGGGCGCCCGTGCGGCACAGGCGGAAAAGGGCCTCGTAGTCGTCGCGGGGCATGACGACGTCGATGTCGTCGTCCCAGGGGATGAATCCCTCATGGCGCAGCGCGCCGATGAGGGTGCCGTAGACCAGGAAATAGGTGAGGCCGTGCTCGGCGCACACGCGATCCAGCTCGCGCAGCGCGTCGAGCTCGACCTTCTTGATCTCCTCTTCAGAGAGCGCTTCCATCGCTGGCCTTTCTCATCGTGGCACCGGATCAGGCGAGAATCGAGCGGGACGGGCGCCCCGGTCGCACAGGTACGTGCGCCGTCGATGCTACCCGTTCCCCGCCCCGCTCCCGGCGCCTGCCGCGCGCGGTCCCACGCGCTGCCCCGGCGGGGCCCGGGCGTGTGAGAGCATTCCTCTCACAATCCCCACCGCCGCCCCTGCCCGACCGATAGAAGCACGTATGAGACTCGCCCTGGTCATCAACACCTATCCGCCCCGGCTGGGCGGCCTCGAGAACCATGTCGCCGCACTCGCCCAGGGGCTGCGCGATCTGGGCCACGAGGTCTGGGTCCTCACGCTCTCGGACGCCCCTGACCTCCGAGACGACGACGGCGTGCGGGTCCTCACGGGACGCGGCTACCTCCCCATCGCGGAGGTCATCAGCTTCCCGCGCGTGGGCACCACGCGGCGGATCGCCCGGTTCCTGCGCGAGAAGCGGATCGACATCGTCGGCACGCACACGCGTTTCTTCCCCATGAGCCTCGTCGGGCTGCGGGCGGCCCACATGGTGGGGATCCCGGTGATCCACACCGAGCACGGCTCGGGATTCGTGGCCAACCCCTCCCCCATCATCTTCGCCGGATCGCGGGCGGTCGATCTGACGATGGGCCGCTACGTGCTGCGCCACGCCGATCGCCTGCTGGCGATCTCGGCCCAGTCCGCGGCCTTCGTCAAGCGCCTGGGTGGAGTCGACGCCGAGGTCTTCCACAACGCCATCCCGGCGCCGGAGCCCTCTCCCTCGGCCCCCGAGCGGCCGGGCCACCTCGTGTTCGTCGGCAGGGTCGTGGCGGGCAAGGGCTGGGACGCCTTCCTCGCCTCCGTGGCCGCCCTGCGAGAGCGGGGCATCGACGTCGACGGCGAGCTGCTGGGCGCGGGCGCCCAGCTGGAGGAGGCCCGTGCGATGGCCCGCGAGCTGGGCATCGACGGCGTCGTCAAGATCCCGGGCCGCGTGCCGCCCAGCCAGGTGCGCCAGGCGCTGGCCGGGGCGACCCTTGTCAACCCGACCGTCCTGTCCGAGGGGTTCCAGACCACGCTCCTGGAGGCGATCGCCGAGAACGGGCGCGTGGTGACCTACGAGGTGCCCGGAGCGCAGATCCTGGCCGATGAGGGGGCTCCCGTCGTCATCACGCCCGGGCGCAGCGCCGAGAGCCTCGCCGATTCGCTGGCCGCCATGCTGGCATCGCCACCGGCCCTCGCGCCCAGCGAGCTCATCGAGCAGTGGACCTGGCCGGTGCGCTCGCGCCAGTACGCCGATATCCTCGCCGAGGTCATCCGCGATCATCGCGGCTGACGAGGCTGAGGGCGGCTCGGTCGCGGTCTCGGGCCGCGGACGGGGCGGGCGCGCCCACGCGGCCGCGGGCTTCAGGACTCGTGATCCTCCCGGGGCGCCGGGCCCCGCGAGGATGACCCCGTCTCATCGCCGCTCCTCGCGTCCTCCCCGGGCGAGGACTCGCCGATGCCGGCCCGGTCGATCCGGGACGTGAGCCGGTCGACCTCGGCTCGCAGGATGGCGATCTCCTCGGCGAGCCGGCGCCGGTCCTCGGCGTTGTGCGACAGGTCCACGCTGAAGCGCAGCGACAGCAGGAGCATGATGATGCCCGCGACGAAGAAGCCCAGGTTGAGCGGAACCTCCACGCCCAGCCGGCTGGAGACCGCGCGCAGTCCGCCGGGAATGAGGGCGAAGACGACGCAGCCGAGCGAGATGACGATCCACCACGTCGCGTACGCCTCCTTCATCCCGGAGTTGCGCATGCGCAAGAAGATCGAGACCAAGACGATCATCGCGAAGATGATGCCGAGGATGTAGGTGGGGCTCATCGCTGTCCCTCCTGGTCCGTCGGAGAGGGAGGCTCGCCGGGGACCGCCCGGTTGGGCCGGCTGAGCGCGATCCCCAGGGCGAGGAACGCCCGCATGAGGAAGCGCGCGGCCTTGAGCGGGTTGTGGGAGGGCTCGCCACCAGCGCGGGGGCGCATCCTCGCGGCCACCTGGCGGACTGTCAGACCGGATCGCTTGGCGATGACGAGCGCCTCGATGGTGTCCCCCAGGTACTCGGCCGGGTAGTCCCGGGAGAACACGGCCAGCGCCCGGCTGTTGTAGAGCTTGAAGCCGCTGGTCGTATCCGTCAGCCGGGTGCCACTGACGCGGGAGAGGATCGCTGAGAGCACCTTCATCGCCCACTGCCGGGGACCGTGCACCGAGTAGTCGCCCTTGCCCGCGAAGCGCGCGCCAATGACGAGGTCCGCGCCCGTGGCGCGCGCGCCCTCGAGCATCGCGGGGATCTCCGCGGGATCGTGCTGGCCATCGGCATCGAGCTGCACCGCGTGGGAATAGCCGTAACGCGTGGCGTAGACGAATCCGGCGCGCATGGCGCCGCCGACCCCCAGGTTGACCGGCAGTTCGAGGACGGTCACCCCGGCCTGGCGGGCGAGCGCGGCCGTGCGATCCGTCGAGCCGTCGGAGACGACGACGATATCGGCGATGGCGCCGACCGTCGCCTGGACCTCGGCGATCACTCCGGGCAGCGCGACCTCCTCGTTCCACGCGGGGATGATGATGAGAAGGTCGTGGGCGCGCTCAACACTCATGGGAGTCCTCAGCGGCAGGGGCGCCCATCGGCCGGGTCGGTGCCGGGCGCGCGGCGTCGGCGAGCGGCTCCTGGGGGAGCTGGACGCGCGCGTGCCGCCCGGGCGATGTCCTGCTCACGAAGGCCTCGGTCGGCTCCTGGCGCTCCGGCTCAGCCTGGGGGCGGTCACTCCGGGGAGGAGCGCTCGCAGGAGCTGTCGGCGCGGCGAGGGCACGCGCGGGCCGGCGCCAGAGCACGAGGGACATCGCGACGATGGCGATGGCGTAGATGAGCACGAGGAGGCGCCAGGTGTACTCCGGCGTGAGGGGGACGTCGGACCACCACCATTTGAGGAAGAGGTCGAGGCTGTAGACGGGGTGGTCGAGGTCGAGGCGCCCATGCGTGTAGCGCTCCATGACCCGCCGCAGGGCGTAGGCATCGACGATCACCGAGCTGATCCCGATGAACCAGATCTGCAGGCCGGTGACATGCCGGTCCTTGACGGACATGGCGAGCCAGAGGAAGAGCAGGACCGCCAAGAGCGGCAGCATGTAGCGGGGCTGGTACTGGTAGACCCGCGAGTAGCCCGCCTGCAGGGAGATGACGAGGGGGATCCCGGCGATGGCCCCGAGGACGATGAGGGCGCTCAGCGCCTTGCGCCAGCCCACTCGTCGGGCGCCGAGGAACAGGCAGATGGCGGCCAGTCCGACCGCGATACTGGCAGGGGCGCCGTCGAAGGGGACATCGAACCAGCCCGCGCCCCAGCGCTGCCCGTAGAACCCCGCGAAGTAGTCGGGAAGGGAGGTGATCAAGGAGTTGAGCCGCTTCATCAAGGGGGAGGAGTCCTCGGGTGACGAAGCCGAGGCCAGCGCTGTGGCCTGGCCCGTGGATCGCATGATCCAGAAGCCGATGGCGCTGGCGACCAGGGCGAGGGTGGCCTCCGGGACGATCCTCCTCGTCCACGGGGCGCCGACGAGCACGGCGAGCGAGATGACGAGCACGAAGAAGGCCGAGTCCCCGCGCGCGGAGCATGAGATGAGCGCTCCAAGCGCCGCGAGCCCGAGGAGCGCCCAGCGGCGCCGCCCTTCCGCCCGCAGTGAGCCGAAGAGCGCGGTGGCATAGGCCAGGCCGCCCGACAGGGCCCATGACGTGGGATTGTTCGAGGCGACGAAGTAGGCGCCCATGGGCATCCATGCCACGACGATTGCCAGGGCCAGGCTCTCCCTGTAGCGCGAGGGCAGGAGCCATCCGATGGAGCCGAGCAGCACCATCGCGATGAGGATGTTGACCCCGCGCATGATGAGCACGGAGGCGGTGACATCGTCACTGACGAACAGGTGGTGGAACCAGTAGTACCCGCCCGGGTAATTGCCGGCGTCGTAGCGGCGCGAATAGGTGTACTCGTGGTCGGACAGGGCGCCCTTGCAGAGCATCGTCCCGTCGCCGTCGGGGTAGGCGAAGCAGGAGGTCCGCTGGGAGACGGTCTGCGGCACGTAGACCTGGACCTCGTTGTTGATGACCTTGGTGGCGCAGCCCGAGGACTCCACGGGCGGGGGGCACCAGATACTGCCCAGGTGGTAGTCGTCGTCCGGGGAACCGCCGACCGGGGAGGCCAGCGCCCACCCGAGACCGGTGGCCAGCACGCTGAGTGCCAGGAGGGCGCCGAGGATCCACCGGGTCATGGGCCGGTCCAACCAGGCGAGCCTCCGGGAGGGCGGCGCGGCTGCCGGGGACTCGCCCCCCTCGCGGGTGTCAGCGGAGGGAGTGGGGGCCGCCGAGGCTGTGGGCGGGCGGTCATCCCGGTCCCCCATGCTGCCGTGCCTCATAGGCTCGCGATGTAGGCGTCGAGGCGCTCCATCGAGTCGCCTGGGGTGAAGCCGGTGGCCTCGATCCGGCTGAGGTCGAGGGCGGACTTGAGGGGGCGGGGGGCCACGTCCTGGCCTGCGAAGTACTCCTCAGTGGTGATGGGGGTGACCTCGGCTGGGTCGTGGCCGAGGCGCTCGTAGACGCGCTTGGCCACATCGGCCCAGGAGACCACGGGGCCCTCGCCGGAGAGGTTGTAGGTGCCGTAGGGGGCGGAGGTGGACAGCAGGTGGATGATGCCCGCGGCCAGGTCCGTGGTGAAGGTGAGGCGCCCGGTCTGGTCGGCGACGACCTTGGGGGCGATACCGCGCTCGGCCAGCGAGGCCATGGTGCGCACGAAGTTCTTCCCGTCCCCCACGACCCAGCTGGTGCGCACGAGGTAGTGGCTCGGGGCGGCGAGGACGGCGGCGTCCCCGCCGGCCTTCGACTGCCCGTACACGCCCAGGGGGCTGGGGGGCTCGTCCTCCGTGTGGGGCTCGGTGGCGCCGTCGAAGGTGTACTCGCTGGAGATGTGGACGAGGGCGAGGCCGTGCTTGGTGGCGGCGCGGGCGAGGTTGGCCGGGCCGGTGGCGTTGGCGCGCCAGGCCGCGGGCCGGCCCTCGGGGGTCTCGGCGCCGTCGACATTCGTCCAGGCGGCGGCATTGATGATGATGTCGTAGGCGGACCAGTCGAGCGCGTCCATGGCGGCGGCATCGGAGATGTCGAACTCGGGCAGGTCCACGCCGGTGGCCGTGTAGCCGGCGTCGGCGAGCTGGCTCATGAGCTCGCGGCCGAGCTGGCCGTTGGCGCCGGTGACGAGGACCCGGCGGCCCGGGGCGGCGGCATCACTGGCGGCCGGGAACGGGGTGACGTCGGCCAGGCGCGGGTGGGCCTTGTCCTTGTCGGACCGGATCGCGTCGTCGAGGGCGATCGGCCAGGGCACCGCGACGGTCTCATCGGCGAGGTTCAAGAAGGTGTACTGGGCGTCGGGCGACCAGTGGTCGTTGACCAGGTAGGTGTAGGCGGTGCTCGGCTCGAGGGTCTGGTAGGCGTTGCCCACCCCGCGGGGGACGAACACGGCGACGGACGGGTCGATCTCGCAGGTGTAGACCGTCCCGAAGCTCGGGCCCTCGCGCAGGTCGACCCAGGCGCCGAAGACGCGCCCGGTGGCAACGGATACGTACTTGTCCCATGGCTCGGCGTGGATGCCGCGGGTCACCCCGACCTCGTCATTGAAGGAGATGTTGTTCTGCACCGGGCCGAAGTCGGGAAGGCCGAGGGCCACCATCTTCTCGCGCTGCCAGTTCTCCTTGAACCAGCCGCGGTTGTCCCCGTGGACGGTCAAGTCGATGCGCAGGAAGCCAGGGATGGGGGTGGTCTCAACACCGAGGGGCTTCGCAGTGGTGGTCATGGGCGGGTGATCCTCTTCCTCGTTGCGCTCAGCGCGGGCCGTGGGCGGGGTTGGAATGAGTCTAGCCTCCGCTCAGGGCGCCGGGCACCGTGATCGCCGCTACCACCGGGCCGCGCACAGAGGTCCCCCGACCAGGGCGGGCGAGCGGCCGACGGCGCGGGCGCCGGGGCCCGGGCACAGCCGAGCGGAGCGGGACCGCCTGGCGCTAGGCTGGCGCGGCCAGACCCATCCCCCGCATCACGCGCGCAGCCTCGGGAGACGCCCATGACCCGCCCCACGACCACCGCCGTCGTCGTCACCTACGAGCCCGGGCCCCTGGGGGGACTCCTGGAGGCGCTCGCCCCCCAGTGCGACGCCGTCCTCGTGGTTGATAACGGATCGGCCGCTCCTGGGCTCGGCCGCGCCCGCGAGGCCTGCGCGGCCCACGGCGCGAGGCTCATCGAGCTCGGCGAGAACCTCGGGATCGCCGCCGCGCAGAACCGCGGCATCGCCGCCGCCCGGGAGCAGGGCGCCCAGTACGTGCTGCTGTCGGACCAGGACTCGATCCCCTCGCCGACCATGGTTGCCCAGCTGCTCGAGGCCATCGAGGAGGATGGGCGGATCGCCGCCGTCGGGCCACTGCCGGCCGAGGAGCGCGAGGGGGCCGACGAGCTCGTCTACGTGGACCGGGGCTGGAGCCCCAAGCGCGCCACCAAGGCCGAGCTGGCCCGGCCGAGGCTGGAGGTCGCCTTCCTCATCGCCTCGGGCTGCCTCGTGCGCATGAGAGCCCTGGAGGAGATCGGGCCGATGCGCGAGGACCTGTTCATCGATCATGTGGACCTGGAGTGGGGGGTGCGGGCGCGGCGCGCGGGCTGGCGGCTGGTCGCGGTGCCGGCGGCCCGGCTCGCCCACTCGCTGGGCGACGAGGTCGTGCGCCTGCCCGGTCGGGCGCAACCGATCCACGTGCACGCGCCGATCCGCAACTACTACATCCTGCGCAACACGCTCGCGCTGGTGGGCCGCGGCTCGCCGCTGCCGGCCCGCTGGCGCGTCCGGTACTCCTACTGGGCCACGAAGTACGCGGTCTTCAACGCCGCCCTGCCGGATCGGCGCGGGGAGCGGCATCGGATGCTGCGCCAGGGGCTGGTCGACGGCCTGCGCGGCCGCCTTGGCCCCTACCCCTCCCGCCACCCCCAGCGCTGATCCCTCCCCCTCGCCGAGACCGGGCGATCAGCACGGCGAGACCGGTTCGGCCGCGCTCCTCCGGCCTGCGGCGCCTCAGCTCCAGATGGCCTGGCGCAGGGCGAGGAGGTAGGTGCGCCCGTAGCGCGTGGTGGGCTCCAGGACGGCGGACTCGGCCCACTCGTTCCAGGCATTGATGAACACGAGGCGGTCGGCCTCCTCGCGCCCGGCGACGGCCCGGATGAGGCCCGCCACCCACCGGTGGAAGCTGTAGGGGTTCGAGCCGTACCAGGCGTCGGCCTTCCACTGGCGGCGGGCGGTGTTGTCGAAGGTGACCATGGCGCCGGGGTACTCGTGCTCGGTCAGGCGCACCGCGTTGCGCAGGGAGGCCTTGAGCGTTCCCTGGTAGCTCATGAAGTTGCCGCGCCAGCGCTTGTCCAGGCCGACGTCGAGGGCCGGGCCCGCGACCCACGGCAGGTTGTGGGGGGCGAACTCCAGGGTGCCATCGAGCCCGTTGGCGCGGTAGTCCTCGCCGAGGCCGTCGAACTCCTTGGCCACCGACACGGCGATGACGTGGAGCTCGCCGACGCCCGCGGCACGGGCCCGCTCGCGCCAGGCGGCGACGACCTGCGGGAAGTTGTCCATCTGGGCGGGGCGGTAGACCGCGATGAGCGCCTTGCCGTCCACGCGCATGTAGCGGGGGTCGAGGAGGAACTCCATCACGTCGTCGATGAAGTCCTCGGCGGGGACCTTGTCGTAGTCCTGGCCGATGAGGACGTCCTGGCTGCGCCCGTCCCAGCGGCGGGTCCAGTTCTCGTTGGCCCACATGATGCAGTACGGGAAGTCCAGGTCCGAGGCGTGGAGCTTCTCGATGGGGCGGTTGAGGATCCGCTCGCCGGAGAACCAGTAGTAGTAGTACATGAACCCGGCCAGGCCGTGGGAGCCGGCCAGCTCGGCCTGGGCGGCGCGCACCGAGTCCATCTCCAGGTCGTAGTAGCCCAGCTCCGTGGGCTGCTTGGGCTGGTAGTGGCCGCGCCAGGCGGGCACGGCGCCCACGACGTTGGACCACTCGGTGAAGCCCTTGCCCCACCACACGTTGTTCTGCGGCGAGTCGTGGAACTGGGGCAGGTAGAAGGGGATGACGGTGGCGGCGGGGACGCGCTCGGCGTCGCGGTCGAAGCGGTGCCAGCCCTGCAGGTCGGTGCCGGGGGCGGTGAGGATCTCCTGGATCGTCGCGGGCTCGACGGTGCGCAGCCCGGCCTCCTTGGTGACGATGCCGACGATCCTCTCGACGGCGTGCGCGGTGGTGCCGTCCACCTGGCCCGCCTCGGGGTCGAAGTCGGCGGCCTGGAGGTTGAGGGCTCGCAGGCCCTGGAGGACCAGGCCGCGGCACCAGTACATGGAGCCGGAGGCGAACTCGAGCTCGTCGGGGTCGATCGTCAGCTCGAGGCGGCGCAGGAGCTGCTCGACGATGCGCTGGTCCCCGCCCCAGAACTGCTTGCCGACGATGGAGTCGGTGGCGGTGAGCACACCGAGGGCCGGGTCGGCGGCGAAGGCGGCGAGGACGCCCTCGATCGTCTCGCGCGAGCCCGCGAGGTCGCCGAGGAACTGCTGCTTCCAGGTCTCGCCGCTGCCGGCGAGCTCGGCGTGCTCCTCGCGCCAGGGGCTGCGCTTGGTGTGCATCTTGAGGATGAGGTCGTAGGGGTCGAGGATCCCGGAGTTGACGAGGTTGACGGTCGGCAGGATGTCGCGGCCGTGGTTGTCGACCTCGACGACGACGCTGGCCCCCAGGCGCTCGATCCCGTCGGGGATCTCGATCCCGGTGCCGGAGGCGTTGGTGATGAACAGGTCGAAGTCGACCGGCATGAAGCGCAGGTGCTCGAAGAGCTCATCCATGAGCTCGGGGTAGAAGCAGTGGATGACGACGGCGATGCGCGCGGGCGACTCGACGTGGAAGGCCGGGTCCACGCGCCACTTGTCCGGGAAGCCGGAGTCCTGTCGCCCGCCGAGGCGGTCGACGTAGGCCGCGAAGTCCGCGGGGTGCTTGGGCCGGTAGCCGCGCACCGAGCCGGTGGCGATGAGGTTGGCGGCGGCGTTGCGGCCACGGGCCGCGAAGTAGGTGGCGCGGCGAGTGGCGCCGTGCTTGGAGATGCGGGTCATGTCTCGTGCCTCTTGCTCACCACTGGTGGATGTCGATGTTGTACAGGCGCTGCAGGTACTCGGCGCTGGCGGCCGCCTCGGCCGTCAGGTCCGGGTGGGTCAGGATCGTGCGCTTGAGGAAGGGGGCGCCCGAGGCGATGATCCCCTGCCAGGCGCGGATCGTGGGATTCTCGTAGCCGGCCCCGATATCCGGGCCGGTGACCCACTCGTCGGTGGAGTACGACTCGGAGAAGGCGAGCCGGGACAGGCCCAGCTCATAGGCCATGACGACGTCCTCCTTGGTGGACTGGACGCGGATGCCGTCGAAGAAGCGCCTCCAGACGGGATCGGCGAGGATCCCTCCCCGGAAGGACAGGAAGTAGCTCTGCATATGGCGCCCGAACTGGAAGGAGCTCGTCAGGCAGCGGATGTCGGGACCGGGGGGCTCGGCCGCCCACTCCAGGAGCTCGTCGATGGGGGCGAAGGGCCCGAGCATGGAGTCATTGGTCAGCAGGACGACGGGCTTGGATCGCACGCCCGGGATCCAGCCGAGCCCGGTGGTCCACGAGCCGAAGTCGTAGCCGAGGTTGGGGCGCCGAATGACGACGGTCCGATCGGGGACGCCGTGCGGGAACTCCAGGGGCTCGTCGAACTCGGCGGTCGAGACCACGGCGGTGGCGTAGCCGGAGGCGTCCAGGGCGGCCAGGTAGCGGCTCAGCGAGAGCGGCTGGACGGGGGTGGCCGAGTACTGGGCGACGATGGCGACGCGCTCGGCGGCGTCGATGGCGTCCCTCGACCCGCGCTCGAGGCGGATCTGACCCCGGGTGACGTCGACGACGAGCGGCCCCTCGTTGAGCCTCTGGCCGCGGCGCTGGGCGCGCTGGAGCCGCTCCAGGAGGCGGCTCACCGGGGCAGCCTCATGCGGACGGCCGACTTGGCGAGCCTCACCGGCGCGGTGAGGTGCCAGGACGTGGAGTGGCGGATATCGGCGAGCTGCTCCCAGGCGCCGTCGAGCTTGCGCTGCATGATGCGCTGCTCCTTCTCCAGGCGCTGGATCTCGGCGTGGAGCTCCCCGGCCTCAGCGTGCGCGTGGCGCAGCGCGGCCCGCAGGCGGCGGATCTCGTCATCCTGACTGGCGGTCATCGGTCCTCCTCGTTCCGGGGCTCGGCCTGGGATGCGCCCGTGGCCTCGACGCTCAGGGCGGGGCTCCAGCGCCCCTCGGGCATGGTGATGAGGCCCGGCTCGTCAATGACCCGGCCCTCGTGGATGAGGAGCTCGGTCTGGCGGTCCGAGTAGTCGTAGGTGGCGCCGTCGCGCAGGAAGCAGGTGGTCAGCCACAGGCGGCCGGGGTGGAGGACGACGGGGTCCATCGTGTAGTCGACGAAGCCGTCCTCGCCGGCGGCGAGGTTGTAGAGGTGCCCGGCGTGGCGCGAGTTGGGCCCGGAGATCATGACCCCGCCGTCGGTGATGAAGGCGAGCCCGAGCTCGACGTCGTGCAAGTCCTTGCGGGCGTGGACGTGGATGCGCAGGGTGGCGGGCTTGCCCGTGGTGAGGAAGGGGACCTTCTTGCCCTCGCCGTCGAAGATCTCGACGCCGGTCATGCGGCACTCCCCCGAGCCCTGGTTGAGCCGGAAGTCCTTGTCCGCCTCCCGCTCCTCCTCGGTCTGCTCGGCGGCGCGCTTGGCGGCCTCCTTGGCGTTGACGGCGGCGATGTAGGCCGAGACGCCCTCGTCGGCGGGGCCGATCATCTTGACGCGGCCGTGGTCGAGCCAGACGACCTCGTCGCACATCTCCTTGGCCAGTGACAGGGAGTGGGTGACCAGGGCGATGGTGGTGCCGTGGTCGCGCAGATCGCGCATGTACTCGAAGCACTTGCGCTGGAACTCCTCGTCGCCCACGGCGATGATCTCGTCGACGATGAGGATCTTGGGGCGGATAGCCACGGCGACGGCGAAGCCCAGGCGCACCGTCATGCCCGAGGAGTAGACCTTGACGGGCTGGTCGATGAAGGCGCCGATATCCGCGAAGTCGATGATCCAGTCGATGGTGGACTCGATCTGCTTGCGGCTGCGCCCCAGGATGGCGCCGTTGAGGAAGATGTTCTCCCGTCCCGTGAGCTCGCCGTGGAAGCCGGCGCCGAGCTCGAGGAGGGCGTCGACGTTGTCCGAGACGGTGACGGTGCCGCTCGTGGGCCGGTAGACGCCGGCCAGGAGCTTGAGCATCGTGGACTTGCCCGAGCCGTTGTGGCCGACGAGCCCGAACGTGGTGCCCTTGCGGATCTTGAAGGAGACGTCGTCGAGGGCGTGGAAGACGCGCTGCTCGGAGGTGGCGCGCCCGCGCACGAAGCGCTCCTTGAAGGTGGAGCGGCGGTCGGCCTGCATCTCGAAGCTCTTCGAGACGTGGTCGACGACGATGGCGTAGTCCTCCGGCCCGGCGGCCTCGGTAGCGGTCTGGGAGGCATCGGCGGCAGAGGCCGCGGCCTGGATCATGTCAGCGCTCATCTCAGATCATCTCCCCCAGGTCGGCGCCCCACTTGCGGACCACCAGGCGCGCCCCGGCGTAGGCCAGCAGGGCCCATCCCAGGCAGCCCGCCCATTGCGTCCAGGCGCCCACCTGGCTGGAGTAGGCCAGGGAGCGGAAGAGCTCGATGTACTCGGCGATCGGCATGTGGTTGACGAGGAACCGCAGGGGGATGCCCCACTGCTCCTGCGGGACGATGTTGACGTTGTAGATGATCGGCGTGGCGTAGAACATGAGCTGGAGGATGACGCCGACGAGCTGGGCGAGGTCGCGCATGTAGACGTTGCCGATGGACAGGATGACGGAGATCGCCTGGACGAAGACGACGACGAGCGCGAAGAGCGCCGGGATGAGCAGCCATGACCAGGCGAGGAATCCCAGGAGCCCGAGGACCACGAGGAGGAGCCCCACCTCGATGGCGCTCTGGATGCCGACGGCCAGCCCCGCGCCGAGCACGGGGGCGTAGGCGGGGAAGTAGACCTTCTGCAGCAGCCCGCCGGAGGAGAGGAGCCCGTTGATGCCCGCGTTGATCGAGTTCTGGAAGTAGCCCCAGACGGTGAGGCCCGCGAAGAGCCACAGCGCGAACAGGGCGATCCCACCCGTGCGGTTTTCGACGGTGGGGGCCTGCATCTTGAACAGGCCGCCGAAGATGACGGCGTAGATGCCCAGCGTGGCCAGGGGAACCACGAGGGACCAGACCCAGCCCAGCAGGGTGCCATTGAACTTGGCCTTGAGGTCCCTCTGCCCGAAGGCGTTGATGAGGCTCGCCTGCTGGCCGAGGGTCAGGGGCGCCCTCACATCGATATGCTCCGCCATGGCCTCACTCATCCGGGTCTGGGTGCCAATCCGCCGCCCTGGGAGAAGGCGACTCGAAGGCTCAGTCTAGACCAGGGCGATTGCCGCGCGGGCAACCTGGGCTGTGCGACGGGCTACGGCCCGCGCGATCAGCCGATCCACGCGCCGGAGGGGGCGAAGCGGTAGGTCTTGCCGCCGATGCTCTGCGTGCCGGTGACCATGAACCCGGCGTCGGGGCGCAGGTAGTACCAGGTGCCGCCGATGCGGTGCCAGCCCGTGGCCATGCCGCCCCAGTTCTCCGCCAGGTAGTACCAGCCCCCATTGATGAACCGCCATCCGGTGGCCATGGCCCCGCTGGAGAGGTCGAGGTAGTACCAGTCGGGGCCGACCTTCTGCCATCCGGTGAGCATGGCGCCGCTGGAGTGCAGGTAGTACCAGCGATTGCCGTCCTTCTTCCATCCGGTGGCCATGGCGCCGCTGGAGGGGCTGAGGTAGTACCAGGCCTTGCCGTCCCACAGCCAGCCGGTGGCCATGCGGCCCGAGCCGGGCGAGAGGTAGTACCAGGCAGAGCCCTCCTGGAGCCAACCGGTGACCAGCTCGAGGTCATCGGTGTAGTAGTACCAGGCGGATCCGGACTGCACCCATCCCGGCTTGGGGGTGGGGGCACCGCCCATCTGCGTGGCGGCGATGGAGCGGATCTGGTCCATGCGCGAGTAGCCGACATTCCCGGGGCAGGCGGTGTAGCCGACGTCGCGGTGGCCGAGGATGCGGGGAAGGGAGACGACCTGCCCGGCGGCGTACTTCTGCGTGGAGCGGATGGTGAAGCTCGCCCAGCCGCCCGCGTCGGTCACCCCGCCGCGGGCGAGGAACCAACCGGCGAGCCGCCCGACGCGGTCGAGCTGGGCCTGGCTGGGGGCGACGGCGGAGTAGTCGCCCATCATGGAGATGCCCATGGTCCCGGTGTTGGCGCCGTAGGCGTGGCCGCCCACGGCCATCGTCCCGGGCGCGGAGTCCAGGGTGCCCAGGCGTCCCTCGTAGACGGTGCCGTACTTGTCGACGAGGAAGTTGTAGCCGATGTCCCCCCAGTCCAGGGTGACCGAGTGGTAGTGGTAGATGCCCTGGATGATGCCCATGGACTGGGCGGCGGTGTAGTTGTTGGTCCCCGCGGTGTGGTGGACGATGACGTGCTTCGCGGTCGCGTACTCGACGTCCCAGTCGGAGCTGGAGGAGGCTCCCCAGGCAGAGCGCGGGGTGACCGAGAACGGCAGGCCGGCGACGGCGACCGCGGCGGCCAGGCCGGCGGGCAGGGGGCCCAGCCCGGTGCCGCCGGCGGGCGCTCCCGCGGGGGCGGGGGTCTCAATGGTCCCGGCGGCGGCGGTCTGGCGCGCCGTGGCCGACTGGTCGACGGGCGTTGTGGGCGCGGTGACGGACTCGAGCTCGGAGGACTCGATGGTCTCCTCGGAGCCGCTGGGGGCATCGGGGACGAGGTGGAGGCGCAGGCCCGCGGGAATGGAGCGGGCGTCGTCGATGATGAGGGCGGCCTGAACGGCGTCGGCGCCGCCGGTGACGAAGGGCTCGGTGCCGGTGGGGCGGGCGGAGCCGGAGTCGCGCCCCTCGGCGCTCTCGACCTCCAGGAGGTGCCAGGTGGACCACTCGCCGCCCTCGCGCACGCGCAGGTAGGCGCTCGCGCCGTCGGGAAGGCCTCCCCCGCTCCAGGTGAAGCCGGCCACCACGAAGCCGTCGACGGCGAGGGGCTCGGTCAGGAGGGTGGCGTCGCGCTCGGGGTCGACGTCGGAGGTCAGGTCCGCCGTGGCCAGCGAGAAGTGGGCCGTTCCCACGCCGGTGCCGGACGCGGCCGCCGGAGCGCTCGCGGCAGGGCTGGCAGTGGCGGACGGAGCGGCGGAGGGCGAGGACTTGAGACCGGCCTGGGCGAGCGAGGTGAGGGCCCCGTCACCACCGGTCAGCTCCAGCACCTTCGCGGGGGCGCCGTCGGCGGACAGGGCGAGGGGGCGGGGGGCGGTCGCCGACGCCGCGGAGGCTGAGGACGCTGAGGACTCACTGGCGAGGCCGAGGGCGATCAGGGGCAGGGTGGACATCATCCCGAAGGAGCGACGGCTGAGCATGGGGTCCTCTCGTTGCGCACGACCAGCACGATGATACCGGTGTGACGAATGGGGTTGATGAGGCTATTGGGGTCAACTCGACACCCTACCCGCCACCACCTCCGCTCTCCACTGTGAGCCTGGCAATGCTCATCGAAATGCAATGTTCCCTGTGACGGCGGTGACCCGCTTCCAGGGGCCTTTCGCCGGCGCACGCCCTTCCGGATCCAGTGCGCGGCGCCGCCTCGCGCCAGCGCCGCCACCGAGGCCTGTGGCATGATGGCGGGCGGAAGAATTCGGCGTTTTCACGGCATCGCATATCCCATGCCTGCTGGCCGAGCAGTGTCGACCACGGAGTCCCTCATGAACGTCCTCATCACCGGCGGCGCCGGCTTCATCGGCGCCAACTTCGTCCACCAGACCCTCTCGCGCTACCCCGACGCGCGCGTCGTCGTGCTCGACAAGCTCACCTACGCGGGCAACAAGGGATCCCTGGCGGATGTGTCGGACCGCGTCGAGCTCGTCGTCGGCGATATCGCCGATATGGACACGGTGGACCCGCTCGTGGCGGACGCGGACGTCGTCGTCCACTTCGCCGCCGAGTCCCACAACGACAACTCCCTCAACGACCCCTCCCCCTTCATCCGCACCAACCTCGTGGGCACCTTCACCCTCCTGGAGGCGGTGCGCCGCCACAAGACGCGCTTCCACCACGTCTCCACCGACGAGGTCTACGGGGACCTGGAGCTCGATGACCCCGCCAAGTTCACCCCGGAGACGCCCTACAACCCGTCCTCGCCGTACTCGTCGTCGAAGGCCGGCTCGGACCTGCTCGTGCGCGCCTGGGTGCGCTCCTTCGGCATCGAGGCCACGATCTCCAACTGCTCGAACAACTACGGGCCGTACCAGCACATCGAGAAGTTCATCCCCCGCCAGATCACCAACCTCATCGACGGCGTGCGCCCCAAGCTCTACGGCGCCGGCCAGAACGTGCGCGACTGGATCCACGTCCTGGACCACAACGACGCCGTGTGGGACATCGTGGAGAAGGGCCGCATCGGCGAGACCTACCTCATCGGCGCCGACGGCGAGAAGAACAACAAGGAGGTCGTCGAGCTCATCCTGGAGCTCATGGGCTTCGACAAGGACGACTACGAGCATGTCAATGACCGTCCCGGCCACGACATGCGCTACGCCATCGACAACACGAAGCTGGTGCAGGAGCTGGGCTGGGCCCCGAAGTTCACGGACTTCCGCTCCGGCCTGGCCGCGACCATCGACTGGTACCGCGAGAACGAGGCCTGGTGGCGCCCGCTCAAGGCGGAGGTCGAGGCGAAGTACGCCGCCCAGGGCCAGTAGCCCCACCCCTCCCTCTCACCGAGACCGGGCGAACAGCACGCCGAGACCGGTTCACTATCCACAAGGATGATGGCTGTCACGAGACAGCGAACCAGCCTGTGGATAACCGCCCGGTTTCGCGGTGCTGATCGCCCGGTCTCGCGTCAGGAGGAGCAGGCGGTGATGCGCCAGAGCGTCGCCGTGGAGCCACTGCCCGACGGCGCGGAGTCGACCTCCTCCAGGTACTCGCGGGGCACCTGGTCCATCCGCCATCCCCACAGGGGCTGGCGTCCGCCCCCGGTGGCGCCGTCGGGGCGGACGTCGTCGGAGTAGTAGTGCGTCACCCCGCGCTCGGTGAGGATCCGGCACACCTCCGGGTCGGAGCCGATCTGGTCGAGGTGCTCCCCCAGCCACTCCAGTTCTGGGCTGATCGGCAACAATCGCGTCGGGTAGACGGTGCGCACGCTAGCCACGCTCCACAGGTAGGCGCTCCCGTTGGAGGGGTTCCCGATGACGAGCGCGCCCGCGGGGAGCTCCTGGGGAGCACGGCGGATCATCGCCAACTCGGCGTCGGAGAGCATCGTGCCGTAGGAGATACGGGCCGGGTCATGGACCGCCTCCATGATCTCCATTCTCAGCCCCCACCTCCATGCCGGAGCGAGGACGAGTGAGACGGCGAGCGCGGCCAGCGCCAGGCGCGCGGGGCGGTCCCCCAGCCACCCGCGCCACCCGGGAAGCGGGCGCCAGGCGCGGATGAGCTCCCGGGCGCCGAGCGTGGCGAGGACGAGGAGGCCGATCGTCACCAGGACGATGATGCGGGCGCGCTGGGTGTACCACGGCCCGGCCAGGACGCGCAGGGGCCATCGGGGCCCGGCAGCGAGGAGGAGGATGAGCGCCGCCACTCCAGTGCCGATCGTCCACAGGCGCGCCTGCTGCGCGCCGCTCCCCCGGGAGCCCCTCCACGCCCCGACGACGGCGACGAGCGCGAGGACGAGCACCAGGATGTTGCCCGGGACGTACGGGGAGAAGCGGGCGAGCAACGGGTGATCGGTGGCCAGGGCGTAGACCGTCTCGGCAAGATTGCTGGGAGGGCGCTGGTAGGTGATGACATCCGCCAGCGCACCGCGCACCGTCCACGCCGCCCCGGCCACGAGGGCCGCGCCCACAGCGGCAACGCCGATGAGGATGCTCCGTCCTCGCCCGCCCCGGCGCCAGGCGCTGGAGACCGGCCCCCACAGGCCGCGCATCACCAGCGGTCCGGCGAGCACGGCGAGGTTGAAGGCAGCGGCACCGTGCGCGCCGACGACGCCGATCACCCCCAGCCCCGCCAGCACGAGGGCCTGCGCGCGCCGCCAGGCGCCCAGGGCGCCGGGTTCGCAGGCGCGCGTCACCAGGGCCAGGCATCCGGGCAGGAGGCAGACGGACAGCGCGTAGGGCCACACGCTGGTCAGCAGCAGGAGGATGGAGATCACTGAGCCGGACAGCGCGGTCCCCAGGGCCAGGACAGCGCCGTCGCCCCGGTCCCCCTCGGGACTGGCGCGCCTGAGGGTCTCGCGCACGAGCGCGGCCATGCCGAGCGGCCAGACCGCGGATGAGAGCACCACGACAAGGGTGTTGGAGCCCTCGATGACTCCTCCGGGCAGGAGCGCCGCGATGGCGTGCCAGACCATGGGGTAGTAGATGCTCTGGCCGTCGTAGAGCGGCCAGGTTCCGCCGAAGGAGCTCGCATCCCCCGTGAGGCGCACGAAGGCGGTGGCGGCAAGGTGGTAGACGGAGTCCGATGCCTGCATCGGGGAGTCGAGCGCCCCGGTCGAGTGGATCACCGGCACCGCGGTCATGATCGCGGCGAGCCCCAGGGCGGCGCCGAGCGCGAGCCTGCTCCGGAAATCGAGGGGGGTCGGGCCGGCCGGCGGACGAGCGCCGGGCGCCCGGAGCGGGCGGCCCGCGAGCACACCAGCGACGGCGCCCAGGGCCCACAGCCAGCCGACAGGGCCGATGAGCAGGTGGGCGCGATCCCAGGGGATCCCAAGGGGCTGGGCGACGATGCCGCCGACGGCGACGATCCCCGCGGTGATCGCGGGCGCGGCGCCCAGGGCGGTCACGCCTCGCGCTCCCCAGGCATAGGCGATCGACCAGCCGGGGATGATGAGCCCTCCGAGGACCGCCACCGCGATCGGCAGAGCCGCCATCCACGACGAGCCGCCGCCGAGCCAGAGCATGAGGGCAAGCACGGCGAGCGCTGCGATCCCCAGCAGTGGCACGACGACGGCGCGCAGGACGAGGCCGTACCAGGCCGCCCGATGTGAGCACCAGGGTCCGCTCATGGGGTCCTTCCCTTCTCCTCGCAAGCGGTGATGCGCCATAGTGTCGCACCGCCGACGTCGGCGACCCTCACGAAGCCCTTCGAGGTGTCGACGTCCCAGAAGCCCGGGTATCGGTCGAAGGCCTCCGGGGGCAGATCAGGCTGCTCGTAGTACATGGGCACACCGCCCTGGGCCCTGATGATGGCGCATACCCTCGGGTCGGTGCGGATCTTGGAGAAGTTCTGCGCCAGGTACTGCTGCTTCCAGTTGATGGGAGCGCCGTAGTGCCGGTAGAAGGAGGTGCCGTCGGTGAGGACAGCGACGTAGGTCGCGCCCGTTTCCGGCGATCCGTACACCATGGCCCCTGCGAAGGCGTCCCGGTTCTCCCCCTGGAGCTCCTCGGCCTCGTCGGCGTCGAGCCACTTGTAGTGCGTGAACCATTGGTAGGCGTAGTAGGACCAGTACTCCGAGGCTTCGGCGCCCACGCGGCAGGCGGGGATGCTCATCCCCAGCGCGGCGCAGACGGCGAGTGCCCCGGCCACATGCGGCGCGCGCACGACCCTGCCCCTCCAGGAGAGGGAGGGGCCGATCCTGGCAGGCCATGCCCTGGCGCCGAGGGCTCCCAGCTCCTGGACGCAGCCCGCGGCGAGGACGCCGTCGACGAGCACGAGGAGCGCGAGGACGCGTAGGAGGTCACGCCACCACGCGCCAGTGAGGGCTCCGAGCCCGGGGTCGGCCGACGCGGTGGTCAGCGCGAGTGCCACAAGCGTCCCCCATACCGTCACCGGCGCCCAGCGGCCGCGGAGCGCCAGGAGGACCGCACCGGCGACAGCCAGGGCACCGAGGGCCTCGAGCCAGCCGGATGGGGCCTGTCCCTCCAAGGGGGTCAGGAGGAAGCTCATGGAGGCAGTGTCCCCGATCGTGCGGCCATCACCGGGGAAGCCCGACATGGTCCGCAGCGCGGGGACGAGCGGCATGATCCCAACGGGCAGCAGGCATCCCACCGCGCCGAGGAGGCGCAGGAGGGCGTTCCTCCTTTTGCCGGCCCGGGCCTGCTTCGCGGCGGCGCGCGAGAGCCGGACGGCTCCGAGCACGCACAGAATGACGAGCAGCGCCTGGGCTCCTCCAGGATGGGCCGCGCCGACACCTCCGAGGCCGGCCAGCGCCAGCGCCGCGAGCGCGGCCAGGTGGCGGCGGCCGTGACCCGGCAGGGCCAGGAGGGCGGCGACGACGCCCAGGAGCGTGACCATCGCGAGCGCTGCCGCCATCAGCGCGTTGAAGAAGACCATGTAGGCCGGGACCCACATCGTGGCGGTCCCCAGGAGAGCGGCGAGGCTGGCCGCCCACCAGCGCAGGCCCACGGCCCGCGCGAGCAGCACGACGGTCAGGGGCAGGAGGATCGCGCCGACGGCGATGAGGGAGGCGTTGAGGATCTGCGAGGAGTTCGCCCAGGGGCGCAGGACGACGGCGATGGAGTGGAAGCCAGCGGGGTAGATCGCCCCGTTGATGCTTCGTGCGGCGGTGAGGATCGAGGAGTTGCCCGTGCGGTAGATCTCCTCGATGAGGTTCATATGGAGCACGGAGTCCATGTTCTGGTGGACGGTGTCCGGCTCCCCCATCTGGCGGGTCAGGGCAAGCGCGTGGATGAGGCCTGCGGGCAGCGCCGCCAGGATCGCCGCGACGGCGGTCAGTAGAGTCCTGGGCGCGCTGACCGAGTGGAACAGGCGGGAGGCCCTGAGGGCGCGGAGGCCGCGCAGCGCACGGATCAGCCAGCCCGCTGCGACGGGGGTGCTCCCAGAGGAGCTCTCCACAGCCAGCTCCGCAGAGGCCTCATCGGGCGGGGTCGCCGCAGGGCAACGGGCGGCGAGCCAGCGGCGCGCGAGCCAGGAGACCACGGGCGAGACGAGCACCGCCGCGCCCAGGGCGCTCTGCGATCCAGTCCCCCACCCGATTCCGACAGCTTCGAGTCCGATTCCTGCGATCGCGACGATCATGAGGGTGATCGCGGGGCCCGCGCTCAGGGCGGCTAGCGGAGGCGCGCCCAGGGCGCGCAGCAGGATGGCTCCGGGAACCACGATGAGCGCTGCCAGTGCCCAGGCGAGGAGGACCAAGGCGTTCCAGTCCACTGGGCCCTCCCTCACCGCGCTGCCGGGAACTCAACCCCGCCGATCATAGACGGCAGGACCTCCAGGGTCAGGGCGAGGGCGGCGGATGGCGCGTTTCAGGGCGCATCGCCACTCAGCCGCAACCAGTGATGCGCCACAAGGTGGCGTCCCCCTCGGAGTCGACGAGCTCGACGCCTCGCAGGGGCGGGCGGATGAGCGGCGCGTCCCACCACGCCGTGGCGGCACCGTACTCGGCGCCGGCGGCCATCGGATCCTCCTGGGCGAGGAAGTACTCCACACCCAGTCTCTCCAACTGCGCGCAGACCAGCGCCGTCGTCGACTCATCGGCGCCGAAGTCGGACCACAGAAGAGCCACGCTCCCCATGTCGGAGGGGTAGTAGGGCTCACTGCGGGACATGTAGACCCCGTGGAGCCCTGTCATGGGCCACACGTACCCGGCACCTCTGGCTGGCGCGCCCAGGACCACCGCGTCGTCGGGAAGGACGCTCCTCGACCTCTCCAGGAGGACGAGCTCGTCGACAGTGGCCAGCGTGCCATGCTGGATATGGCGTGGGTCCCACACCGAGGCGACCAGGCTGTGCAGCAACGGCACCCGGCATGCCACTGCGGCGAGCACGACGGCGGTGGCGAGCGCGCTGCCTCGCAGTCGAGCCCTGCCTCGGCGCCGCATCGGGCCGCGCTGCTCGAGAGCGGCGAGCAGACCACTGAGACCGCGCGCGGCGAGGAGGATCGCGGGGAGTGTCGCCAGGGGCATGATCCGCGCCTCTTGGAGGTACCAGGGGGCGCCGATCTGGCGGCCGGGCCAGGCGGGGCCGGAGGTGAGCAGGACGATCATCACGGCCATGAGCCACAGCGCGACCCAGGGGCGCAGGGAGGCGTCGTGGTGGGCCTGCCAGGCGCCCATGAAGACGAGGATGGTGAACAGCGCGCCCGCCGGTATCCACGCGATGGGTGGCACGACGCCGTACTGCGGAACGTCGAGGAGGATCCTCTTGACGGTCTCGGCGGCGCCATCCCAGCCGCCAGCGGGCCGCTGGTACGACAGCACCGAGGCCACCTGCTGGCGCATCACCCAGCCCCCGATCAGCGCGCCGGCGGCGAGCAGCGGCAGGACTCGCAGCATGATGCGCCGTCCTCGCCCTCCCAGGCGGAGGACGTGGTGCATCGCCGCCGCCACGAAGGGAAGGCTGATCGCCAGGACGTTGAAGGCGCCCGCGCCATGGGCGAGGACCGCCCCTGCCCCGATGACGATGAGCGCGCCCAGGCTGGTGCCGGGAGTGCAGGTCCGGTCGAGGATGTCGCGCAGCGCGGTACCCAGGACGGCCAGGATGCCCGGCAGGGTGAGGACGGACAGGACGTAGGGCCACACCGTCAGCGAGGTCATGAGCACCGGCACTGCGGCAGTCGTCGAGGCCAGGGCGACGGTGAGCCCGGTCGTCCTGGCCCATCCCTCGCCCAGGGTCCTGCGCAGGGCCGCGAGCATGCCTGTCAGGAGAGCGGGCCAGACGAACAGGGCGCATCCCAGGAGCAGGGCATTGGTGGCCTGGATGGCACTGCCCGGGATGAAGACGGCGATCGCGTGCCACAGCGTGGGGTAGAAGACGCGGTAGCCCTGGTAGATCGGCCACAGCCCGCCGAAGGGGGAGGCATCGCCGACCTCCCGCATGACGGTGATGGCGTTGACGTGGAAGGTGACGTCGTAGGCCTGGGCTGGCCAGGAGGCCTTGGGGGCGGCCGTCGCCGCGGCGACCGCCACCGCCCCGGCCACGACGGCGCCCCCGAGCAGCCAGGCGCGCTGGTCCGCCCGCAGCCTCGTGGACCCCGCCAGGGTAGGGCCGATCCGTATCCATCCCTTGCGCCGCATGACGCGCGCGGGGAAGCCGAGGGCCGCTATGAGGCCGATGACGACGGGCGGCCCCCAGGCCATCCAGTGCAGCGATAGGGCGCTGGTGAGCACTTGCGCCGCCGAGAGGATCACGGCGCTGATCGCCGGGGCGAGGGCGAGCGCCGACAGCCTGCCGACACCTGCGGCACGGGCGACGGTCCAACCGGGCGCCAGGAGGACGATCGCGCCGAAAAGCGCGCCCAGGAGGAGGGTCAGCACGCGCGTTCCCCTCTCCCCCGCCGTTCCTGGACCCAGTCCCTGGCCGATCCCGCGCGAGAGGCACGGGCCTCAGCCGAGGCGCTGGCCACCGCCGATGGTCAGGCGGGGCGTGCCCGCCCACTTCTCGGCGTCGGTGGCGCGCCGCCCGTCGAGCAGGAGTCGGATGCCGGGAAGGTCGGCGGGGGTGAGCCCGGCGTACTCGGCGTGGTCGGCCTGGACGATGGCGGCGTCGACCTCCTCGCCGAGGTGGTAGGGGGTCCAGCCGAAGGCGGCGAGCTCTGAGTCGGTGTACATGGGGTCGTGGACGGCGACGACGGCGCCGCGGCCCCGCAGGGCCTCCACGGTGGGGAAGACGCCGGAGAAGGCGGTCTCCTTGACCCCGCCCCGGTAGGAGGCGCCGAGCACGACGACGCGCAGGCCCGCCAAAGCCCCGAGGACCTCCTCGGCGCGGGTGACGACGTACTCGGGCATGGTGGCGTTGAAGGTCCGGGCCGTGCGCACGACGGAGGCGTCGGGGTCGGTGGACAGGTAGAGGCGCGGGTAGACGGGGATGCAGTGCCCGCCCACCGCGATGCCGGGCCGGTGGATGTGGGAGTAGGGCTGGGAGTTGCAGGCCTCGATGACCCGCTGGACATCGAAGCCGCACTTGTCGGCGTAGACGGCGAACTGGTTGGCCAGGCCGATGTTGACGTCGCGGTAGGTGGTCTCGGCGAGCTTGGCCATCTCGGCGGCCTCGGCGCTGCCCATGTCCCACACGCCGTTGGGGCGCGGGAGGTCGTCGCGCTCGTCGAAGTCGAGGACCTGCTCGTAGAAGGCGATGCCGGCGCGGGTGCCGGCATCGGTGAGCCCGCCCACGAGCTTGGGATAGCGGCGCAGGTCGGCGAAGACCCGGCCGGTGAGGACCCGCTCGGGGCTGAAGACGAGGTGGAAGCCGCGCTCGCCGTCGCCCTCGGCCAGGCCGGAGATCTTCTCGATCATCGGCTTCCAGCGCCCGCGCAGGGTGCCCACGGGCAGGGTGGTCTCATACGAGATGAGGGTGCCCGGGCTCAGGTGCTCGGCGAGCGAGGCGGTGGCGGCGTCCATCCAGGCGAAGTCGGGCTCCCAGGTGGCGTCGTCGACGAAGAGCGGGACGACGAGGACGATCGCCTGCGCGCCGGGAATTGCCTCGGCGTAGTCGGTGGTGGCCCGAAGCGCGCCGTTGCCGGTGGTGGGGCTCAGGGCGGCGAGCTTCTCCGCGAGGTGGGCCTCGCCGGGGAAGGGCTCTTTCCCGGCGTTGACGGCCTCGACGGTGGCGGGGTTGACGTCAACGCCGATGACCTCGTGGCCCTTCTCGGCGTACTGGACGGCCAGGGGAAGTCCGATCTTTCCCAGGGCGACGACGGCGATGCGCATGATGGTCCTTCCATGCCGGGCGGCGGGTCTCCCCGTATGCTACGGCCTTCCCGCGCCGCTCCTGGCAGGAAGACCCGTGGTGGCGGGCAACAAGCCGGTATCCGGTGCTGAGCGCGCTGATCCCCGCTCCTCTAGAATGACCAGGTGCCCCAGCGCCCATCGTTCCCCCCACGGATCCTCGTCCTGTCGTTCTCCCCGATCCATCGCGACGCCCGCGTCCTGAGGGAGATCCAGGCGCTGGCCGAGGTCGGCGAGGTGACCTCCGTGGGCTACGGGCCCACGCCGCCCCATGTCGCCAGGCATGTGCGCGTGCCCGACTCCGCGCCCTCCCTCCCCCAGACACCCCTGGGCGTGGCGCGCCTGGCACTGCGCCGCCTGCGGGCCAGTGAGACGGCCGCGCCAGCCGCCCGGGCCGCCCTGCGCCTGGTGCGCGAGGCCCGCCTCGGGCGCTTCGACATGGTGGTCGCGAATGACGCCCGCTCGATCCCCACGGCCTTCGCGATCGCCGACGGCGCACCGGTCTGGGCCGACATGCACGAGTGGGCACCGGAGGAGCGCACGCATGTGACGAGCTGGCGGCTCCTGGTGGCCCCGCTCATGGACCACATCTGCCGTTCCTACCTCCCCCGCTGCGCGGCGGTGACCACCGTGGGCGGCGAGATCGCCGACCTGTACCGGCAGCGATACGGCGTCGAGCCGCGCCTGGTGCGCAACGCGGCGGCCTTCGCGGATCTGAGCCCCAGCGAGCCGGCCCCCGGCCGCATCAGGCTCGTCCACTCCGGCGGGGCCGTTCCCGGGCGCACCATCGAGGCGATGATTGACGCCGTCAAGGCCTGCGATGAGCGCTTCACACTCGACCTCTTCCTCGTGCCCGGCGGCGACGGGGGCGCCTACCTCGACCAGCTCAAGGCCCGCGCCGCCGACTGCGAGCGGATCTCCTTCCCCGCCCCGGTGCCCCCGGGCGAGCTGCCGCGCGTGCTCAACGCCTACGACGTCGGCGTCTTCTGGATCCCGCCCTTCAACACGAACGCGCGCCTGACCCTGCCCAACAAGATCTTCGACTACGTCCAGGCGAGACTGGCGGTCGCGGTGGGCCCGACGACGGAGATGGTGCGGCTCGTGGACGAGCACGGATTGGGCGTCCATTCACTGACCAACGAGGCCGCGGATATCACCGCCACCCTCATGGCCCTCACGCCCCAGAGCGTGGCCGACTACAAGCGCGCCTCCCATGCGGCGGCGCGCGAGCTCAGCTTCGAGCATGAGAAGGAGACGATCCACGCGATCGTCTCGCAGCTGACAGGATCACCCGCACCGGGGCCAGGGACCCGCGGCGATGAGGAGGACTCGCAACGATGAGCCAGGCAACCGCCCCCAGGGCATCCCATGTCCCCCAGGGATCAGCGGCATCACGCTCCCCGCTCACGGTCATGTCGGTCGTCGGGGCCCGGCCCCAGTTCGTCAAGCTCGCCCCGATCGACCGCGCCTTCCGCGCGGCCGGCATCGAGCACGTCATCGTCCACACGGGCCAGCACTACGATGCGCTCCTGTCCGATGTGTTCTTCTCCGATCTGGGGATCTCGGCCCCGGACGAGCACCTGGGCATCGGCTCGGGGTCGCATGGGGCGCAGACCGGGGCAATGCTCGCGGCGATGGACGAGGTCATCACCGCGCGCGCGCCGCAGTGGGTGCTCGTCTACGGGGACACGAACTCCACGTTGGCCGGGGCCCTGTCCGCCGTCAAGATCCATGTGCCGGTGGCGCACCTGGAGGCGGGTCTGCGCTCCTTCGACCGCCGCATGCCCGAGGAGATCAACAGGGTCCTCACCGATCACGCCGCTGACCTGCTCCTGACGCCCACGGAGGTGGGGGCCCGCCACCTGGCCGATGAGGGGCTGGCGGACAAGACCGTCGTGGTCGGCGACGTCATGACCGATGTGCTCCTGGACGTGCGCGACCGGGTCGCGGGATCGCCCTCGCCCATCGCGGCTGGCATGGGCCTGGAGGCGGGCTCCTACTCCCTGGCCACGATCCACCGCGCGGAGAACACCGACGACGCCGCGCGCCTGTCCGCCATCCTCGACTCGCTCGCGGGAGCGGACCACCCGGTGGTGCTCCTGGCCCATCCCAGGCTCGTGGCCAAGTGCTCCGAGCACGGGATCGCCCTGGCTGATCGCGGAAGCCTGCGGGTCCACCCGCCCCTGCCCTACCCCGAGCTCATCGCCTCGGCGCTGTCGGCCCGGGGCATCATCACCGACTCCGGCGGCCTGCAGAAGGAGGCCTTCCTCCTGCGGGTGCCCTGCACGACGGTCCGCCCGGTCACCGAATGGGTGGAGACCGTGGAGGTGGGCTGGAACGTCCTGGTCGAGCCGGGCCCGGGCCTCGTGACCGCGGCCTGCCGCCCCAGGCCCGCCGAGCCCGCGCCCGAGCAGGCGCATCCGTACGGGGATGGGCGGGCCGCCGAGCGCGTGGCCGTCGAGCTCCTCTCCCGGGCCTGATCGTCGACGCCGGCGCGCCTCTCGCCCTGCCCTGCCCCTCAGCCCGATAGGCGGGCCTCCCAGGCTCGGGAGCCCTCAGGGCTCCGCGTCCTCAGGGACGAGGGGAGGATTGATGTCGAGGAGCGGCTCCTCGGCTGAGTCCAGGGTCCACGGGTAGCGGTCAGTGCTCACCGGGCCGCACGCGGTGATCCGGTAGATCGTCGCCCCACCGGCGCTGGCGACCTCCTCGAAGCCCTCCGAGACGTCGACATCGTAGAGGCCGGGAGCCCGTTTGACCGGGTCGATGCCGACAACACGGCCAGGGGGGCCGGCGTAGTAGTAGCCGATTCCGTAGTGGCGCACGATCTCGCAGACATGGGGGTCGGTGTGGATCTGCGAGAAGTGCTTGGCGAGGTAGAGCGCGTCAGTGTCCAGGCCGCGGAACATCATATGGGGGAACACGGAGCGCTGCCCGCCCAGCGCCTGGACATACGCCGCGCCCGCCGCCGGGTCGCCGAGCACCATGAGATCAGGATCGAGGCGCCCGGGCAGGGAGCGGATCATCTCCGCCTCATCGGCGCCGAGGACCGTGACGAGGGTCGGCACGTCGGCGTCGTACGCCGAGCGGCTGGCGAGGAGGCGCGCGGGCATCGCGCAGAGCCCGCCGATGATGAGCGCGCAGATCACGGAGATCGCCGGGATCGCGGTCATCGTCCTCCTCTGGACGCTGTCGCGCCTGCGCGCGGCGAGCCTGGCCATCAGCGTGTCGAGGGCCGCCGCGCCGAGCAGCGCGATCGCGGGGATGACCAGGGGAATGATCCGGTAGGGGTCGTTGTACCACAGGCCGGTGAGGGAGGTGAGGGGGCTCAGGGGGAAGTAGGCGGCCGCCAGGACGAGCATGGGCGCCGCCCAGGCCAGGGCGATCCATCGCCAGTCGCGCCTGCGCGCCGTGATGACGAGGCCGAGGAGGATGAGGAGCGACTGGATGGCGAGGGTGAGGAGGAAGGGGATCCTCCCGCCCCCCATGGGCCACAGGGTGATCATCGCGGCGACCCTCAGCAGGGGTCCGGAGAACCCAGCGTAGGAGGAGCGGCCCAGGCGCCCGAGGACGGCCGGGTCGAGGATGACGATCGCCGCCGAGCCCAGCACCCCGAGGACGACGCCCCCGATGAGCCACCTCGTCGCGCGCGCCCCGATCCGGCGTCGGACCCCCCGGCCGAAGGCGATGAGGATCCGGCCCAGCAGGGGCAGGCCGGTCAGGAAGAAGGCGAACAGCGTCGAGGGGTAGACGGCGACGGCGCCCATGAGGGAGACGGTGAAGATGGCCAGGGTGATGACCACGCGGCGCCGTCCCACCTCCTCTTGGTGCTCCAGGAGCCGGACCACCCGGAGGAGCATCGCGAGGATCGCCGGGAGGACGGCGTAGCCCAGGGCGTTGGGCCACAACTGCCGGAAGGCGAGCATGTAGACGGGGTAGGCGGGCAGCAGCGCGGCCACCAGCGGCGCGGTCACCGGGGCCCAGCGGGAGGCGGGGAAGGCCTCGCGGGCCAGGACGGCGATCCCCAGGGTCCAGATGAGCGGGACGAGGATGACGAGCGTGTTGGTGGTGCCCACGATGTCCCCGCGCCCGGCCCCGGCGACGACGGCGTGCCAGATCAGCGGGTAGTAGGCGGGGATGGCGCGCAGGCTGAAGGACCAGGAGGCCCCGGCCAGCAGCGAGGCGTTGCCCGTCTGCTCGATGGTCCAGGCCAGGTTGTAGTGGAAGACGGAGTCGATCTGCTGGGCGGGCAGGGCGGGGTCCCACTGCAGGACGATGGGCGCGGAGATGATGAGCGCCGCGCCCAGGGCCGCGGCCAGGACGGCGTACCCCGATGAGAGGCGGGGCGGGGCGAGCCCGTAGGGCGATTGGGAGGGAAGGGGGCCCAGGGCCTTGCGGGTCAGCAGCACCGTCAGGCCCACGATGACGAGCGCGCCGATCGCCAGGGTCCACTCGTTGTAGCGGACGGAGAAATGCCGGAGCACGACGCCGATGAGAGCCACGACGCCGAGGCTGATCGGTGGCGCGGCGCCCAGCGCGAAGAGCCTGCGGTGGCCGGCGCCGCGCAGGATCGCCATGCCGGGGGCGAAGAGGATGACCAGGAGCAGTGCCGCTCTCCCGGTGTACGGCAGCCATGCCAGGAGCGCGCTCATCGGCTCTCCCCGGCGAGGACCCTGGCGACGGTCCGGGCGCGCTCGGCCCAGGTGTTCTCGGCGGCGGCGCGCCTGGCGGCCTCGGCCCTCTCGGCGATCTCCTCGGGGTTGCCGCGCAGGCGGGCCAGGAGCTCTCCGATGGCGCGAGGGTCGTCGTCGACCACCCAGCCGGCGCCGTTGGCCTCGATGATCCGCCCAGCCTCGGTTCCCCGGGTGGCCAGGACGGGCCGCCCGTAGGAGAGGTACTCGAAGAGCTTGACCGGAACGGCGATATCCCGGTACTCGGTGGGGGTGACGAGCAGGACGCCGACATGCGCCGAGGCGTAGAGCGGGGTGAGCTCGCCTGAGGAGAGGTGGTGGGCCGTGATGGCGGGGGAGCTCAGGCGCTCGTCGCTGGCGCGGGCGGCCTCCCACAGCTGGGGGCGGGTGACGAGGTCGAGGCGCACCGACGGCGTCGTGCTCAGGGCGATGAGGAAGGAGTCGAGGTCGTAGTGCCCGCCGAGGCCGCCGACGTAGACGAGCCGCAGATCCTGCCCGGCTGGCGGCAGGGGCAGCAGATGGCCGGGGTCCCCGGCCGGGGGCAGGGCGGAGAAGGAGTCGCTGGCCCCGAGCCCCACCATGGCGGACATGGGCTCGGAGGGGAGGAAGAAGTGGACCCTGTTGTGCTTGTAGCCGGCCAGGTCGACGCGCTGAAGGGCGTCGGAGCAGCGCCGGTAGGCCCCGCGGCTCCTTAAGGAGGGCACCCTCCAGTAGGCGTCGCGGTAGAAGACGCCCACGGGGATGCGGTGGCGGCGGGCCAGCCGCATGATCGAGTAGTCGAGCAGGGGCGCCACACCCGTGCGGATGGACGTGGCCAGCAGGTTCGGCTGGGTGGAGTTCTCCGAGTAGAGGAAGTCGGGGCGCTGGCCGCCGTCGAGGGCGCGCCGCAGGGAGCGCAGCGCGGCGCGGCGCTGGGCCACGGTCCCGGAGACGTCGATGACCTCGTAGCCGATGTCCTCGAAGGCCTGGCGCATCCGCGCCGGGCGCAGGCGGGAGGCGGCGGTCGGGTTGGGCTCCATCGGGTAGGGGGCGTGGAAGACCATGCTCCTCATGCTCGCCCTGCTCGTCGTGCTCGGGCGCTCGCTCATCGCGCCGCCCCCTCATGGCCTGCCTCGAGCCCGTCGGCCAGGGAGCGCAGGCGCTGGGCCATGGCCGCGTACTGGACGGGGGCGTTGAAGCCCTCCTCCCAGGTCCGCCGGGAGCCCGCGCCCATGGCCGCGTAGTCGACCGCGCTGGCGTCGGCCAGGCTGAGGATCGCCGAGGCGATCTCCTCCCCCGTGGCCTCGGCGCTCACGAGGCGCCCGTTGACGCCGTCGTGCACGATCTCGGCGGTGCCTCCCACATCGGTGGCCACCACGGGCAGCCCGGCGGCCATCGCCTCCATGATCGAGACCGGCACGCCCTCCCCGCTGGAGGTGTTGACGAGCGCCGTGTAGCCCTCGCCGGCCAGCAGCTCGCGGGCCCGAGCGTTGGGGACGTAGCCGGGCAGCTCGATCCGGGCTCCCGGGGCGCGCTCGGCGGCGTAGGCGCTCAGGGCCTCGCGGCGGGCGGCGTCGCTCTCCCCCAGGTGCGTCCAGCGCACGGCGCGGCCCGAGCGCGCGATGACGCCGACGGCGTCGGCGAGGCGGTCCACGCGCTTGTAAGGGGCGAGGTGGGACAGGCTGACGATGTGGAGGGGGTCCTGCCGTCCGCCGTCGCCCTCGATGGGCGGCACCCCGAGGTGGCGGATCTCAATGCGGGCGCTGTCGCTCACCTGCGCGTAGGGCAGCAGGAAGGACTCGGCGTAGCGCGAGATCGGGTAGATCTCGTCGAGCCCGCCCACGAGGCGGCGCCGCCCGGGCACGTGGCCCTGGGGGGCGTCGGCCTCGTCGACGTCGTAGGCGTGGGCGCGGCTGACCGCCGCGACGGGGGCGTCGTGGCGGGCGCGCAGCATCTGGGCGACGCCGCCCGCGTGGTGGAGCCAGTAGCCGTACGCCACGAGCGGCCGGCCCGCCAACTCCTCGCGGTAGGCGCGGGTGCGGGCCAGGGCCTCGAAACGGTCGAGGACGTCGACGGCGTAGTGGAGCTCGCGGATGGCACGGGTCGCGCTGGCGCGGGAGCCTCCCCATTCCACCCGGCCCGGGCCGAGGGCCAGGCGGGCGGCGTGGCGCGGGGCGCGGCGCTTCCAGGTGCCCGTGGGGGGCAGGGGGAGGAGGATGGCAATCGCGCCGCGGGGCAGGCGGCGGGTCTTGACCGCGCCGCTGGTGGCGCGCATGGGGATGATCCATATCCGCTCGAACTGCTCGGCGAGGTAGTTGATCTCCTGCTCGAAGAACTCCTCACCGGTGTCGAACGGGTACTGATCGGTGAGGACGACGAGAGGAACCTGGGATGGGCTCACAGCGCGACTCCTTGGGAGAGAACAGGCCAGTAGGGCCATTGGTGCATTCTCGCATGTGACGGCCTCCAGCCCTCCCCGATGCCGATGGGGCAGCTCATTCGGGGGCAGGACCCGCATCGAAGCGGCGCGCGACCGCGAGCGCCATGACGATCATCCCCGCCAGGAGGAGCGCCATGAGCGCCCCGAGAATCGTCAGGGTCGTCATGAACGGCAGGGGGCTCAGCCACAGCCAGGCCAGGGGCGCCGCGCAGTAGACGATCGCGAAGGCGAGAAGCCGGGACTGGGTCTCGGTGACCACGAAGATATTGGAGATCGGCGAGGTCAGGACGGTCATGAGGAGCCACGGAGTCAGCGCCCGCGCGCAGTATCCGGCGTCCACCCAGGTCGGTCCGAAGACCAGCGGGAAGAGCCAGGGGGCGAGGATGTAGAGGATCGCGAAGGGGACCGTGGCCGCCAGCAGGGCCCTCCACAGCACGTAGCGGACGAGCGGCACCATCTCGCCCGGCGCGAGGTCGGAGAGCTTCTTCAAGAAGACCTGGGACACCGATCCCGCGATGAGCGCCACCGGTACCTGGAGGATGTTCCAGGCGAGCTGGAACTGGCCTAGCGCCGCCACGGATACCGCTCCGATGAGCAGATTGATGCCGTTGTTGCGAAGGGAGTCGACGACGGCGTTGGGGCCGTTGAGCAGCGGCATCCGCCGGTAGCGCGAGGCCATCTCGACAAGGCTCGGAGCGCCGTCGCCGATGGGCTCGCGCAGGTCGGGAGTGCGCCGCCACAGGCCGGCGTAGGTGAGCAGCTGGCCGGCGATCGTGCCCAGGAGGAGGGCGGAGATGCCGCCGTGCAGGGCGAGGCCGAAGGCGAGTTGCAATCCGGCCACAGCCGTGGATTGGAGCACCCGGTTGCGGGCGATGGCTCCGAATCTCCCCTGCCGGGTGAGCCAGTACTGGAGGTTGGTGACCTGGGCGACGAGGAAGACCGTGGCGCCCGATCCCATGAGCCACCACATGAGGGGCCCGGAGTGGTGGTAGTGGTCGCGCAGGAGGCGCGCCAGGGCGATGCAGGTCAGGGAGGTGAGCAGGGAGGTGAGCACGATGCACCGGGTGGCGAGCCTGGTGAGGACCCGCGCGGCGCGCTCGGAGGTGGGCAGGACGATGGCGAGGTCGAATCGCAGCGCGGCGAAGGTGATGACGAAGCCCGTGACGGAGCCGTACATGCCCAGCAGGCCCTTGTCGACGTCGGAGTAGACGCGCGCGATGAAGATCTGGAGGAGGAGCGTGATGCCCTGGGCGGCGGCGGTGCCCGTCATGAGGGTGAGGATCGCGCCGAGGACCGGGCTGCGCGCGACGAGGGCCTCCCATCGCCTCGCCATCGCCGCTCTCATGACGAGTATTGAATCACGGCGCGCCCCACGATGAATCGCCGGTTGCAGCGGCCTGGCGGCGCCTCATCGCGGGCGCGCGGATAATGTCCGCGTGAGCGGCACTGACAGCACCGGCGCGGGCAGCGCGACACCCGAGATCCTCCTCGCCTCCCCCGGGTGGGCCTCGCAGGGCGGCGCCCACCTGTGGCGGCCGCTGCGGGACCAGGGGCCGATCCCGCCGGGACTGGCCGCCAGCGCCCCGGCCACGCGCGCGGGGCAGTGGACCCTCATCGAGCACGATGGCGAGGACCTGGTCCTCACGACCGACCGTCCCCGCTCCCACCACCTGCTCTTCACCCGCCTGGAGGGGCGCTGGGTCGTGAGCGATGACTCCCGCCTCCTGCGCGAGCGCCTGCCCGCGCGGGCCTGGCGCCGCGACGCCAGCGCCGCCGAGGCCTTCCTCCACTTAGGCTTCGCCCCCGGCACGAGCACGCTCATCGACGGCGTCCACGCCACGCCGGCGGCCTCCACCACCATCCTGCGCGCCGATGGAACCTGGTCCTCCCGGGCGTGGGAGGAGTACCGCTTCGATCCGTCCTCCATCTCCGAGAGCGAGGAGTACGCCGAGGCCTTCACCGCCGCCATGGACGCCGCCGTGGCGAGGCTCCTCGACGCCGTCGGGGACCGCCAGCTCGTCCTGCCCCTGTCCGGCGGCCTGGACTCCCGCCTCCTGGCGGCCTGGCTCATGCGCCTCGGGGCCGGGAGGATCGCCACCTTCACCTACGGCAAGGCCAGCGCCCGGGAGACGGCCGTCTCCCAGCAGGTGGCGGAGGCGATGGGACTGCCCTGGTTCAGCGTCGAGCTCGACCCCGCCGAGGTCGCCAGCGCGTGGGCGGGGCCGGGCGGGGCGGGCTTCCAGGCGAGCACCTGGGGGGCGACCTCCCTGCCCCACCCCCAGGACTGGTACGCGCTGCGCCGCATCCGGGACGAGGGCCTCGTGGACGACGACGCCGTCTTCCTCCCCGGCCACACGATCGTGGGGAACATGCATGATGAGCAGCTGCTCGGCGCCTCCCCCGCGCTGACGACGGTGCTGACCGCCATCGCCTCGCACCACGCCATCCTCCAGGGCCGCAAGCGCGCCTACGCGCGCCTCCCATTGCTGCGGCGCGCCGTCACCGATGCCGTCCGCGAGCTGGGGGTGGGGGCCGATCTCGCCCCCAGGGACATCCAGCGGCTCATCGAGTGGTTCAACCTGCGCGAGCGGCAGGCCAAGTACATCAACAACTCGATGAAGGGCTACGAGGCCTTCGGCTACGACTGGGCGCTGCCCATGCTCGACCGCGAGCTCTGGGATGTCTGGCTGCGCGGCTCGGAGGGGCTGACCGCCACCCGCCAGTGGTACGCCGGGTTCACGATGAGGACCTACGCCGAGGTCACGGGGCAGGAGACCGCCCTCTTCGCCCCTGCGGCCACGCGGCTGCCGGCGCTGCCCAAGCGCGCGCTCCTGGCGGGCCTGCGGGCCACCCGGGGGGATCGGGCGCTCTCGCGCTACCGCTCGGTGCGGACCATGCTCGACCATCCCATGGCCTTCGAGGCGTTCAGCGAGCCGATCCCCCGCCGTGAGCAGGTGGCGCGCATGGTCCTGGGGACCTCCACGCTCGGGCTGTGGACCCGCCTGTTCCTCGACGGGGGCTGGGCTCCGGGCCTCGTTCCCGCGAATTGATCCCGAGGTGCTCCCGGCACCCTACGCCGCGCTCCCGCCCGGCGGGCTCGGGCGGGGCGATGGGGCCCACTGCGCGGTGGCGGGGTCAGGCGGGGGCGTCCCCGAGGCGGGCGAAGCGCTCGGTGAGGCGGGCCACGGCTCGCCGGGGCGAGTGGTTGGCGTCGACCCAGGCGCGCCCGCCGGTGATCCGCGCGCCGTCCATCGCCCGGCCCACGCCGTCGACGATCGCGTCCACGAAGTCGGCCCGCGCCACCGGGCCGCCGAGGACCGGCACGTCCCGGGTGGTCTCGTGGGAGCCGTCGTACCAGCGCTCGTCGAGGGCCATGATGGTGGTGACGCCGACCCCGATGGCCTCGATCTCGGAGACGCCCATGCAGCCGGTCATCTGCCCGACGGCGGCCGAGGCCCCCGCCAGCCAGCGGATGTAGTCCGCATGGGGCATCCTCGGACGCAGGATGAGGCCGTGCTCGCGCGCGATCCGGGGGGCGTTCTCCCCCCAATCCAGGCCCTCCAGGATGATCCGATCCCCGTAGGCGCGGCGCAGGGCGGCGACGGCCCGCTCCTGCTCCTCCCCTCCCTTGGCGGCGTCCCACCGGGAGGGGAAGACCACGGTGAAGGGCCGGGGCCCGCCGGGGCCAGCGGTATCGGAGGGGGCGTCGGAGGGGAGGGCGGGGAGCTCGGCGGGGTCGATGACGACCGGCTGGAGGGTGGCGCCGGGGCTCAGGTCGAGGGTGTGCTCGGCCAGATCGGGGGTGGTGTAGTAGACGTCGAGGGCCTCCCTCACGGAGCGCTCGACCAGCGCGGCGGACGCCTGCTCGTAGCGCCGGACGCGGATGTCCGTGCCGTGCAGGTGCAGGACGTAGGGGCGGCGGGTCCAGCGGGTGTGCGCGGGCACGGTGCCGCCGTGGACGTCGAGCAGGTCGGCGCGCCGGGCCCGACGGGCCAGGCCCACGGCCCAGAGCCCGCCCCGCAGGGCGCGGCGGGCGGCGCGGGTGGCCGGGTGCCAGGCGGGGTCCGCCCGGGCGGTGTCGTAGAGGTCCCAGTCCATGCCCTCGCTCCGGGCCTGGCGCACGAGGGCGGAGCCGATGCGGGCGACGTCGTTGATGTGGAGAACCTTCACGGCGGGAAGTGTCCCATGGCGCCCGGGGTTACCGGGGTGGGTGGTGGGCGCGGTCCTTGTCTTGCCCGTTGAATCGTGGTGTTTTGTCAATTGTCTTTCGTAGGGGTTAGCGGTGGTGCTTTAGTCGGTCGGGTGCGGGGCGCTTTTCGGGGCGGTCGGCTCTTGACGGGCGGGTGTTGTGTTCTTTTATCATCATTCTGATCCTGTTTGTCCCTGAGTTTTGGTGATAGTGATGCGATGAGTGGATACGATGGACACCGGCTCCTGCCCCTGCGGGAG